>Ga0078972_1007148_pt1 | contig 25299 bp, 28 predicted proteins | sample YelNatPaOPGAMG01_FD_67568 | JGI IMG/M metagenome (GOLD analysis project Ga0078972, IMG submission 67568) | Hot spring thermophilic microbial communities from Obsidian Pool, Yellowstone National Park, USA - OP-RAMG-01 (SPADES assembly) (version 2) | ecosystem: Environmental > Aquatic > Thermal...
CGTAGAAGGATCGGTGGTCTTCCCAGGAAGCCAAAGACAAAGACGGAGACGATGACCACGATCAGCAGGAAGCCGGTGCCGCAACGCGGGTGCTGAGTACTGTAGTGCCGAATGCGCTCGACGGTGAGCGGCTCGCCCGCTTCGTAGGCGTTTATGGCCTTGTGTTCCGCGCCGTGGTAGGCGAAGACCCGTTGGATGTCAGGCACCTTGCCGATGAGAACCAGGTAGAGGAGAAAGAGGCCGAGCCTCACCAACCCCTCGAGGAAGTTGCTTTCCCAGCTGGTATGGATGAAGCGCTCAAGGGCGTACGCGACCAGGGCGGGAAGGGCGAAGAAGATGCCCAGACCGATGACCAGCGAGAGTATGACAGTGGCCCACATCGCTGGGCCGCTGGCGAGGATCTCCTCCCCGGCGGCCACATTCGCCGAGTAAGTGAGTGCGCCTATGCCGACACCGAGCGAGTCCCAGAGCATGAGCAGGCCACGGACGAATGGCATTCTGGCCCAGTGCGAACGGAAAATGGGGTGCACTGGCTCGCGCTTAAGCTCGATGCCCCCGTCGGGGCGGCGAACAGCGATGGCGAGCCTCTCGCGGCTGCGCATCATCACCCCCTCAATAACAGCTTGCCCGCCATAGTTGGCGGGCCCGGCTGCACTATTGAGGCTGGTGTGATTACGATCGGGCAATTCGCTGCCTCTGGGGCGACGCGTGACCTTACTGGCCTGACTGCTGCTCGGCAGAGCCGCCGGCCTGCTGGCTGCGCGTCAGCCGGCGGATGAACCGGTCCACCTGCCCGGCTGTGTCAACGATGCGCTGCTCGCCCGTGTAGAACGGGTGACAGGCGGAACAGACATCCGCGTGGATCTCGGGCTTCGTTGAGCCCGTAGTCCATGTGTTGCCGCAGGCGCAGGTGACCCTGGCATTGGGATAATACTTAGGATGAATACCTTTCTTCATCAGCTACTGACCTCTACTGGCGCATGGACACTAACATACTTCCGACCGCCGCGCTCCTCGAAACGCACCAGACCGTCGGCCTCGGAGAAAAGGGTATAATCACGGCCCATGCCGACATTGTCGCCGGGATGGAACTTGGTGCCGTGCTGCCGTACTATGATGGCGCCTGCCTGGGCGAACTGGCCACCAAAGACCTTTATACCCAGGCGCTTGCCGGCGCTATCCCGTCCGTTGCGGCTGCTACCGCCGCCCTTCTTGTGAGCCATCTGAGATCCTCCCTCTCACTCCGCCAGCAAGGTGACATTCTCGATGCGAACGCGAGTCATGGCCCGGCGAGCGCTGGACAGCCGGCGGTAATGCTCCTTTGGCTTGTACTTGAAGACACGCACTTTGCGGGTGCGGAACTGGTCCAGTACTTTGCCCGTGACTTTCGCCCCGGAGATGATGGGGCTGCCGACCGCGTAGGTGCCACCGTCCGCAGCGAGCAGCACCTGGTCGAAGACGATATCGTCGCCCGGGTTGGCCGGTAGCTTATCTACGGCGATGACCTGGCCGGGTTCGACCCGGTATTGTTTGCCGCCGCTCTGAATCACAGCGTACACCAGCATGAGCCTCCATGATCGGATCAACCAAGCAAGTATAGCCGGCGCCGGTGCACCTGTCAAAACAAATCGGCTGCCTGGTTCGGGCAAGGGCGTCCGGTGGCCTCTTATGGGGGGTTAGAAGGCTCGCCGGCAGCCATGCTCACGAGCTCACGGAATGCTGCTCGGGCACAGTGGGCGCGGCCGAGAGAGAAGCGGCGACGGCAGCCAGCGTTTCATCGCTGCCAACGTTGCCGGGAAAGATGATGTATAGCAGACCGGGCCAGCGGGACTCCGGGCCAAGTTCCCAGACGGGAACGCCGGGCGCAATCTGACCAAGCACCTCTGCCCGGCGAACGCCCAGGGCTTTGGTGGCCAGGTCGCTCGACGTAATGCCGCCCTTGGCCAGAAGGAAGCGCGGCCGCGTGCGAATTGTGCTCACGCATTCCACGAGGGCCGAGGAAACCTGCTCGCCGATAGCCAGGTTCTCCGCACTGGTTTCCCCGGTCAGCAACGTGCGAGTGGTGAAGAGGACCACGTTGCCTTCGGCAGCCAAAGCCATCTCGACTTGAGCGGCCAGATCCGCGATGTAGGCCGGCGCCGATGCCCTGTCCAATACGCGCTCCACGTTCAGCTCTATGGCCCTCCATCCGCCCATAGACAGGAGAGCCCTCAGTTGGCGCGTGGTCCGGGGGACGTGGGAGCCGACAACGATGAGCCCGCCGCCATGCGTACCGAGCAGCAACTTAGCCGGTGAAAGCAGGCCCTGGTCGCTGATGCCAGCGCGCACTTTGACGAAGGAGGCGGCACAGCGAGCCAGGAACACCTTCCCTGCTTTCTCGGCTTGGAGGAGGCCTGCCACAACGACTTCGAGGTCGCGGTCGTGGGCGGCATTCACTACGACTGGCCGGCCGTCGTGGACCTCCTGAAGCCGCGCTGCGACGCCCTCCGGCCCGGCGCCGCGGATGCATTCGATGGACAGCGATAGGACCTGGCCGGCCAGCCAGCGGCCGCCGCTCTTCTCCTCGACCCATTCGGGCAGGCGCGAATGGTGGTAACCAAAGACGGGATCTCGAGCAAACTCCGTCTGTGCGGCCGGAAGCAACTGCAACCCGTCCTGCACGTAGTGCACGTCGGCGATTGTGTAGCGGCCGCCCTCACGGAAGTAGGGGGCGAGGAGTACGCCGTCTGGCCGTCGCGGCCAAGCGCTCATGAGGGCATCAGTTTCCGCTGGGAAATGGCCGCGCAGCGTCGAATCACTACGGCTGAGCAGAACTACCGGCCGGTTCACCACGTGAGACGCTGTGCTGAGATTGGTGCCCAGTTCGCGGGCCAGGGCAACTGCATTCCGCTCTGTAAGGGCACGCGAGTTGGTGAGGATGTAGAAGAGCGGCTCTCTGCGCTCCAGTTCTGCGACCAGATCCGGGACAGCCCAGGTGGTGAGTACAGGCACATGATGCACCGTCTGCGTGCCCGTAGGGTCATCGTCAATGGCAACGATCGTCTCGTTCCTGGAGAGCACCTCGGCTCGAATCGCAGGGCGCATATTCTCGTCCGGCCAGAGGGGCGGGAGCGATGTCAACACCGACAGTGGCTGCGCCGGGTCGGCGAGAGGGGAGTCAGCCACGAGCCTACCGCTCCGGTGCCTGTTCTAGCAGTTCACGCAGGCTCTCAATGCAGAGGCGCGGACTGGCGAGCACCGTCAAGCCCGTCTCCTGGGCGAGCAAGGGCGCCAGCCGCGTCATCGAAGCCTGGGCAAGGACGATCAGATCGGCTTGTGGAGCCACCGCCTTGGCGGCCTCAAGCACGGCCTGGTCATGCTCGTCGCGGCGCCCGGCCATGAGAGCCTCAAAAGCACCCTGTGCCAGCATCGGCTTGATCTGGACCGGCTTGCCAACGGTCTGCGCCTTTTGTTGGAGGAGCGAGACCGTTGGACTGAGAGTTGAGCTGACGGTTGCCAGAACGCCGATGCTGGAGCCGGAAGCTACCGCCCGCTCCGTCATCGCATCGTCAATCTTGACGATAGGCACATCCAGAAGCTGGCGAACGGCATCCACAGCCGGCCCGACAGAAGAACAGGCCGAGAGTATCAGGTCGGCGCCGGCATCCTGCGCAGCTTCTGCCATGTGGTAGAAGCGCCTTGCTGCCTGGCGGGTGACGCCGCCGTTCTCCATCACGTGCGCCAAAAGGCTGCTGTCCACGAAATGGATGATCTGGGTAGTGGGCAGTAGCTCGCGAAACAGATCGTTCATCATCGTCTCGACGTTGATGAAGACGAAACTCGTATGAAGTACTGCCAATCTCTTTGCCATCAAGCCCTCACCAGGTGCATCTGTAGGAATGCGTCACAGGCGCTAGATACCGCCCGCCATGTGCCGGTCAGCCTGTGCCGCTGCGGGGGCGGGCCCAGGCTCGGTGCTGAACACGCAGCATTCGTGCTGCTGCGTCCACTCCAGACCCAAAGCTTCGGCCAACTGGCGTGCAGGGCGCGTCGGATTGACGATGACGTTTGCGCCGAGGCGAACGGCCAGTTCGTCGAGTTTCAGGCGGTAGTCCCCTGCCGGGCGCATGCAGCCAAGTTGCAGCGATAGGCGCGGGAAGCGCAGCCGGGCCGTCGCCATGACGGCGGCAACGTCTGCCAGAGAAGGTGGTTGGGCCTGTGCGTAAGCCGTTCCAGCTGTCGGAACCAGGACGAGGAATACAAGGCTGTCGAACCTGTGGCGAGCAAGGCGTTCCAAGGCTCGCCATTCGTGGCCAATTCGCCCGGCACGCAGGCCGATCGTCACGTGAGGCACCACTCGCATCTTGCGACCGATGCGCTCCAAGCAGCGCTCGTAGTCATCCGCGGTCGCACTGAGTCCATACACCTCGTTGATCGTCTCGTCATCACCGACGAAGTCGAAAGAGACCGTGCCGCCGAGGGGGGCGATGGCAGCAAGATCATCGTCGCTCACCAGCCCCAAGTGCCAGTTGACCCGGCGCCCCACCAGGTGCGGCCGCAACTCGTCCAGGTGCTGGCGAATGGGCACTCTGCCAGCTCTGTCGCAGCCGCCAGACACCAGGAGAGAGCTTGCACCGGTCGTGCCAAGCTCGGCCAGTGAATGCATGCCCCCCAGGTAATGGCCGCCACAGTGGGCGCAGTTCAGGGCACAGGAGTGGCCAGTGACGCTGATCGGCAGCGTATCTACCGGCAACGAGGCAGTGATGACATCGGGCCAGTTCGCTCGGCGCACCTGCCAGGCGGCTTCGACCAGGTTGTCCAATCCCTCGACTGTGCTTGCTTCTCCAGGCATGGTGTGCAGGCTAGCATCTGCCTGGAGTGTTGGCAAGGGCTCGAGGCCGTTGACCAGCCGTGGCTGTGCGGGCAATAATCAGAGCGATGCCCGTGGGGCATCTTGTAGGGAAGAGATAACCCGAACCCAGGAGGTAAACGCATGGCCACGCGTGTCGGCTTCATTGGTCTTGGGATCATGGGAAAACCGATGGCGAGGCACTTGCTCGAGGCTGGCCACGTCCTTACGGTCCACAATCGCAGCCGGGCCGCCGTAGAGGAACTGGTGGCCCAAGGGGCGGCAGAGGCCAACTCGCCTGCTGAGGTGGCACGTGCAAGTGAGGTAGTGTTCACGTGCCTGCCCAACAGCCCGGATGTTGAGTTGGTGGCTCTCGGGCCCCAGGGAATCGTCCAGGGCCTGCAGCCGGGAGCCATCTATGTGGACATGAGCACGATCTCGCCGGTGGTGACCAAGCGGGTGGCTGCTGCCATCGCTGCCAGGGGCGCGACAATGCTGGACGCCCCGGTGAGCGGCGGCCAGATTGGTGCGGAGAACGCGACACTCTCGATCATGGTTGGTGGCGAAGAGGCCGCGTTCCAGAAGGTGTTGCCATTGCTGCAGGCTATGGGCAGGAACATCGTGTACATTGGCGCTTCAGGCGCGGGGCAGGTGGCCAAGGCCGCCAACCAGATCGTGGTTGGCTTGACGCACGAAGCTATCGCTGAAGCGCTTGTTCTCGCAGCCAAAGCAGGCGTGGACCCGGCGCGAGTCGTGCAGGCGATCTCTGGCGGAGCAGCCCGCTGTTGGGCGCTAGAGAATCGCGCCCCCAGGGTGATCAAGCGCGACTTCGAGCCAGGCTTCTATGCTGCTTACCACCTCAAGGATTTGGGCATCGCCCTGGACGCCGCGGCTGACGTTGGGGCTGTGTTGCCCGTCACGGCCGTGGTGCGCGAGCTCTACCGCTCGCTGGTTTCTAATGGCGAGGGCAGGCTGGACCACTCCGCCATCATCCGGGTTATCGAGCGGCTATCCAACGTCGAAGTGCAGGCCGAGGGATAGCGCGGGGGCCGCAGGCGGTGGCTATCGGCGACGCGCACTCCAGCCGACGGAATCAGCCCCGGGGAGCCTCGTTGACCTGGCCGAGCTCGAAGGTGAGCCTGGCGTTCTCGGCGACCTGGTCCGAGTACTTGTCGAACATGCCCACGACGATAGCGTCGTTGGGCTTGATGTGGCTGAAGGCGTAGCTCAGAGCTGAGCGCAGTTCAGCCCTGCTGTGGCTCAGCCTGCTGGCGGCGAGAACCTTGAAGGCGAGGCAGGTCTTGTCCGTCTGGCAGATGACGCGACACATGAGATCTCGGTCGGTATGGACGAACTGCTCCATGTCTGCCGGCTGTCCGCTGACCAAAGGGCTCTCGCGGCGCTCTCGGCTGAGGTTGTAGAGACAGGCCATGTAGAAGTCCACATCCCAGCCATGGCTCTCGGAGTAATCTATGACCTCTGGTATGTGGGTGCCAAGGCCGACCAGGGCACCCGAGTCCCGGATAGCTTGCAGGTACTCCCGCACGGCCTCGATGCGGCCCTCCTGCCAGAGGCTGTCGGTGCGGGTGCCATGGTGGTAGATGGCAGCGGCTCCGGCGCGAGCGATGTTCGCTATGTTGCGCTTGATGTCGGCGTGTTCGCTTGCGGTCTGAGCTATCCAGAGGAGGCTGCCCCCAGCAGTTCTGTGGTCGTGGTAGAGGCGCATCATGTGGTTGTCGCCACGGGACTGCCAGGCGCTTATTCCCCACCTCTCACAGCGGCGCAGCGTCTCCAGGATCCTGGCTGCGGAGTGATAGTCCCGCATCTCGCCGTCCAGGGCGGGTGTATAGTGGGAGTTGGCACTGAACGGATTACCACCAACGATGAGGCGAGATATGGTGAAGGGGCCGAGTTTGACCCTGGGCATCAGTTGGGCTACTGTCGCCGTCATGACCCTTTTGCCTTGCTGTGCTTATTCATGGGACGTATGCCGTTAGATAGGATAGAACTCTGATCGGGAGCGGTCAATTGATGAACGACATCAGCGCCAGTACTGAGGCTTTGCTTCAGAAGCGCGACAAGCTGCTTCAGAGGCTGCGCAAGGGGCGAGAGGTGATCCGTGCCGAAGCCGAAAAGGGTGGCGGTGATAGAGCGGATCAATACTTCGAGGTGTGGCTTTCGCTCCTGACCGACTATGAGCAAACGATGGACGAACTGCGCGCTCTCGGTGTCCCTGACTAGACGTGGGCACGGCACGATCGCGCTGGCACGCTAGATGCACATTATCCCTTGCAAGGTCTTGGCAAGGAAGGGCACCTATGCTTCCAGCACTGATGTTCGTGGCCGGCATGCTGAGCGGTATGTTCGTGATGGCAGTCCTTTTTGTTTGTGGTGACGCCAGTGGGAGCAAAGAATCTGTCTAGCGCAGGCAGTTAGCGTCTTGGTCTCGTTGCTGGCACAAAACCCGCGCCGCCTCTCTCGGGCGGGCGGCGTCGGGCCTCTTCTCCGCTAAGCGGGTGCCCTGGGAACCCTTGCGGCGCCGAATCCGGCCTGCTATAGTGGCTGTCGGAGTACGAGCCGCTGAAGGCGATTCCAGGAGCAGCCCCTGATGAATGACCTGGGCGCGCTATTGCGTCAAGCCAGGGAAAGCATGGGCGTGACGCTAGCTCAGGCTGAGCAAGAGACCCATATCCGGCAGGCGTACCTGCAGGCCCTAGAAGAAAACCGGCGTGATGCCCTTCCTGACCTGGTGTACGTCCGCGGCTTAGTGACCAACTACAGCCGTTACCTGGGGGTGGATGAAGCTCTGGCCAAGGAATTGTTGCAGAGCACCTATGGCCGCCCCGAAAACGAGAGCCACTCGATCGCTTCTTATCAGCCTCTGAGCGAGCCACTTCACCTGCCCAAGAGGGGATGGGCCACCGCATTAGTGGTCTTGCTGCTGGTGGCCGTGATCGCCGGCCTGGCCTGGTGGTTCTGGCCTGACCTAAAGCCGTGGCGGGACTGGCTCTTTTCCGGTGGCCCGGCCAGGTTGACTCAACGAAGCCTGGCTCGCTTCACGCCCACGCAACGCCCAGAGTCGGCGACGGCGACATTCGCTGTCGCCGAGGCAGCCACGGCTTATGCACTTCCCACAACCGAGCCGATGGCAGCGCAGGAGAACTCTGGCGTGAGCGAGGCCACGGCCACGGTTGCCTTGCCCACTTCAGCAGCGCTGCCCCTGCCCACGCCCACTACGCGCCCGTCTCCCACGCCCGTCGTCTTGCCTACGGCGACAGCTACCCGAGAGACAGGGATTCACGTGAACGTCGCCATCACGTCGGCCGCGTGGCTGAGAGTGACGGCCGACGGCAAGATTGTTTATGAGGGCACCTTACAGCCGGGCGAGAAGAAAGACTGGGTGGCCCAACAGACTCTGGAAGTTTTGAGTGGCAACGCTGGCGGAACACTGCTTACCGTGAACGGCAGCCAGCCGGCGCCAATGGGCGGCCCAGGTGTGGTTGTTAGGAAGCTGTGGCTAGTGAAAGGTGATTCCATAGTGGAGACCACGCCCCAGCCCTGAGCATAGAGTGTGTTCCTCGGAGGGAGGCCAGCATCGCCGCAGTCGTCCGTTTCGGCACTTCTGGCATACCACGCAGCTTGGACGACGGAAGCACCAGCGATGGTCTGCGGGAACTCGGCCGGGTCGGCTTGCAGGCTATGGAACTGGCCTTCGTGCGCCAGGTTAACATCCGAGCGAGCGAGGCTCCTGCTCTGCGTGCGCTGTCGGAGCAACTCGATATCTCCCTAAGCGCCCACGCTTCCTATTACATCAACCTGAATTCCAGGGACAAGAGTATTGTGGCGGCCAGCAGGCAGAGGATCTTGCGCGCCGCTCGCATTGGCTATCTGTGCGGCGCCGACCACATCGTGTTCCACGCTGCCTGGCGCCACGATGACCCACCCGCCGCAGTCTATGCCACCGTGCGGGGGCACCTTGGCGAACTGGTAGAGATACTGCGCGAAGAAGGGGTCCTGGTGACACTCTGCCCCGAGACCACTGGCCGGGCTGTTCAGTTTGGCGACCTTGACGAACTACTGGCAATGACGCAAGATGTGCCTGGCGTTCAACCGTGTTTCGATTTCGCCCACCTGCACGCAAGGACGGGACAGGCGAACAGTGTCGTAGAATTCGAGGCCATCTTCGAGGACATCGCCGAAACCATGGGGTGCGAGGCGCTCGCGCACCTGCACATGCACGTGAGCGGGATCAAGTACGGAAAGGGCGGTGAGATCAGTCATCTGAGCCTGGATGAGTCAGATTTTCGGTACCGGGAGCTGCTCCTGGTGATGAAAGAGCGCGGCGTTGGTGGCACGGTTATCTGCGAGAGCCCTGCCAACGATACGGACGCACTCATTCTGGCCAGGGCCTGGTCCGAGGTCTGACCAGCAGCGAATACTGGTGTTAGGAGGTCAGTTGAATGGCAGCGAAGGCCGATATCATTGAGATGCTGAGAGATGACATGCGGGATGAGCACGGCGCCCTCATCCTGTACCTCAAGCACGCATACTTCATCGGTGAGGGTGCGGAAGCTTGCGCCATTGAGGAGACGGCCCGAGATGAGATGCGGCACTACAAGTGGCTGGCCCAAGGCATAGTGCAACTCGGCGGGGTACCGAGCATTGAGCGTACAGCCATGGATCTGGGTGGAGACCAGCCGGCTGAATGGATGGCGCGCGATGTGCGGGCCGAGGAGGACGCGATCGCCAAGTACGAGCGTCACCTTGCCGCGATAGACGACCCGCGTATCAAGGCAATGATCGAGCGAATTCTGACCGATGAGCGAGCGCACCGGGAACGATTTGTCGGTTTCCAGGAAAGCTTCCTCGCCTCAGGCTCGACAGCCCCTGCGGCGGCGGCCGGCTCTACGCCACCGGAACGTGTGAAGGAGATGCTCGATTACGGGACCAAGCACGAGTACTCCGTGATTCTGCAGTACCTGCTACACTCTTTCATGACCGCCGATTACGAGGCCAGCCGCGAGTTGGAGACGGTTGCCGTCAATGAAATGCAGCATTTGGGTTGGCTGAGCGAGTATGCGGCTGAGATCGGGCATGCGCCGCTACTAGAAGCGCATGAGGTGGATCGGTCCCGCCGGACCGAAGGCATGCTGGCGGCTGAGGTCGAGGCGGAGAAGGCGGTGTTCGAGTCCTATGGTTCCCAGATAGAAGAACTCAAAGACCAGCCAGACTATGCTGAACTGCGAGAGATCCTCGAGCGCAACCGCGCCAACGAGGGCTGGCACATGCATATGTTCAGCCTGATGCTCGAGAGGGTGAAGGAAGCACAACAGGCGAGGCAACGGCCGGGCGTCGGACGGACGCAGCCGCTTGTGGAAGGAGCCTCTTTGGAAGCGGCCGGTGCCCCCGGTGGCGAGGGCGATGAGCCGGCCGGATCGGGAGGGCCACAGTTCACGGTTGGCAGCCTGATCAAGTGATCTCGTTATCCGTGCCCAATATCATCTAGGTTTGGAGGTGTGTAGATGGATTTCCTGATGCGTGAGGATGCCCCGTTGAGTCCGCAGGAATGGCAGGCGATAGACGACACGGTCGTGCGCGTTGCGCGCGCCAACCTGGTCGCGCGACGGTTCCTGCATCTGTACGGTCCGCTCGGCGCAGGTGCGCAGGCAGTGTTCGTGGACCGGCTCGAAGGCGTGACCCCGGGCAGGACGAGTGTGTACGGTGAGGAATGCGATAATGCCGAGGTAGCACCAACGCAGAGGCACATGATCCCGCTTAACCTGCTCTACAAGGACTTCAAGCTGTTCTGGCGAGACATCGCCGCTTCCAGAGCCACGGGCTCGCCAGTGGATGTGGCCCCGGCCGGAGCGGCCGCAGCGATGTTGGCTCGGGCGGAGGACCAACTGGTCTTTTACGGAACCGAGCAGGAACCGGGCCTGATGAAGCAGCCCGGGCGCGCCGAGACTGCGAAGCTATCGGGCTGGGCCGAGCCAGGCAGCGGTTTGGCTACGGTCGTTGCCGCCCGGCAAGTGCTGGTCACGGGTGGTGCAATGGGCCCTTATGCACTGGTGCTCAGCCCGGATCTTTACGCTCAGCTGCTGCGCATGCTTGGCGGACGTGGCAGGTTGGAGTTGGAGCTTGTGCAGCAGATAGCCGATGCTGGCGTGTTCCAGACACCCGTCCTCGGTCCAGGTGAAGGAGTACTAGTGTCTACTGGCCCGGAGATTCTGGATCTGGCCGTTGCCGAGGACATGCAGGTGGCATACCTGGGGCCCACGAACATGAATCATACGCTGCGCATCTTCGAGAGCATAGCCCTACGCGTGCGCCAGCCGCAGGGAATCTGTGTCCTGGTCTAGCTGCCAAGCCAGCCGCTTGGGCTCCGCAGATAAGGGGTAAGGGATGGATAACAATAGCACAAATGTGGCGCTGGCTGCGTTGGTCTACGCCATTCAAAACGAAGAGGATGGTACTCGCTTTTACACCGAGGTGGCCAAACGGGTCTCTGATCACAAGGGCCGGGCCTTGTTCGAGAGCCTGGCCAGGGATGAGACAAACCATTTCCACATTCTAGTAGCTGAGTATCTCAGCCTAAGGAATGGTGGTGGCTGGCTGTCCCTTGAGGGCGCCGAGAAGGCCGATGTGCCGGCAATGGGTCAATTCAGGGCCGACGTCGCACCGGCTGCAGGGGAACCGCTGTTTGCCGATGCTGACAAAGTGCTCGCTCAACTTGACACTGGGACTGGCAACCTCGAGGCGATTGATCTTGGGCTGCGCGCCGAGCGCCGCGGATACGAGCTTTACCGCCAGGCCCGCGATGGGGCAACGGACCATCTCGCCCAGGCTGCCTATCAGTTGCTGATGAATGAGGAGAGCCGGCACTTCGAGTGGCTACAGAAGAGCCGCGAGTACCTGGCGAACAACAAGACGTACTGGGACGACTCGGAGTTACCTTTCTTCGAAGGGTGACCTTCACCGGCTTTCGCCGCTAGGCGGGGCGACCTGTCGCTGGATCGGCGCCGTATCCGCTGCCTGCGGGTGGTGGTGCGGCGCCGTCACTTTTCGGGCCAAAGCTTTCGACAACCGCAAGTGCTAGCGATGGCCTGGTTTGTACGAGAACGGAGATGCATTTGACGGGGACGATCATCAACGTGGCTGCGGTGCTGGTTGGTGGTACCGCCGGCTTGCTGCTCGGCTCGCGCGTGCCCGAGCGCTGGCGTGAGATGCTCATGGATGGCGTGGGCCTGGTCGTGATCGTTATCGGGCTGCAGATGGCCCTGAAGACTGCGAATGTGCTTATCGTGCTCGGTTCCATTCTGGTTGGTGGCATCCTGGGCGAATGGGCCGGTTTGGAGGGACGGCTGGAAGCCACGGGCGACTGGTTGAAGGAGCGCCTGAGAGGCAGGGGCCAGGCCCGTTTCACTGAGGGCTTCGTGGCAGCCAGCGTGCTGTTCTGTGTAGGCCCTATGGCCGTTCTGGGGGCAATCAACGATGGCTTGCGCGGCGACTACTCGCTGCTAGCGGTTAAGTCGGCCTTGGACGGGATCAGCGCCCTGGCTTTCGCCTCCACGATGGGTGTCGGTGTCCTCTTCTCGTCGCTGGCAGTGCTTGGCTACCAGGGAGGCATCTCGCTTCTGGCAGGCCTGGCACAGTCGGCGTTGAGCGATGCTGTGGTGCGGGAGATGACCGCTACAGGTGGCGCAATTGTCCTTGGCATCGGCTTGCGGCTGTTGCAGTTGCGCCAGCTCCGGGTTGCCAACTTCCTGCCGGCCCTGCTGCTGGCGCCCTTGCTCGTCGCTATCTTGCGGATCAGTTGAGGGGGAGCGTATGCAGCGCGTGAACGAGTTCGAGTTGCCCTTCCGCAGTGGTGATTCTGGCGTGAAGTACATAATGCGCGGCCCGCGCTTGGACTGGGGCGTGATCGTGCTCAAACCAGGAGAGAGCCTTGCGCCCCATTACCATCAGGAAGTCGAGGAGACGTTCTACGTCGTCCAAGGCCAGGGCAGCCTCAACGTGGGCAAACGGGCCTTCAAGGCCATCCCCGGGGATGCTTACCGTGTTGAAGCGCACGAGGAGCATAGCCTGGCAAACACCGGCCAGGATTTGCTGAAGGTGGTATTCATCAAGACGCCTTTCCTGCCCGAGGATAAGGTGGACGTGTAGGGGGCAACATGCTGCTTGGCATTGACCTGGGCACGTCGAGCCTGCGCGCCGCTGTCGTTGACGACGCCGGCCACATCCTTGGCATGGGGCAATGCGAGTATCCGATCGCGGTGACGCAACCGGGCTGGGCAGAACAGGAGCCAGAGACCTGGTGCCAGGCGGCTGCTACGGCGACGCGCCAGGCTCTCGCACGCTCAGGCCTTAGCAAGGGCGACATCGCCGCGATCGGCCTTTCAGGCCAGATGCACGGAACGGTGCTGGCTGGGGAGACGGGTCGAGCCATGGGCCCGGCGGTGATTTGGGCCGACGCGCGCAGTGCCGCTCAAGCTCTACGGCTGAACGAAGCCCTGGGTTTGCGCTTACTGTCCAGGACCGTCGGCAACCGCGTGGCGCCAGGGTTCATGGCTGCGACGCTTGCCTGGACGGCTGAGCATGAGCCTGAGCGTCTGGCCCGGGCACGTTGGGCGCTGCTGCCCAAAGACTACCTCCGTCTCTGGCTCACAGGCGAAGCGGCAAGCGAACCCAGCGACGCCAGCTCGACGCTGTTGTTCGACATCCATCTTGGCTTCTGGTCCGAAGATCTGTGCCAGGCAGCCGGAGTAAGCGCCAGGTTGCTGCCGCCGGTGGTGTCTTCAACGGCCGTTGCTGGCCGGTTGACGCGGCAAGCTGCTGAGGCCACGGGTCTGGCAGAAGGAACGCCGGTCGTGGCAGGCGCTGCCGATCAGGCGGCTCAGGCCATCGGCAACGGCATCATATCGCCCGACGCGGCGTCGGTTACCATTGGTACTGGCGGCCAGTTGCTGCAGCCCTGCCTACAGCCGCAGGCGGACGCCGAGCTCAGGCTGCACTGTTTCTGCCATGCCGTGCCAGGCATGTGGTACGTGATGGCGGCGATGCTCTCCGCTGGCCTTTCGCTGCGCTGGCTCAGAGACGCAGTAGACATGCAGGGAGACGGCGCCTACGCCACTCTCGACAGGGAGGCCGAAGCAGCGGGCCCAGGAGCGCAAGGCCTGCTGTTTCTGCCATATCTGCTGGGCGAGCGCACACCGTACACAGATGCTGATGCGCGTGGAGCGTTCGTCGGCCTGCGGTTGCGTCATCATCGTGGTCACCTTGCTCGCTCGGTGATGGAAGGCGTAGCTTTCGCCCTCCGGGACGGCCTCGGCCTGATGTCCCAACTAATCCCATTGCCTGGGACTATGGTTGGTTCTGGTGGAGGGGCGCGGAGTTGGCTCTGGAGGCAGATACTGGCCGACGTGCTCGGGCTGCCACTGACCACGGTCGAGGGCGAGGAAAGGGCTGTTGTAGGAGCGGCTATGCTGGCGGGTGTCGGGGTGGGGCGCTTCTCGAGCTTCGGTGAAGCTCGAGAAGCCTGTGTGCGCTACGGAGACGCTGCTACGCCACAGCCGGGCCTGAAGGATACCTACGATCGGCTCTACGGCGTCTATCGCGGCCTCTATCCAGCGCTGTGCCAGCAGATGCACGAACTGTCCGATATAGAACGGCTGGCTGTCAGCCCGCCGGGTGAATAAGGAGCCTTCTGTTGATCGAGCATCTCTCTTTACATATCGAGCCTCTTGTCACCCCCGTTGGTTGCGAGACGGAGTTTGCTCTCGCACCGGACCGTCCCGAGCGAAGGCTGCCTGAACGCAGCTATGAGATCACGATCTTGAGCAAAGTGTCCCGCGAGGCGGCCTGCGTCTCAGGGAACTGGAGGGAGGATGGGCGCGTACACTTTCGTTATGGCTCGGACATAGCCGGCGAATGCATCGTGTCCGTCGCCTATCCCGGCGGCCAGTGGCGCCGCATGGGCTCCATCTATGTCGTGCCCACGAGCCTGGCCGGACGCCTGCCGCTGCAGGGGGACATGCACATACATACCTGGTACTCCGATGGTCGGGCCTCGCCCCTGGACATGGTCCTGCGGGGGCGGGAGCTGGGCATGGATTTTCTCGCCATCACCGATCACGACAAGTGGGAGGCTTCGGCTGAGGCGCGCGATGCCGCTGCCGGGCTGGAGACCCCTCCGATCGTGCTCCTGGGAGAGGAGGTCTCTTTCAACAGGGGGCACATCGTCGCGGTTAACGGTCGGCAGAGCGTCGCTGCCAAACGCGTTAACCCGGGTTACCAGGCCGAGCGAGACGAGATCCTGTCCGAACTTGCTCAGCGTCAGCTTCATGATAACCTGCCCGCCGCCCTGTACGGTGATGCCGTTTGGGCGGCACGGGCGGCGCGCGGCGTTGGCGCTCTCACTTACCTGGCCCACCCTTTCTGGGTCGCGGACGATCAGTTTCATGTGGACCGCCGCGTGGCCACGCAGTTGCTGCTGGATCACGAAGTTGACGGCATAGAGCTTATCGGGGACGTCGAGTTCGAGGACAACCTCTTGTCGGTATCATGGTATCAGCAGTTGTTGGCTCAGGGCATGGACGTGCCTGTGGTCGGCAACTCCGACACTCATGGCCAACTGCACACATTTGGCCGGCACTGGACGATTGCCTTCGCCAGGGAGTACAGCCAGGAGGGAGTGCTCGAGGCCCTTCGGTCCGGGAATACTGTTGCCTGCACTAGAGCTGAGGGCGAGGACGTCCGCATCTATGGGTCTCTACCCCTGGTCGAGTATGCATACTTCTGCCAACGAGCCTTTCTCAGCCAAAAGGCGAGGCTTTGCCTGCAGGCGTCGCCGAGCGTCGCCGGCAGAGAACTCAGCGACACAGTGGCCGGCCTCTACCAGCGCAGCTTCGGCCATCTCTGATCGCGCTGCACAGACTCTACAGCGGCAGCTTTACCGGCTGGCCTGACTCGCTGGACCGGTATACAGCCTCGACGATCTCGAGCGCCCTGAGACCGTCTGTGCCTGTTACTGGTGGCTCTCTGTCTTCGAGCACTGCCTCGGCGAAGCCTTCGACGATGTTGCGGCGCTGCGTGCCCTCTTCACCGACGAGGGGGATCCATTCACCTGCGGCGAGCCCGGGCCCTCCTTTCGCCGTATAAAGGCGCGGCTCATGGCCAAGCACGATCTGACCTTGAGTGCCGTATATGCGGTCGCCGTCAAGCCCAGGGGATCCGCCCCGGATCGCGGAGCCTGCCGCGATCGAGCCGATAGCCTGGTTCGCATAGCGGACGGTGGCGAAGGCAAGGTCTTCTACCTCGACCGGCGTTACAAAGGTGCCGTATTGGCCAAAGACCAGGGTCGCCTCCAACCCCGTGATGTAGCGAACGGTATTGAAGTCGTGGATCAGGTTCATGATCAGGACGCCACCGCCGGCCTTTTCCTTCGACGTGCGCCAATCCGTCTGCACGCGGCCGGTGTAGCCTCCGTGCCAGTATGAGGCGGGCTTGTCGCCCAGGTAGACGTAAAGCATGGCGTACACATCGCCGATAACGCCAGCCTGCACAAGTTCCCGCACCCTCCGGCAGAGACCATCCACCTGGGCGTGGAAAGCGATGCCGAGCATCACTTTGTTGCGGGCGAATGCTTCAATGATCTGCTTGGCATCCGCCACATTTGTGGCCATGGGTTTCTCCAGGAGGACATGTTTGCCTGCCTGAGCCGCCGCCAACGCCATGGGCAGGTGAAGGAAATGGGGCGTGGCTATGTAAATGGCGTCTACATCCTGGCTTGAGAGCACTTCCTCAAAGCTAGTGGTGGCCCTGGCCTGATGGCGATTCGCCATGTCCTCCGCGAGTTCGCTCTTTGCGTCCATGGCCATGACGATCTGAGCATGCGGGGCGTGAGCCATGCCCTCCGCAGTCGCCACGGCAATCTCGCCGCAGCCAGCGATAGCGAAACGCAGTTTGTCCATTCGAACCTCCTAAGTAGCTAGCCCAGCTGCGGGCTTGTGGAACTCCCCAGCCACAGCCGGCCCGATTGTTCGTCCATGCCATCGACGCTGAAGTCAAGCAGTTCTACCAACCCATCCTGGCACCGCACGGCTGGTCCGTGAGGCAGGGTGGCAACAAGCTGCCCTGGGATGCCATCGGCCAGAGGAGAGACGGGCTCGGTGACTACCGCGACACGCCAGATGCGCACTTTCCTGCCCCCCAACAGGGAGTAAGCGCCCATGTAGGGACGGGTGAAAGCTCTTACGAAATTGGCGATCGAGCGCGCTGGTAGTTGCCAGTCAATACGCGCGTCCTCTGGCCGAGGGGCGCGGCAACGTGTAGCAAGGGAGTGGTCCTGGGGGGTGCGCGTGGCAGTGCCACTTAGAACTGCAGGAAAGGCTTCCTTGAAGAGGCGAACACCGAGGTCTTCAAGCTTGACGCCAAGGCTGTACCCAGTGTCATCCGGCGCGATTGGTATGGCGAGACTGGCGATTATGTCGCCCGAATCAACGCCCTCATCCAAATAGTGCATCGTCTGGCCTGCCTCGCTGTCCCCGTTGGCAACGGCCCAGAGGTCCGGTGCCTGGCCTCGATAGCGCGGCAACAACGAGTTGTGGACGTTTACGCAGCCATAACGGGGTATGGCCAGGAGCTCGGGCTGGAAGACCTTGCCAAAGTACATAGAGACGAAGAGATCGGGCTCAAGACGGCGCAAAGCGGAGGCAAAAGCGGCGTCGTTCACGTTCCGCGGCTGGTAAAGAGGAATGTAGGTATCGTACAGCACCTCCTTCACCGCGATGCGTACGTCGGGATGGACATAGTCGGGCCAGGTGACCACGGCTACCACCTCGGCATCCGGACGCTGCAACAGCCATTGCAGGCAACGAGCACCTATGCTGCCCCGGTACGAGAAGAAAACTATGCGCATCATTCGCCTCCACGAACACCGCGACCGGCCATAGGGATGGCGTTCCTGGCCAGACGCTGGATCCTGTCCCAAGCATGGTCGAGAAACAGTTGCATTGCACCGCACAGGTACATGGTCTTGGGTGATGCACTGATAGGCCCACTGGCTCTCGCGCAGGCGAGTGGTTCCGGGGAGGGTGGCGCCATCTCGGGGGAGCCGGGCACTGGAGCAGGCCGGCGGAAGCGCGGGCAGCCACCCTGGCAGATCGGCAGCCAGCGGCAGCCGCTGCAAGCGGCTGGCAGGTCTCCCTTAGCCGAAGCGAAGCGCCTTGCCTGATCGCTGTTCAAGATGTCAGACAGTGGTTGCGATACCAGGTTGCCCAGGCGGTTCGGTGCGCTCACAAAGAAATCGCACGGGTAGACGTCCCCGTTGTATTCGACGACGTAGTACTGGTCGCACAACGGCAGCATCTCACAGGTCTCTGCCGGCAGACCGGCTGCCAGAGAGACGAGGTTGTCGAACAGCCTGATCGAGAGCATGGGACGGCCATCGTTATACCAGGCGTCGAACAGGCCACAGAGGAACTCCGCCCAGGCCTGCGGATGAAGTGAGTGCGGCGCCAGGCTTCCGTCCTCAAGCCAGTCCACAGCCGGTATGAACTGCAGGTGAAGCAGACGGTTCTCGGCGAAGAACGCCAGCCGCTCCTCCGGGCGTGAGCAATTGCCAGCATGTACGACAGCAAGGACGTTGATGGCCACGCCAAACGTCCGCAGCAACGTAATACCGCGCATGACATCGTCGTAACTGGGCGCACCCTGGGATGTAGGGCGCCACGGGTCGTGGAACTGGCGCGGTCCATCAAGGCTGACGCCGACGAGGAAGCGGTAGCGTTCGAGAAGACGCGCCCACTCCCTGTCCAACAGGGTGGCGTTCGTCTGCAGGGCATTGGCTACCGCCTGGCCCTGGCGGCCGTAGCGACTCTGGAAGGCAACTGCCTGGCGGAAGAAGGCAAGCCCAGCGAGCGTCGGCTCGCCGCCCTGCCAGGCAAAGGTGGCTACAGGCCCCGCCTGCCGCATATGCTGTGCAATGAGAGAGGCCAATACGGGACTGGTCATAAGGCGCTGGGGCTCGCCAGCGTAGGGGTCGCCAAGGCGATCGCGATAGAAGCAGTAGCGGCAAGCCAGGTTGCAGCGTGCTGAGATTGGCTTCACGAGAACCGTCGAGCGCTTAGCAGCGAAAGCCGGCCTGTCGCGCCCTGATGTTCGAACGGTGAGGTGCTTGCCAGCCATGGGCGCGAGTTTATAGCATGGCCCTGGCGCTGCCAACCTTGTTCTGCGGGGCCGCCGGTGCTGTCGGCAAGTCAGACATGCTGCGGCCGGCCCATGCTGCCCGACCGTTGAGGGGCCGTGAGTTAGCCACTGAGTGCCGTCCTCAGCTGATCCAGAGGCTGTGGACTGCCGGGCACCAGGACTGGCCGCTCGGGCGTTCGGGTTGCCCTGCATATCGCCCTTGCAGGGCTGGCATCGCCATAATAGAATGTGAAAAATGAGCGACAGAGAACTGGACCGTGTGCCGAGTTGGCATTTCCGGCTCCAGGAGGGAGCAATGAAGGCAAGGGTCCGGGCGCTGCTGGCCGGGCTGGTGTTCGCGGGGCTCCTTCTGTCTGGGTGTGGCCAGATCTCCATATCTCAGGCGGTTGGCACTCCGCTCGCCTCCGCCAGCGCTAGGCCACAGCATGACCTGGCCATTCTCGGTGCCGAGATTAATCCACCACTGGATGGGGCCATCAGCCTCACTGATGGCACGACCAACTTCGAACTCCAGGTTGCCGTCGAGAATCGCGGCATGAGTGCTGAGAAAGACGTTATTGTGGAGGGCTGGCTAAAGGCTCCCGGTGCTGATGATAGCAGCGTGTTGATGAGCCAACGTGCTATCGTCCCGTACATAGCGCCTGGGGAAGTCAAAGTGGCGAAACTCACGGCAACGGGCGTAGTGCCGATACTGCCAGCGTATGTTTTGGTGGTATCGGTGCGACCGGTGCTGTTCGAGGCCAATTTGGGTAACAATACCAGCCAGTATGAGATCAGCGTAGGATTGCCATCCTTCTAGACAGGCAAGATCAGGCGTTAGCTTTTTGGCTCGGCCATTGTGGCCTTCTTCAGGACTTGGTGCTCCCATGACGCGAACCCTTTTGCGCGTACTGCCAGCCGCTGCCTGGTTAGCGCTGGGGCTGGCCGTCGGCCTTGCTGTTTCGCTGCGGCCAGGTCAGACCCAGCCTATCGTTGTGGGGCGGTCTTCGGCACAAAGGGACAGCAGTGAGGATCTGATCGCGCGTCTGGAACAAGAGCAGTCCGTCCTGCGCCAGGGCGTAGACGCCAGGCGCAAGGCGCTCTCCGAGATTGAGAGCGAGGAGGCGTCTCGCGGCGCGATGCTCTCGCAGCTCAGCAAGGAACTCGCGGTCAACCGGGCGCTGGCTGGTCTGACTGACATCCAGGGGCCGGGCATCATTATAAGTCTTGCTGACGGCACCCGTGCCCTCAGGGCGGGCGAGAAAGCCGAAGCCGTAATCGTACACGATTACGATGTGCGCGATATCATGAACGCACTCTGGGCAGGCGGCGCTGAGGCTGTCGCCATCAACGGCCAACGCATTGTCTTCTCAACCTCTGTAACCTGCGTCGGGCCTACCATAGTGGTAGGTGACAGCCGGGTCAGCCCGCCACTGACCATCCTGGCTATCGGCGATGCGGCGTCAATGTCTCGCATGCTCAGCCAGGACCCGGAATTGGCTCAGCTACGGTCGAGAGCGCAAGACGGTGCCATCATTCTCACCACTGAGGCTCGCTCCAACCTGACCATCCCGGCTTTCTCTGGCATCCTCACCCAGCAGTTCGCCCGGGCTGGCGACTGACAATGGAGAGGCCTGCCCGCGTCTGTCTCCTCTCTCTGCCTCTCGCTTTTCTCGTGGGAATGCTGGCGGTCCTGGCGACGAAGCCGAGCCCTGCTCGGCCGGTCGCGGCTGCCGTCAACTCAGAAGGTGATACTGAGGTAGTGAGTTCCCTGCTAAGCACCAATGACAGCCTGCGCCTGGAATTGCAGCGTCTTGACAGACAGCTACAGAGCTTCCAGACAGCCGACGGCACCAGCCGCCTGGAAGCGATGGCTGCCGAACTCAACTCCCTGCGGATCGCCAACGGCAGCGCCGCGGTGGTCGGCCCCGGAGTAGAGGCGGTCGTCCGAGGCCAGTTTAGCGCTGCCTCTCTGCGTGACCTGATAAACGAGCTGAAGAACGCAGGGGCAGAGGCGATCGGTGTCAATGGCGAGCGCCTGAACCTGTGGTCCCCGATCTATGAGGACGAGAACGGCGTCGTCGTCAGCGGCCAGGTGGTGGTTGGCATGGCAACGATTGAAGCGATCGGTGACCCGGCCGTCCTCAAGCAGACGCTGGAGCGGCGTGGCGGCCTGGTGTCGTTGCTTGAGCGCAATGGGGCCAGTGTCACCGTAAGCGAGCGCTCAGGTGCTCACGAGATCAGCCTGCCCATTTGCCCCGAGACAAGAACCTTCAGATTCGCGCGCCCAGCAAACTGACCGTTGCTTTTCGGCGGTGCGGTTGACGAGAAAGGCAAGAGACCCTATAGTTCGCTCGGCATAGAATCGCCGTGGATTCGGAGCGTGCCGATATGCTACGAACGGGAGTTGGGTCATGAAGCCGAGGGTCTTCGTTACGCGTCGCATTCCTGATCGCGGCCTCAAGAAAGTGCTGGATTTCGCCGACGCAGAAGTGTGGGAGGACGAGTTGCCTCCCTCGCGCGAAATCCTGCTTGAGAAGGTGAAGGATTGCGAGGGCTTGCTTTCACTGCTGACCGACAAGATCGATGGCGAATTGCTGGATCATGCTCCTAAGCTGAGAGTAGTGTCCAACTATGCCGTCGGTTTCGATAACATTGACGTGGACGCGGCAACGCAGCGTGGTGTGGCTGTCGGCAACACACCGGGCGTCCTGACCGATACGACGGCTGACTTCGCCTGGACTCTGATGATGGCGGCGGCGCGGCGCGTGGTCGAGGGCATGGACTATGTGCGCGCTGGCAAGTGGAAGACCTGGGGGCCCATGCTGCTCCTCGGCTGTGACGTGCACGGAGCGACGCTGGGACTGCTGGGCCTGGGCCGTATCGGTTCGGCCATGGCAAAGCGCGCCCGGGGGTTCGACATGAAGGTCCTCTATTACGATCCTTTCCGCCGTGAGGACCTCGAGAAGGAGCTTAACATCACCTATGTGGATCTGGATACGCTGCTGAGGGAAAGCGACTTCATCAGCATCCACACGCCATTACTGCCTGAGACGCATCACCTCATGAACGCCGAAGCTTTCAAGAAGATGAAGCGGACGGCGGTGCTCATCAACTCGGCCCGCGGACCGATCGTGGACACGATGGCTCTATATGAGGCCCTGCGCGATGGCGAGATTGCCTACGCCGGCCTCGACGTCACGGAGCCAGAACCACTGCCAAAGGACCACCCATTGTTGACCCTTCCGAACGTTATCGTGTGTCCACATATCGCCAGCGCGTCCGTCGAGACTCGCGGCCTGATGGCTGAGATGGCGGCGGACAATCTGATCGCTGGGCTGAAGGGCGAGCCTCTTCCTACCCAGGTGAACCGGGGCGTGGTGCCGAAGCGCATTCGCTAGAGTCCGGGCTGGCGGAGGCATTTCCGGGGGCGGGGCACACGGGTTGGCCCTGCCCCTTTTCGCTCTGAGCGGGCAGCCTCTTGTACGGATAGGAGCAGATGTCGTTCAGCACGCAGCCGGGGCATTGCGGTTGCCTGGCATGGCAGACGGCGCGGCCATGGCGGATCAGGTTGATGTGCAGGCTGAACACTTGATCCGGGCGGGCAGCCGCTCCCAAGATGTCGTGCGCTTGTTCGGCGCTGGCGCTTGCCGGGATAAGGGCGAGCCTGCGACTGAGCCTGAGGATGTGTGTGTCAACCGGCATGACCGGCTTGCCGCAGGAAAACAGGAGGACACAGGCAGCAGTCTTCGGGCCAACTCCCCTTATGGCGAGCAGCCAGCGCCTCGCGGCTTCGACTTCCATCTCGCAGACGAAGGAGAGGTCGTAGGTGCCGGCCACCTCGTGCACTGAGCGCAGCGCTGCCTGAATCCGTGGTGCTTTGATGGCAGCCAGACCGCCCGGCCGAATCGCCTCGCTGATCGCCGCCTCGGGGGCATCTACAACTTCCTGCCAGGTAGGAAAACGGGAGCGGAGGCGCGCAAAAGCGCGGTCTCGGTTCTTGTCGTTAGTGTTCTGGGACAGGATCGTGTGAATCAATTCGGAGGTCGGATCCATAGGGCTGTCATTGACAGGCAGGCCGTAGCAGCGGGCAAGGCGGTCATGGATGAGGATCAGTTTGTCCCGGAGGGGGGCAGTCTCATAGTTGTCGCAGCTAGGCGGGGCCTCCGGGCGCACAGCCAGGCCTAACGGGGCGCCCGTCCCCGTATCGTCACCGGGCTGCCCTTGACAGGTGCTCGGACCCACCGTAAATTCACCTCGCGTGGAGTCAACGAGCGATGTTAGCGCCTTGACACCTGGCTCTGCAAGGATCAAGGCAGCCAGGGCACCACTGTCGCTGGCATGGCGCCTGGCGGTCGGTCAGGGGATGGTGGCCTGAAGGCGTTGCTGCTTGGGTCGATCGTCTTCTGTGGCTGTTCCACGTCGCTGGCGCGGGCCGTGCGGACCGGCGAAGCGGCCTTGTCGCGGGCCGCAGCGCCTCTTGAGCCCTGGCGATCCGGGCCCGGGTGCTTCCGGCAGATCGCTTGTGTTGACTTGGCGATGCCCATGCGTGGAGAAGCTGAATTGGGTACGAAGCTTACCTTGGCTGCCTCTCTCCTGATGCTCGTCTCTCTGCTTGCCTGCGCGCCGCTGTCGCAGTTTTCCCTGGTCTCCCGCCTGGGCGCTACTGCTGTGGCCACGCCACGTGTCGGCTCGAGCAGCGCAACGGTTGCGGCATCGGCCACGCCCACCAGCGTGCCGCCAGAAGCGTTCGGGGGGCTGTTGGCGATTGACCAGGCACTTGCCAACGTCTACGCCCGCACTAAGGACTCGGTTGCTTTCATTGCCGTAGTCAAGCCGAGCGCGTTCGGCCCTGGTGAGGCTTCTGGTTCCTGCTGGGTGTGGGACGAGCAGGGGCACCTGGTCACCAACAACCACGTCGTGGAAGGAGCGAGTAGCATCTTCGTTCGCTTCGCAAGCGACGTGGAAGTGGAGGCCACTGTGGTCGGCACTGACCCTGATAGTGACCTGGCAGTAGTGAAGGTGGACCTCCCGGGCCAGGCACTCACACCACTGCCGTTGGGCGACTCTTCGCAGCTTCAGGTGGGGCAGACGGCCATCGCCATTGGCAATCCCTTTGGCTTCGAACGGACGATGACCTCGGGCATCGTGAGCGCCATCGGGCGTGTGAGCCGGCAATCGAGCGGTTTCTCGTTGCCAAACCTGATCCAGACCGATACACCTATCAACCCGGGCAACTCGGGCGGCCCACTGTTGGACGTGCGAGGCCGCGTGATTGGTGTTACCACGATGATCTACTCGCAAACAGGCGAGTTCTCGGGCATTGGTTTGGCAGTTCCGGTGAACACCGTGCGCAAGGTCGTGCCGGAACTGATCCGCACCGGCCACTATCGGCACCCATACCTTGGCATCTCCGGGACGAGCATTGGCCCGATGATGGCCAGCCTGTTCGACTTACCTGTCGTACGCGGGGCACTGGTCGAGCAAGTGATGCCTGGCGGACCGGCTGACAGGGCGGGAATCCGGGCGGGCACAGAGAGGAAGCAAGTGCCCGGTTTCCGCGACCCGGTGATCCTCGGCGGCGATATCATTACCGCGATAGACGGGCGCAAGATCACGACGATGGACGAGTTGATCACTTACCTCGAGGACTACAACGTGGGGGACACGGTACAACTTACCATTCTGCGCGACGGGCAATCACTTGAAGTGCCCGTCGTCCTGGCTGAGCGCCCGTCCTCCGCCGGCGGATGAATCCGTAGAGCCTATCTTCGACAGGAGCAAAGGAATGGACGTAGTCCTCGCCATTGCCCGCCTTGCGGTTGTGTTGGTGGCCGCCGTTGCTGCGGTCTACGCTTCGATGGTGCTCTTCCAGTTCATGACCCCGGGAATTGATGAATGGAAAGAAGTTGCGGCAGGCAATGTAGCGGCGGGCCTGGTCATGGCGGGGGTGGCCGTAGCCGTCGCCATAGTCCTGCAGCCAATTATCACTTTCCCTCTCCAGCGCCTGGATCTTGGAGCGAGCGTGATCGCTGTCGCCCTTCTGCTGGAAGTTGTGCGCGTCTGCCTGGGAGTGATAGTTGCCGTGCTGGTAGTCGTTTTCGCGGCCTGGCTCTATGGGTTGCTTACACGGCGCATAGAAGAGCGCTTGCAGCTTGAGCAGGGAAACGTGGCGGTAGGCCTGATCCAGGCGGCGATTATCGTCAGCACTGCCATTCTGGTCAGCGCACCTGCCGGCATGCTCGTGAGTGCTCTTCTGCAAACGGTATTCGGGTCGAGTTAGCGTC
>Ga0078972_1007149_pt1 | contig 25298 bp, 14 predicted proteins | sample YelNatPaOPGAMG01_FD_67568 | JGI IMG/M metagenome (GOLD analysis project Ga0078972, IMG submission 67568) | Hot spring thermophilic microbial communities from Obsidian Pool, Yellowstone National Park, USA - OP-RAMG-01 (SPADES assembly) (version 2) | ecosystem: Environmental > Aquatic > Thermal...
GCCCCGATATCCTGCGGCCTCAAGGATGGATCGCACGCGCGTGTAATCTACGCTTTCGCGGCCGGAACTGCCGTTGAAATGGACTTTGGCATGGGTTGCCGAGGCGTGGGGAGCGCAGAGCTCGAATTGGCGGTACACGTCGCCCACGAAATTACCGAAATCCAAGTTCAGCCTAAGCCAATCGCTGCCTACGGCTTCCAATAGCTTCAGCGTGCCTTCTGCAGTTGCAGTTAGTCCCCCGTGGTTTTCTAGCACCAGAACCACTCCTTCCTGTTGGGCAACGGAGGCGCACTTTTTCAGACACTCGACGCACCATGCGAAGGCCTGTTCTGCGCTCACTCCGTCGCGGATGGGCCCGGCGAATACGCGCAAGGTAGGCGCGCCGAGGACCACGGAATGGCGGATCCATTCCTCCGTCATCCGGACGTGAGCCAGGCGTGCATCGGCATCCGTTTGGGTGAAATCGCTGCCAACGGCTGTGCCAGACACGGTGAGCCCCAGTTCGTGGGTGCGCCGCTTGATGTGGTTGAGATAGGGCCGATCCGTGGTGGGAAAGTAATAGGCTGTAAGCTCTGCAGCATCGAAGCCGATTGTAGCGATCGTCTCCAGGAATTGCTCCAACGTCATGGATCCGTTTTGGAGTTCTTCTCGGTATGAATAGGCGCAGCAGGCAACGCGCATGACCGATGTTCCTTCCCAGCGATGTTCTAGCGTCCTTTCCGCTTATGGTACGGTTTCGCCAGAACGCGGGCGTTTCCCTTCGGCGAAAATCCTACGCCATGGACACAGGGTCCACATCAATGGCAATGCGCTGCTTCTGCGCGCCGGAAAGTCGGCTCATGGCTCGGTGAATCTGTTCAGGCAATGGAGCATCTGGTCCGGACCGCACTATTACATGAAAGCGATAGCTTCCCTTTAGCTTCGCAAGAGGAGCTGGTGCCGGTCCGATGACCTCGGCTGAGTTTCCAACCTCGAGGCGCAGCACGTGGGCCAGCCTGCTTGCCCGCGCCTGAGCCTCGGTGGGACTTTCATCGAAGCAGACGATATTGGCCAGTCGCGCGAAGGGAGGGTACCGGAGTTCTTTGCGAAAGTCAATTTCGTGTCGGTAGAAGCCCTCGTAGTCGTGGCGGGCGGCCATTTGGAGGCTGTAATGTTCCGGATCAAACGTCTGAACTAATACACGGCCCGGCTCGTCTCCGCGACCGGAGCGGCCGGCCACTTGTGTCACAAGCTGGAATGTGCGCTCGGCGGCGCGGAAGTCCGGCATGTTGATGCTGGTGTCCGCGCTCACCACGCCTACAAGCGTAACATTGGGGAAATCCAATCCTTTAGCTACCATCTGCGTTCCGATAAGCACGTTCACTTCTCCCCTGCGGAATGCCTTCAGGATGGCAGCGTGGGAACCCCGTCGAGCCGTCGTATCCCGATCCATGCGGGCGATGCGTGCTTCGGGAATGAGGCGCGCCGTCTCTTCTTCAACCCGTTCTGTCCCTAAACCAAATCCGCGGATGCGCGTGCCACCACATTGCGGGCACTGCTGCGGGATTGATCTGCGAAAGTCGCAATAGTGGCATTTAAGCGCATTTTCGGATAGATGAAGGGTAAGGGATACGGCACAATTCGGACATTGCACTACATGACCGCAATCGCGGCACAGCAGGAATTGGGAATAGCCCCGGCGATTCAGAAACAGGATCACCTGTCTGCCGCGGCTCAACTCCAGCCGCATGCTTTCCAGAAGAGGTTCACTCAGCAAAGAACGGCTCTGCTTCCATTGCGCGCGCATATCCACGATCTCCACCGCCGGGAGGGGCCGATTGTCTACCCGCTCTTCCATACGGATACAGGCAATGTGGCCACGTTCTGCCTCGTAGAACGTCTCGAGGGACGGCGTGGCGCTACCCAGAATCAGGAGGGCATCCATGCCCTGGGCCCGATGCCGCGCGACATCGCGAGCGTGATATCGTGGCGCAGCTTCCTGTTTGTAGCTTGGCTCGTGCTCCTCATCCACGATGAAGAGGCCAACATTTGTTAGCGGAGCAAATACCGCGGACCTCGCGCCCACAGCGATCTTGGCGCTGCCCTGTTGGAGGCGGCGCCACTCATCATAGCGCTCGCCTTCGGAAAGGCCGCTGTGCAGAACGGCTACATGGTCCCCGAAACGCCCTGCAAAGATGCTCACTACCTGTGTCGTGAGCGCGATCTCGGGCAAGAGCACTACAGCGGTGCGTCCGGCAGAGAGCGTTCGCTCGATGGCCTGCAGATACACCTCCGTCTTGCCGGAAGCGGTCACTCCAAAGAGGAGGGCCACGCGGCCCCGTGGATCTGTAGCGGGCCGCGAAGCCAGTTTTGCTAGCTCTTCGACGGCGTAGACCTGTGCCGACGTAAGGGGCACTGCTGTGGTGCGACCAGAGCCCTCGATTTGGGGGATTCGCCGCACAGGGAGGCGCTCGGCGATGATGGCGCCTTGGCGGGCCAAATTCCGCAGCACGGATGACGACACGTGGGCTTTATCCATGAGGTGGCGCACGGGCACGGGGGACTTTTGCTCTCTGGCCAACTGGGCGAGGACGTCTAGCGCGCGCCTGGCTTCAGGTGAGAGGCGGTTCAGCAGGGACGATGCGACCGGTCCCAGGGAATAGGCTAAAACCGTGCGCGCCGTGGTGCGGGGTTGCACCACGTGGTAATGCTCATAGATCAAACCCTTTTTCAGAAGGGCGGAATACGCAGTGGAGAAGCTGCTGAGTGCGCAGGCCTTACGGAGCGTGTCTATATCCGCTTTTCCCCCCAGACGCTGCAGGGTCATGATGAGGTGTGCCTGGGGAACCGATTTATCGGCAGCTTCGGGAGAAACGTGCTCAGAGGCAAGGGTCACGGTCTTCTGTACCGAAAACGCCATTCCCGCAGGCACCAAGCACCGTGTGGCCGTAAGAAGATCGCATACGTAACTGGCGGCGATCCATTGGGCAAGCGCAGCAAGTTCCGGATGGAAGGCGGGAGCGCCCTCTACCCGCCCGATGATAGGCTTGAGATGCGCTGCTAAGGGGTCCGTGCGCTGCATGCGCCGCACCTGCATTACGTAGCCGATCTTTTCTTGGCCGCCGAAGGGTACCAATACGCAATCCCCCGCGCGAAGGTGGGGAGTGTGGGAGGGGATGGTGTACGCATACGTTGGGAGCAAGTCCGGCACCTCGATGTCCACCACGACATCGGCGACGGGGAGATCGTCCAATTCTGGCCAAAGGGATGCTTCTATCGGCATGGCTATATAAGCGATGGGCGTCGTGCTCGCGTGCGAGCATGTCCAGAGTGGCAGGGCCCGTTCGACCGGAACTGAGCCACGCGTCGGCCAGGCACGCTTCACGGGTGTCGGCGCTCCTCGGCTGGATTCTTCCGGAACCTAGGCTAACACAACCGTGAGAGCCTTTCCCTGCGACACAATGGCCGGTTGCGCCAACGTAATGTGAACCTGTCCCTGATCTATTCTGCAAGTTGCGGGAAGCGCCTGACCTGCCAAGGTAACCCGCACGGACGCCGGCGAGCGCTGCGCCTGGAAATGCAGTTGTGCGATCCGCAAGGAGCCTTCTACCACTCGGATCTCGTTGCGCTGGGCGCCGCGGCGACGTGTTTGCGCCAGAGTGCCCCAAGCCGCGGGACCGGTGAAGAACGCCTGGAAACGATCCTGCGAAAACTTAGGCTGGAAGGTAAGTTCCCCGTTGGGCCCGTCGTAATGGAAGCCGGAGATTGCCAGGAGGAGCGACCAGGAGGACATGGCCCGTGCGTAATGTCCGCCACATTCGATCTCATTCCAAGGGTTGCGTGGAATTGGCGGCCGAGGGATTCCGTCGTACCGGTCGCGCGCTCCCTTGATGATGGCGAAGGCCTCCTCCAGCATTCCCTCGTAAATGAGATGGGCTGCCACTTGGTATTCGATGCCCGTCCACACTTCGTCGGAATACAACATCACCACGGGTGGTCTGCCTCCTCGGGGCCAGGTGCAGATGATTAGCCCCTTATCGCCGTCTCCCGCGAAGGCGCGAGGCGCGTGGTGCCATCCTGTGAGGTCGGGCTTCCAATTATGGCGAACGATTGCGCGAAGGGCCGATACCACATGGTCGCGCGGCAGGATGTAACCAAGCCCTAACTGGTGAGCCCACCACTGCCCGATCAACTGGTCACTCATGCAGCCCGGGCCTACTTCGCCCGGCATCTTATCGTAACCTGGAAGATGCTGCTGGAAGTACTCGCCGTTCCAACAGAGCCGCACCAAGTTTTGCCGGCCCGTACGGAATATCGAGTGGTACCGCTCTGCAGCCTCCTTGTGTCCCATGCGACGGGCCCATTCCTCGGCTGCGCGCAAGGCTGCCAGGTAATACCCACTGATGAACGTAGTTACGCCATGAAGCGCTTCGTCATAGGTATTCCATTGATCGTCCTCGAGGAAGCCGCTTGGATGGCCGCCATGGGAGGATGCATCGCGCGCGATCAGGTATTCCACCGCGCGTTCAACTCGGGGCCAGTACTCCCGAAAAAGCGTATCATCCGGGGAATTGAGCGCTTCGCGATAGGCCTTCAAAATGCAGCTTGCATGGCCATCCGCGAAGGGATGCTCTCCGGTAGGTCTGGGTGGGGAAGGCACGTCTGTACGGTTGTTGATACCTCCATCGGGCAGTTGCTGATGGAGGAAGTCAATGCGCCGCATTTCACGTTCCAAATCCGGGAACACGCGACTGAGGGATTGCTCATATCCCCATACATGCGTGCACGTGGGTTGGCAGCACCCGTTTGAGCCTTCCCATCCGTAGACGTCGCCGTTCGCAATCCGGAATACCACTCCGATGTGCCGAATGGTGGCCATCTGAGATGTGAGGCAATCCAGAAACCAGTGCGGAAGAGTGGACGCATAGAAAGTGTCTCGAAAGCGCTCCGTGCGCCTGCGGATAGAGGGGAAGTTGCGCATCAACTCCTGCGCCACACTTTCGGCGCTGGGCCACAGGGTGCAATAGTAGTTGCCCATCCATTGGTGGCCTGCATTGTACTTGTTGGGGTACCACCAGGTCAAAACAAACGGTAATTCCAATGTTTTGCCTGGCGGCACGATGGTGGAAGAAGCAATCGCTCCATTGATGGTTTGCCCGGCGGGGGTGGGGTTCTGGTGGGTGGGGCCTGTGGCGCGGAAACCCTTTGCTGCATCCAGTTCGGCCCATGCCTCGGACCAGTCTGTGAAGGCCGGCAACATTGTCACCTTGCCTGCCAGCGCTGCTAGCGCGATGGAACCGAACCCAGGGGATGCTGCAGTTGCGGAATTGGGAGCATGGTATGTAACGCCCGCAAGGGCGCCCAATTCCCGAAATGCTGCGTGCTGGGCTCCCGCAAGCTCTGCTAGAGCCGGATCCATGATGCGTTGGGGTACCAAAATCACAGCGCCGGAAGCAAGAGGCCGCGTCCACGCAATTTTCCCGGAGGGCAGGCGTTCCTCGCGGGCGCCAGGCCGCAGCGACACCCCCGCGTAAGCGAAGTGTCCATCGGCACGTACTTCTACGTGCTCAATATCTACCGGCATCAGTTCTTGCAGCACGTGTAGGGCGCCCTCGCCGGCCGGGAGGTCGGAAAAGACGATGTCGTCCACATTGATGTGGCCCCAGCCGCCCGTCTCCTCATCAACAATCTCGATATGGGCTACCCGGCCGGCAAACTCGTGCACGTCCCACCAGGCCGGCGCCAAGGTCTCGCTGTTTCTTCCGGAGGCCGCGCGCACCACCCGCCCCTCCACGATGAGGCGCATCTGCGTTCCCGGATGGGCTCCTCCGCCGATGCGGAAGCGGATATACCGGCGTTGAATGGTGAATTCGGGACTGATCAAGCGCCCGGTAGACGCATCGCCGCCCAGGTACGAGTTCACCAAGCCATGCCCTGTGAAACCGCTTACGGGTTGCTGATTTGGAAGGGTACCTCGCGCCGGCTCCGTACCGAATGCTGTGCCCTCGATCTTCCAATCACCGTACCCATGTTCGAAGTCCTGGAAAATCACATCGGGTTGGGCCGAGCCGGTTTGGTTTGCATGGGAATAACGCACATATTCGGCAACAAGCCCAGGATGATTGCCGGCGAGCACCAAGATCGCGCCTTTCTCCACTGCCTGGCGCGCCTTTTCCAACAGAATGGGATCCAGATCGGCGCCGGGATCCTCCAGCCAGATCACGGTACGCGCGTTCGCCAGTTCTGGTTCGCTGTCTGGGAGGCGCTCGATGGCTTGTATCTGAAGGTCTCGGGGGCGCACTGCAGGAGTGGCGTTGAGCGCTTGAATGCTGATGTTGGTGTACAGGCGCATCGGCCGATCTACCGATGCCGGTTCGCCGGGGACGCATTCCATGACCAGCATTTTCTGCGCGGCTCGGTTTACTGCACCACCAAAATTAGGGTGAGTGATGCCCAAGTCCTGTGCGCCCCGAGGCAACGGGCTGGCGGGGCCCATGGCATCGTATCCGGCGGGGTTCCGCATGAGGGCTGCAATGCTCACAGGAATGGGACTCTTGGTAGGATTGTGCACCTTGAATACAAAAACGGCTGCCGGCATGGATGAGAGGCGAGTGTCCAGCGGTGCGAAGGGCGTAAAGGCCTCCATTGCCAGGTGAATGGGCAGATCGCCATCATGGTAGGTCAATGTGGCGATGGGATATTCTCCCTGCATGCTAATCTGAGGAACACGGGGCAATTCCGGGCCTCCGGAAGTCTGCAGCAGTTTCCCGGTGCCGCCGGCTTTGATTACGAAGAAGCAGGGTACGTAGCCATCTCGTAAGGTATTGAACAGTTGCCATGTGGTGAGTTGGCCGTCGGCACCGATCTCCAAATTGCCGGTGCCAATGCCCCCGAGGTGCATACGTGCGTCGGTGTGTTTGTGGGATGAGTACACGGGTGCCTCGGAGGCGGAGGGTGCGGTGGGACCGGCGGGTTCTTCTGTGGAGGTGTCATTCCGTAGTGACGCGGAATTTGCCCTTGCAGCCACGGCAGCAGCCGCACTTGTACCGGCCAGTAACATGAGCTCCCTTCGCGTGACCCCGTACGGGCCGGAACTCCCGGCGCATTGGCAATTTCTACTCACGGCATGTCCTCCTTATTCGGATCCATTCTTTGGCAGGTTAGATGGGTCCTCATCGCCGCTACGAACAAACGTGCCGCTTTGGCCCCCGCTCTTGGACGTGAGGCGTACGGACGTGATCACAGCGGTGCGGTCAACTGCCTTCACCATGTCGTACACAGTCAATGCAGCGATTGCTACTGCCGTAAGCACCTCCATCTCCACGCCTGTTCGGCCCACGGTGGAGGCACCGGCTTCTATCTCTATTCGGTCCTGAAGCACATGCAAATGTACCTCCACATGCGAGAGGGCGATGGGATGACAGAGGGGGATCAGCTCGCCGGTTCGCTTGGCAGCCATGATCCCGGCTATGCGCGCTGCGGCCAGAACATCGCCCTTTGGTACGTTGCCTGCTTTGAGGAGTTCGATGGTCGCCGGCGAAAGAAGCACCGATCCGCGGGCTGTGGCGGTGCGCTCAGTCTCGGGTTTATGCCCAACGGCCACCATGCGCGCATCCCCGGATCTATCGAGATGTGTCAAATCATCCATGTAAGCTGTTCCCCGGGCTCAAACACGTTGTACCGGATCTCACCCAACGCTAAGGGTAGACCCTTGTCAACACGAGGCGGAGCCCGCCCGTTCCGGTGTGCCCAACTGTGAGTGGGATAGATCGTCGGGAGTATTGATGTTGGCCAGGCTGCGCAGCTCAGGGTCCACCGCTCGAAGCCGTTCTTCGGGCACCTGCACCACATCCAAACCTCGGAGGGCCCGGTGGAGGGTCCACTCTTGCGCATCTAGGAGCGTGTGCAGGTGGGGAAGGGCGGTGTGAGAATATGCCGCGCACGTGGGTTCCGGACGCCCATTGCGTATGGGAACGGCAGCATCGTGCCCGGCGACAAGTTGCAAAAGGAGGCGTAGCACGCGGGGATCCACAAAGGGCATATCACACGCGACCACCAAGTGGTGGCCCGGGCCGGCGGCCATGAGCCCGGTTACGATGCCGCCTAAGGGACCGGCGTCGGCAACGATGTCGTGCACCACCTGCACCATCTTCGGAAGGCGATAGGTTCGGCCAGGCGATGTAACCACGTAAATGGGCTCGGATACTTCGCGGATACGCGCAATCACTGTGTCCAAGAAGGTACGGCCTTCCAGGTTAAGAAGGGCCTTATCGGTACCCATTCGAGTGCTTTTGCCGCCAGCCAGCACAATGCCTGCCATTCCGGTACTCCCATCAGGGTAAAACTATTATAGCGGCCGCGGTTTCATAAAACAACGGGCGGCCGCGTTTATGCTGCGCGAAGAGCATTCCAGTGTTGACGAGAAAGGCGGGAACAATGGCGACTGAGGGCGACAATCTGCATAAGGTAATCATCCTGGGTAGCGGGCCAGCAGGATATACCGCGGCACTCTATACGGCTCGAGCAAACCTCGAACCCCTGGTAGTGGATGGCGGCGCAGGTATGGGACAGGTTCTTCAGGGCCAAGGCGGCCAGCTTACTATCACCACCGAGGTGGAAAACTATCCAGGCTTTCCGGAAGGGATCATGGGGCCAGAATTGATGATCCGTATGAGGGAGCAGGTCGCCCGCTTCGGTACCCGGTTTGTTGAGGACCTTGCCACGCGCGTGGATCTTGCAGAGCGCCCGTTCAAGGTATGGGTGGGTGATGACCTCTACCGATGCCGTGTGCTGATTGTGGCTACAGGAGCCTCCGCCAGGTGGCTTGGACTGGAAGCCGAGAAGCCTGTCTTTGAAGGAGGGCTCGGTGGTGCGGGAGTGTCTGCTTGCGCTACGTGCGATGGTGCATTGCCCATCTTTCGCAACAAGGAACTGGCCGTAGTAGGCGGCGGAGACACGGCAGTGGAGGAAGCCCTCTACCTAACGCATTTTGCCTCGAAGGTGTACCTGATCCACCGCCGTGACCAGTTAAGGGCGTCCAAGATCATGCAGAAGCGCCTGATGGAAAACCCCAAGATCCATATCCTGTGGAACAAGGTTGTGGTGGACATTCATGATGTTAAGATCAAGCGTGTAACAGGAGTTACGCTCAAGGACACGGTGACGGGTGGCACGAGCTTCCTTCCCATTGCGGGCCTGTTCATTGCCATCGGTCATAAGCCCAACAGCGATCTGTTCGTGGGCCAATTGGAGCTAGATGCCGCAGGATATATCGTAACGCACCGGGACGTTCGTACCAGCGTTCCCGGAGTGTTCGCGTGTGGGGATGTGCAGGATCACGAATACCGTCAAGCGGTCACCGCGGCAGGATCTGGATGTATGGCAGCAATCCAGGCGGAGCGCTATCTCGCCGGGCTGGGGGATGATCCTGCAGCCGTATCCCCAGAGCCCTGGTAAGACCGGGCAAGGTTCACCGCCATGCGGTTTGCAGACATCATCGGGCACCAACAGGTTATTGCCGCATTGCAGCGACTGCTTGCGCATGGCGAGGACACGGGAACCTTCCTGATTGTGGGCGAGGATGGCATCGGCAAGGGTGCCTTGGCCGAAGCATTTGCCATGGCCGCTGCCTGCCTGAACCCTCTGCGGGATCCCTTCGATGCCTGCGGTCAGTGCGGGTCGTGCACCCGGGTTCAAAAGAACGCGCAACCGGAGATCGTTACCATATCGCCCGCCGGAGAATTAACACAGATCTGGCAATTTTGGGACCGGGAGGGCAAGCCACCGGGGGTGCTTCAGCATGCCCTCGGATTTGCACCTACCATTGGACGGCGGCGGGTGTTCATTATCGAACGGGCCGATACGCTAACCGAAGCGGCAGCAAACAGTCTCCTCAAAGTGCTAGAGGAGCCCCCGCCATATGTGCTCTTTGTGCTTTTGGCGCCCCATGCTTCCAGGATGTTGCCCACGATCATCTCTCGAGCGCGGATGCTTCGTCTGTCTCCTGTGCCTGTGCAGGAGCTGGCCGAACGCCTACAGGCACTGGCGCAGGTGCCCGCGGAACAGGCGCGGGCGATTGCCATTAGTTCCGGTGGCAGGCCGGGGTTGGCACTCTCACTAGCTCGCACGGAGGGTATCGCTACAGAGATGGATCGCATCCTGGATTGGGCCGAAGCTATACCCACAGCACCTGCCCTCGCTGCCCCCAAGATTGCCGATGCGCTGAAGGGTTTCGCCGCTGGGGGGAGGCCCTCTGCCGCGGATGCAGGGCCCGGCGCCGCCGAAGATGGGGCGGCCGGCGACCGGCTTGGGCGGGGCAGGGCAGCAGCGGTTGTGGACCTGGCCACGATCCTGTATCGGGATCTGCTGGTCGCCAGCCTGAATCGAGGTACAGAGGCTTTGGCCTTTCATCATCGGAGCGATCGTGTTCTTGCTCTCGCTCATAGCGCCCCGCCTCGCCTCTGGGCGTCGTGCGTAGAGGCGCTGCTTAAAGCACGCCGGCGTCTGGACCAAAATGTGTCCGTGCGCATCGTGCTCGAGGCGTTGGCTGCAGAGCTGGTTGCAATCTGTGCTGCATGCAAACCGGAGCGCGGGATCCACCGTACGGAAGGGAGAATGGCATGAGCCGTTGGAAGCAGGGTGATCATGTGCGTATCGTCGCTCGGGACGTAACCGCGGACGATCTCAAGAACCAAATGTACTTCGGCCATTACGGCGGCCTTACCGGAACAATCCAGAAGGTGTACAGTGACTCGGAGATTGCCGTAGAGGTGGATTTGGCGAGTTTGCCCCCGGAGATACGGGATCGCCACAATGATGTTCGGGATCAAATGAAAACGAAATGGCTCGAAGGGCTCTCGGAAGAAGGGCGCAGTCATTTAACGGAGCGCGAGAAGAATTTCAATCTCCGGTATGTGGTACTCGTGGCCGGCAAAGACCTTGAACGAGTGTCATCCGCGCATAGCACCTCAGGCACACCCGATGCGAATACGCCTGAGGAACAAAGCGCCGAACACGTGGCATCCATCGTGGAGGGCTCCGCAGCGCCCCGCAAGACACTTGCAGAAATCGAGGCGGCGGAACAGGCGGAGCTCCGCAAACGAGCCTCCCACGGAACCTAAGGGGCAGGCGGCCACCGAGGCAATGCTTTCTCCATTGGCGGTTGATTAGGCACGGAGGCGGCAGATCCCCCTTCTTTACCCGGGATCGGCGCCTACATTGTGAAGCAGTCGCCGGCACGCACGGGGAGAACGCTGTGATAGACTTTGAACAACTCTTGCCGCAGATCGCAGATTTGGTGCGCTATCGGCTGGAGGAACAATCCGCCTCTGCCAGTGGGAGAGAAGCTGCCCTTGAGGTGTTGGCTCGCGCCACGGATGTGTGGGAGAGCCTCGCCGAACGCATCGAAGCGGCCGATGCCGGGGGGTTGGTTGCCATTCCCCACGAAGCTCCTACAACCAAGCATCCCTTGCCGGCAATTCCCATTGCCTATGGGGTGCTTGCCACGGATGGCTCGCAGATCGGCTACGACCGGAATGAAGTTGCACCCTGCGCCCTCATCAACGTGGGGCGTGTGCGCATCGAATACGGCGATGTCCCGTTGGTGCAGCTAGAGGCCAGACCCACGCTTCTCTATCGCGCGGAAGAGTTGATGGAGGCTGATGGCGGCGATTCGCATGCACTGAGCGCCCGCCGCGTGGCAACTCTCCGCATGGAACGTGAATGCCAGGAGCTCAAGCGGCTGATCGAGGAGACTCGTGGCCCGGTGCCCGCAGTGGCGATGGTAGATGGCACACTCATTCCCTGGTCGCTGGAAGCCGAGCCTGATGACATTCGCGCTCAGGCGCTGAAGCATTTCGAGGCCATGCTCGAAGCCGGACGAACCGCACAGGTTCCCGTGGTGGGTTACATTAGCGACCCTGGTAGCCGCGACGTGATGAACCTTCTTCATGCCTATCGGTGCGGCATCGAGAGTGCGCCCTGCGGCCTGCGGTGCTTTTCGCGGCGTGAGCTGCGGCGTGGAGCGGCGTGCGAACCGCTTCAGGATCTGGTGGATGCCGTCCTTTTCGAGGGGCTCCTTGAGCCGGGAGAGCGATCCGCAGTATTCAGTAGCCGATCCCGGATCTTATCAAGTCTGGCCCCGGTCAACCGCACACGTTTTTGCTACGTGCGCCTGCCCAACGAAGTAGCGCGTTTGGAAATGCCTGCATGGGTTGCCGAAGACGAGGAGAGGATGGAGCGGCTTCACGCAGTGGTGTGGGATCAGGCGCAGAAGGGCCTGGGTTATCCTCGGGCACTGACGGAAGCCCATGAACTCGCGGTGGTGCGTGGGGACGATCGGCGCCTGTTTTTCGAATTGCTGAGTGCCCAACTGGCAGCCAAGGGCCTGCCCTTGATTCGTACGGGCAAAGCCGTGTCTAAGATCGTGCGGAGCGTGTAGCTTCCTGTGGGCATTCTGCAGGACTTATCTTGGGCCAGTTGCCTGCCCATCCCTTCTCGAGGGCATCCGCGCGCGAGCATATCCCATCGCGAAAGCACGGATCAGCTTGCCTCTCGATCTGACGACCGTTCTGCGCGCATCTGCTTGCGCTGCAGATCGAAGCAATACCGTAGGAGAAGCTCCTGAGCATCAGCGGGCAAGTCCACGAATGCGCATTGGATAACGTAGGGGTACGGCTCGCTTCGGGGAGCCCGCGTGCATGCGAGCACCGAGGCGCTGAACAGCGTTCCGCGCTCGTCTGTGATGGGAATGCGGACGGCTACCTTCGTGGATACTTTCAGCCTTGTGGGCACACCGATCCGCACGCCGCTGGCCGATATATCCCTGATGATTCCGCAGTAGAATTCATCTGCGCCTGAGGTACTAGCAGGCACGGATAGCATGGTGGGGAGCTGCACACCTACGCGGAAGAACCTCCGTCTCTGCACTCGGGCCACCCACGGCGGCCGGGTTACTCTCACGCAAATATCCTCGGCCAGATACACGCTCAGGATCGTGGCGTAGAACTGATATGCTGCCGTGGCGGTAGCAATGGTTACGAGCACCGGTTGGTTTGGCGCAAGAAGCCTTTCGTCTCCCTCAACGAGCCTAAGTACAATGGCATTCCGGTGCATTTGGAGAACTTCCATGCTGAGGACGGGCGCTTCTGGAGTATCCACCGGCCGAAGCGTGGCCCATGGATTGTTTCGGATGGAGGATGTGGCGCGGATCTCTCCGCCCAGATCCTTCGTGAGCGCCGCCGCAACTCGCCTGAGATAGAGACGACGCCCGTAAACGCACACGAAGGCGAGTGCCACAGCAAGAACTCCCGCACCGACGAAGCCCCAACGGAGGCTTGCCATGGTGTCCAGAATGGCGGCTGCGGACTTGGTGAGCCAATTCGGATTGAGAAAGGCGATATGCATGAGCAACATGGTGCGTGTCCAAGGTGAGGCAGTGCACCACAGAGCGATGATGTGATATCAGTTTCGGAAGAATGGGCGCGCGGCATTACTGCAAACCCTCCGCCATGGTGCACCGTGGGCTGGCGCCGGTGGGAGGCAAGCCGATACATCAACATACCGCGCTCATTGGACGCGGCAGGAATAGCGCGGTGGGACCGGAGGACAAGCGCTAAGGGCAGATGTGTTCGTGCAGCAGACCCTCACAATCCTCCGAGGAGACGTTCTCCTAGCCCTGCGTGGCGCACGAAATGGGAAAGCAAGCGAACTTCGTCTGGCAGGAAGGGCCGCTCCCCTGCGCGGAAAACCTCTACCACGCCCACACGCCTTCGGTGGATGGTTACGGGGATTGCCAAATAGGCTGAGAACCGCTCGCGCCGGTAGGCAGCCATTCCGGCAGCCCGGATTTCGGCGTCGCTCCCGGGCAACGCTACCGGACGTCCCTTGCGAACGACGAGCCCAGCTAAAGGATCATCTAAGGGCAAGTTCTCGGCGGGGCGTTGCCCGGGCCGGAAGCCGCTGTAGGCCCGAAGGGTCAATGCGTCATCGCTAAGCTTGTAAATTGCACACCGGTCTGCACGAACCACGGCAATCGCAAGATCGGCCAAAAGCTGAGGGAGATCCCAAGAGTTCGGCGCAGCTCCTATGGCGCGGGCAATGCGGATAAGATACCTGCGCCTTTCGGCGGATTTTGCACGGGCGTCTTCAAAGCGGAGTGCATTCGATAGGGCCGTGGCAGCGAGGTTACCTACGGTGTACAGGAGCTCCATCTCCCCTACGGTGAAGAGCCTGCGCCTCTGGGACAAGCCCACGAGCACCCCCAAATCCCCGTCCCCTACGGACACGGGAACACAGATAGCCGACGCTGCGTTCAGTGGGGCCGAGGCATTGCGGGGGTCGGCGGCAACGTCGGCTACTGCGGTGGGCGTCACCCATTCGTAGGTCCACCCGGGGATCCCTTCGCCGGGGTGTGGCCGCAGTTCACTGAAGTCTGTAAGCGGCATTCCTTGAACGGCCCGAGCCTCAAGCCTGTCCTCGCGTGCGTTATGCAACATCACAGCGCTTTGATCCACTCCCAGAAGCTCAAGCGCGGTGCCTGCTACAACGGTGCAGATTCGATCGGGCACAAGATCTGCATTGACCTTTTGGGAGAGGTTATAGAGGACAGTGGCTTCTTCTGCTCGCCGAGTGGCATCATCAAAGAGCCAGGCGTTCGCGATGGCGATGCCCGATTGCGCCGCTACCACCTCAAGAAGTTTGGCATCTCCCAGAGTATACGCGTGGGGTTGCCGGCTCGAGATCACCAGGAGACCCAGGTTATCGTTGCGGCTGCGAATCGGTGCGACAATAGCAGAACGCGCCCTAGGAAAGATGACCGTTGGAACCGTAGCGTGCTCCAAATCGGTTTCGCCGGAGAAATCCGGCGTGGTTTGTGATCCGTCGGCCTCAACCACGCGCGCGTTGCCCTCCTCCAGCGCAGCAGCAATCTGTGGATCGCACGCGGAAAGCTGAACCTCGGTGTCATCCTCGTTTAAGCCACGCTGGGCTGCGATAAAGAGGTGGGTGCGCTCATCATTAAAAAGGAAGACTGCGGCACAATGGTGGGTGAAATGGGCGCAAACCGTGTCTAGGATCGTTTCGAGTACATCCTGGACGTTTAGGCTGCCGGTTACCGATCTTGCGGCTTCATACAGTACTGTGAGCTCTCGCTCCACCTGCTGGGCATGAGCGTGGCGCTTACGCAATGTGAGGGCAGCCGATGCCAAGCCGGCAAATAGCTCGACGACGCCGGCGTTCTCCTCGCGCATCGGTGCGGATGCGGTACCCACGGCAATCAGGGCACCGGTAATAACTCCGTCGCAGCGCACCGGAGCGCAAAGTGCAGGTGGTTCTTTGGAGTAGGTGGTGCGCCCCGTCGTAATGCAATCCGCAGCCAGCGAGCCCCGGAATGGAATTCGCATCCCCAGAAGCTCTGCCTGGTTTGTACCTTCCACTGCTACGAAGTCCAGAAACTCCCGCTCTGCGTCGCAGATCCCAATCGCCGACGTGGAAGCACCTGTGAACCGGCACGCTTCCGATAGCAGGATGCCGAACATTCCCTCCTGTATAGAGGGGGCAGCGAGCGCTTCGGCAATACGGGCAACCGCTTCGTGGAGATCAGCGTTCATGAATGGCCTTGCGAGCGATGGCGAGCTTCGGCATGACGGCCCATTGTCGCACAGGGCGATTGTGCCTGTCAAGCATCTTTTGCGCACGGTGGCTGGCCGCGATGAGCCGCGAGCAGCAAGCGACCTTGACAAATACGTGGTCATATGGGAAAATAGCTATACATTCGCCGGACTCAGGAAGTGAACGACAGGCAAGGAGGTAGGGAAATGGGGAATGTGCCGGGTCCACGCCAGATGTTGCAAGCACGGCGTGGCAGGTCCCATGCGGCATGGCTCCTAATAGTTGTCATCGCAGCTTTAGTCGTGGTGATCAGCCCCGGGCATGCACAAGTAGGCAGTGGCGGGAAGGAAGTGCTTACCCTTCAGGGAGCAATTCAAGAGGCGCTCCGAAACGCACCGGCCATCCTTGCCGCCGAACGAGATGCAGCAGCAGCTCACCAGCAAGTGAACGGCGCCAAAGGTTTACAATACGGTGAACTGGACGCACTCGTAACGGCGCAACACTTGAATGACGCACAGTTGCTTCGGCCCCTCTCTGGGCCGGCCACTCCGGCAACGATGGCTACGGCTCCATTTGCCCAAGACCAGCTTCATGCAGGGGCGGCATATACCTTTCCCCTCTACGATGGCAGGCAGATCGCCAACCGCATTCTGATTGCCGAGCTGAGTGAGGCCAAAGCGCGCACCCTGCTCAGAGGCACGCAGGCGGACGTTACCTATAATGTGATCGCACTCTACGTTCAGGCGCAGGCGCTTTTGGCTCAGGCGGACGCCCTATCTGCCGAGATTTCGGAGTTGGAAACCACTCGCAAAGACACCGAGCTGGCCGTGAAGATCGGGAAGCGCCCGGAGGTCGAACTGCTCAAGATAGTGGATCGCGTTCGGGAGGCGGAGGCGGCGAGAGAGGGTGTTTTGGCACAACATCGGCGAGTGGTGGCGGCGCTCCTTGCTGTGATAGGGGGCGATCCCACAAAATCTTTCGTGCTTCAGCCTTTGCCGAACGAGCTACCTAAGCTTAGGTCGAATCCCAAGGATCTCGAAGTTGCGGCGACACGGCGCACCTCGGTAGCTGCCGCCGAATTAACGGTGAAGCAGGGCGAGCGGAGCGTATCCTTAGCACGCGGTGCTCAAGACCCTGTTGTAGGGCTGCAGGCGAATTACCTGCGGCATTTCGACGCGGCATACCCGGATAACTCGCGGGAAACGTGGTTCGTTGGCATGGCTGTTTCCATGCCATTGCTGGATGGAGGAGTGCGGCGCGCCGCAGTCAGCAAGAGTAAGGAGGAGACGCGAGCGGCAAAAGAGCGAGCAAACAGTGCCAGACTCCAAGCCCTTGCCGATCTGCAGGCAGCCCTTGCCGGGTGGGATGCTGCCCAGAAGCAGTTGGAGGCTGCAGACGCGCAATTTGAAGCTGCCCAGGAGGTGGCCCGCATCGAGCAGATTCGGTACGACACAGGAGCCGGGGATATCGAGGACCTCCTTCGCGCGCGGACTCGGGAAGCGGCGGCGCGGACCGCACAAGCTAATGCCCGTGCTCTTGTTCTCATAAGCGCCGCCCAGATCAATCGTGTAACAGAACAGGAGGCAGTTCGATGAATCCACGTTTGCGCACCGCCCTTTGGATCCTGGCGGCAATTCTTGTGATTGTCGGTTTGGTGCGTGTACGAATGATGCGCGTTCGGCAACTTCAGGAGACGCCTCGCCTGCAAGAGGCTCCGCTCGCAGTGCAAACTGCCGCCGTGCGGCAGGGGCGTGTGGCGGTTACGATTACAGAACAAGGTGTGCTGGTTGCCGAAACCGAAAGCGCGGTGGCGCCTCAGGTGATGGCGCGCTGCATCGAGGTGACCAAGCATGAGGGCGACTACGTGCGTGCAGGCGAGGTCATCGCAAGACTGGATGACCAGGAGCTTCGCGATATTGTGAACACGCAGGCCTCCGAAATGTTGAGCGGCCGGGAAAGCGCGGCGGCGCAGGTAGCCGAAGTTGCACGAGCGCAAGAGGATGTTGCCGCCAGAGGAGCCGATGTGGAGGCTGCCCGGGCTGCCGCAGCCGCCGCCCAAGCCGAGGTGGATGCCGCTCGTCAGTCTTTGGCTGCTCAGACTGCAGATATGCAAGGTGCGCAACAGGCGGTTGCGGCTCAACAAGCGGATGTAGACCGCGTGCGAGAGAACTTGGCCGCTGCCGAGGCCGCGGCAGCAACCCAGCGATCCAAAACGGCCCGGGACCGCGTGCTCTATCAGAATAAGGCCATTTCCCAAGAGCAGTGGGAAGCATCCCAGACTGCACTCATTCAGAGTGATCGAACGGTGGCTGCTCTCAAACGCCAGATCGAGGCATTGATGCGCGGCGTAGAGGCCGCGAAACTGCGGGTAGTGGCTCTGCAGCGTGGGATAGATGCCACGCGCCAAAGGATTGTGTCCCTCAGCAACAACGCAGAATCGGCGCGTCGCAAGGTGCAGTCCCTTGCGGCTACCCTGGCCGATGCCCGCCAACGACTGCGGGCACAACGCCATACCGCCGATGCTGCGGCGAGGAAAGCGCAGGCGCTGGCAGCCAACGTGTCGGTAGTACGCACACGGCTGGGGTACACGCTGATTCGGGCGCCCTATGATGCTGTAATCACAGCTCGGCTCGCGGAACCGGGAAACCTTCTGGTGCCCGGACAGCCCATCTATCGGATCCTAAAGCCCGAGTCCGTAAAGGTGATCGTGAACTTGCCTCAAGAAGACTTAGGTCTTGTGCGGCGTGGAACTCCCGCTACGCTCTCCACACCGTCGGGAAGCATGCGGGCAACCGTAACAAGGGTCTATCCCTCCCTCAGCAACGGCCGCTTGGGAGTAGCCGAGATCGTGCTTCCGCGGGCTCCCTTTGGGCTCCGGAGCGGTTCGACGCTTCAGGTGAGCCTACAGACACAATCCAGCACGGGCCTAGTAGCGCCTCTTCGCTCGGTTCTGGATGGCGCTCACGGGTCGGTAGTCTTCAAAGTGGAGAACAATGCAGTGCGCGTGGTGCCGGTGGCGGTCATGGCTAGGGGGACCCAGGATGCTGTGGTGAGCGGGGCCCTGAGTGTGGGAGACCGCTTAGTGCAGGGTACGCCTGCGGAGCTTATGGTGTTGAGCGATGGCCGCAGGGTTGCAGCAATTCAATCGGGAGGATCAGCCGATGCGCTTCGTTGAGCGATATCTGCGCAAGCCGCATCTGTTGCTGTCGTTAGTATTGGTGGCCGCGTTTGTGGGGCTCATTGGATACCGACGAATGCCGGTAAACCTCTTCCCCGACTCTGAGCGGCCTCAGATCGCCGTGGTGACGGTATACCCGGGCGCATCTGCAGCAGACGTGGAATCCGAAGTGAGCCGCACCATCGAAAAGGAAGTGTCCACCATCGAGCTCGTGCGGAAGGTAACCTCCGTGAGTAGGGACGAGGTGAGTTCCGTAAACATCGAGTTTGAATACGAGAAGGGCCTTGAAGCGGCGGCCACAGATACCGCCAATGCACTCTCCAAGATCTCTGCTCAACTTCCCCGGGATATCCAGCCTCCCATGATCTTCAAGGTGTCTTCTGCGACGCCGGCTGTGCTTACGCTGGCCCTTCGGCCGAAGCCGGGAAGCCAGCTCACGCTGGATATGGTGCGGGAATTGGCCGATAACCGCATCAAAGAGTGGCTTTTGCAGCTTCCGGAGGTCTCCAATGTGGAGGTTTTCGGAGCGCACCAACCTGCCATCCGCGTAGACGTTGATCCCGTGCAACTAGATCGGTACGGGTTAACTCCTCAGAACATCCAAACTGCCCTTGTTGCTTTCAATAGCAACCAGCCTCTGGGCTTGGTAATTAATAGCAAATCCCAATACTTGCTGAAGCGAGCGGGAGAGTTCGGCACCGTAGAGGATGCGGCAAACATTGTTGTAGCCCATCGTGCAGATGGCGATGTTCATCTGCGGGACGTCGCAAAAGTTAGCCGAGCCATCCTTGAGCCGCAGAGTGCGTACCATGGGGACGGAGCGCCGGCGATCGCGATCAACATCCAGCGGGCACCGTCGGGCCACGCGTTAGACACGTTCAACAGTGTGATGACAGCACTTCCTCGTTTGCAGCGCATGTTTCCCGGTATCTCCTTTACGGTTCCGGATAACCAGGGCGACCTGATCAAGCTCTCGGTAGGAAACATGCAGGACGCCTTGCGCGACGCCATTATCATGACGGTGCTGGTGATTTTCCTCTTCCTGGCCGACATCCCTGTAATGCTTTTGGCGGCCATCTCCATCCCGTTCACGTATTTCATCACCTTCGCAGTCATGTGGCTGATGGGCTCTGAGTTCAACCTCACCACGCTTACGGCAGTCATTGTGGCGGTGGGGATGCTCCTCGATGATGCCATCGTGGTACTTGAAAACATCGAGCGGCATTACAAATCGCTGGGTCAGACGCCCTACGATGCCGCCGTGGGTGGCACGGAAGAGGTCATGTTGGCGATCTTCTCGGGTACGTATGCCACCGTTATGGTGTTGATCCCGATCATTTTCATTGGGGGCTACGTGCAGACGGTTCTCCGACCTTTCGCGCTTACATTGGTAATCGCCCTCTTGGCGTCGTATATCGTCTCTGTAACCATCATCCCCATCCTCGCGCCGATACTCTTGCGCTTCTCGCACGGTCGCCGTCCGAGTCTAGTGGAGCGCTTGGTGCATCTTTTCGATGAGGGCGTGGTGACGCCCTTGCGGGAAGCCTATGTGCGAGCTGTTCGCGTAGCTGTGCGTCGTCCGTGGGTGTTTTTGCCTCCGGCGCTCCTCGCTTTGGTTGTGTCCCTAAGGCAGATGCCCCTCATCGGACGCGACCTCATGTCGCCAATGGACACGGGCATCGTGAAGATCTCGCTCCAGACGTTCTCCAATACATCGCTCGCCGCAACGGAAGCTGCGGTCGCCGAGCTGGAACGTCGCATTCGTGCCCATCCGGAGGTCACAAGCATCTCCACGTACATCGGGTCTGAGCCGGCTGTCATTTCGTTCGGATCGGCCCGCACGGCTCAGCAATGTGATATGACCGTGCACCTTATAGATCGCTTTCATCGCAAGAAAACCATCTGGCAGCTCGAAGACGAGATCCGGCAAGCCGGGCGCTCCATTCCGGGCATCCAATACCTGGATGTGTTCGACTATGGTGCCACGCCTCTGTCTACGATCAATGCGCCGGTAGATGTGATGATTTCGGGACCGGACCTCAATGAGCTCCAGCGCATCGGGGATGACGTAAGGCGGCGCCTCGTGGCGAATGTGCAGGGCATCACTTCCATCCGGAGTTCATGGCGGCTCGATTCCAGGGAGATCGCCTTCCGCATTATCCCCGAGAGGGCAGCTATGTATGGCATTTCACCGGCGGCTGTAGCTGCTCAGGTTCAGGGATCGGTGCGCGGGCTGCCGTCCTCTGTGTTCCGTATTCCAAATGAAGACGGCCTCTACCTTTGGGTGCAATACCCAAGCGCGGAGCGCGCACAAGCTGCGGACCTTCCCAATTACAGGATCCAGACCCCTGTAGGTTCGATTCCTTTGGCGTCCTTTGGCACGCTTACCACACAGATCTCGCCGGCGCTCATCACCAGGCAGGGGCTGCAGCGCACGATAGACATCAAGGCATATCGGGCTCGGATGCCTATCACCCATCTGCAAGAACAGGTGGAGAAGGCGCTCAAGACCTTGAACCTTCCCGCGGGCTACTCCATTTCCCACGAAGGTGAGGTCAAGCTGATGCAGGAATCCTTTGCTCGGCTCATGCTTTCGCTCGCGCTGGGCATCGCGCTGTTGTACTTCTCCCTGGTGCCGGCGTTCCGGTCCTGGCTGCACCCGTTTACCATTCTTACGGCGATACCGTTCGGGCTCATCGGAGCTGCCTGGGGCATGCTCATTGCCGGACTGCACAGCTCGATGCCGTCCATGATGGGGATGATCCTGTTGGCAGGCATCGTGGTGAAAAACTCGATCTTGTTGATTGACTTCATCGAGGAGGCGAGGAACAGAGGGGAGAGCGTGGACGAAGCCTTGATCGGAAGTGTGCGCATCCGCACCCGGCCCATCTTAATGACCGCCGTGGGTACTGCTGTGGGGATGATCCCCATTGCACTTGGTTGGGCCATCGGTTTGGAAAGGTTGGCAGGCCTGGCCGTGGTAGCCATCTTCGGGCTCCTCGTGTCCACGATCCTAACCCTGATCTATGTTCCGATCTTCTACAAGATCTTTGATGCGGCAGCGGCTCGCGTTCGGCGAGCGTTGCACATCCCCGAGCGATCTCACGAGCAGACTGCCCCGTAAGAAACAGGCGACCCCGCACGGACGAACGCGGGACTGCACCGGCTCCCCGGACGAAGAATGGGCTTCACTTAGGGAGGATTGGTGGAACTACGCGGCGAAACGCCCTACTCGGCCGTTAGGTTGCTTCGTCAGCGGAAGGTTAACTCGGCGGCTGATGCTTTTGATAAAAAGCCGAATGTGGAGGGGAGGAGCACGCCACTTGCCCCTCCCCTCATCGCTGCTCCTGTTTGCTTTGCCCGTTAATGCCCCGGGGGTATTGCAGGGGTGAAGGTCACATTGAGGGTGGTTTCTTGGAGGATGCCGCGTTGCACGTTTACCGTCGTGGTTCCTGACCAAGTGCCTCCGCTGGTGGAGCGGTTGGCCGTGATGGTGTAGCTGCCGGGCTGCAAGGACATGGCCGAGTAGGCGTACTTGACCCCGTCTTCCTGCAGGGCGCTGTCGCCCTCGCATACGATCGTGCCGCCCGCGTTCTTCACCTGGACATGGATGCCCATCGGGCCGTTGGGTCCGACGGTGTATATCTTCAGTTGGAGCAGCACCGTCAAGGTGCAGGGGATGTTGATGGGACCACTGACCGGCGTCAGGAACTGTTTGGCAGGCCCTGCCTGGTAGCCCATCGGCGACGTTACGTTTCCGCTCACGCTCCAATTGAACCCTTTGGGAAGCTGCATCGTGGTAGTCCACGCGGGGTTACTGCCGGAACTGAAGTATAGGTCCCCACCGTTGTGGGGCACCGGAGGCGCAGGCGTCGTCCAGGCGCCCTGGCACGTGAGGGAGGCCGTTCCGATGCCGCTGGGCGGCGGGATGTCCGGCTGCAGAACGAACGTGACGGTTTGCAGGATCGGGTCATTCCGAACCGTACCTTTGTTGCCCTCTGCTGCGAGCAACGCGTAGATATCTCCCCACGCCATCACATCCCCCTGCTTGAAGCCGGAAGACTGCTGGTTGTTCGCGTCTCCCAGCCATTGGTTTGCGGCCTCAACGGCGAGGACCGAAAGGAAGCCGGCCTTGGGGCGCAGCGTGGTGGCGATGGCCTCCATGAGCGTATCAAACCCATTCGCCTTGCGCTTCTTCTCGAACGGCACCGCCAAGAATGCCGTCGCCTGCCCGCGGAACACGATATGCCATACGGCGGTGGCATCGTCATAGGGCAGTATGTCAATATTACTCAGTGCCAGCGTGGGGTCTTGCACCGATGCCTGATTGAAGGCATTCTGCAGCATAGCGAGGGCTGCCGGGTCGCCCACCTTGAACCGGTCGAGCTTAACGGTATTCGCAATCACATCTCGCTTCACGTACTGGGCGAAGGAGGCAGGTGGACGTAGTGGATATGTGACCGAATTGTCGTTCTTGTAATCCAGCGCTACTACGCCCTCGCTAAAGCCGGGGTAGAGGGAAGACAGGACGCCGGGTGCTTGCATCGGGTTACCTTGCGTGCCGAACACATCGTTCGGCCCGACTGTGTAGTGGAGCGGGGCGGAGTTCAGTGCAGGATAATAGGGCTCGAAGCCCCCGGTAATCGTGAAGGGGTCAACGGTGTCCCACTTACCGGCATCCACGGCGAGCGTGGAGAGCACCGCGCCGTTGGTATCCAGGATTTCCATCCGGTAATCGCGCACGGCGGCGTCATTTTGGAACGCCGACTGCACCTGACCGCCGCCCGGACCGGCCGCAACCGCTTTGACGAGGCGGCCCGAAGCGACCTCGTAGACGCGGACGCTGCCGAGGCGGTGGAGGGAGTCTGTCACGTTGACATTGAAGGTGAGGTTGGGGTCCACCGCCTCGAAGAGGCCCCAGCCCTGATCCTCCGGGAGCCCCAGCGAGAGGAAGGCGCGCCTATCCAGCGCGGAGAAGTCGAAGGCCTCACGGGGCGCGAAGGCGGCAGCCCACGCGCTCATCGTAAGGTTGCGGGTCTGTCCCAACGTTACACTCTGGAACTTCCCGCTTACGGAAACGTAAGCGGCGAGGTCTGGGTCGGTGGGGAGCGGCACGGGCTTCTGAGCCGCCGCAAAGGTGGGAAGGTGAACAAATACAGCAGAGACGATGAGCCAAAATACGGCGCTGCGACTACGGTACAGGTTGAGTAACCTCATGGTGCGCCTCCATGAGCGATGATTGGTACCTGCACCGATTATAGAAGGGTGGCGTTGACCTGTCAAGTGCTCATCGCTTGAATTTTGGCACGTAATCCTTCGCGCGCGTGGGCATCTGTCTGTAATAAGCGGGAATTCCCGCACGGACGAACGCGGGACTGCACCGGCTCCCTGGACGAAGACTGGGCTTCACTTAGGGAGGATTGGTGGAACTACGCGGCGAAACGCCCTACTCGGCTGTCAGGCGGCTTCGTCAGCGGAAGGTTAGGTCGGCGGCCGATGCTTTTGATGGAAAGCCGAGTGTGGAGGGGAGGAACGTGCGCAAACGCATTGTGTGGCGATTCCTTTGGCTAGCAGGCATCTGGGCAATAATCGGTTTGCCGATGCGCGCTGATGCGCCTGCGGGGCACCACGCGGTGATCTACCGTGACGCGTTCGGCGTCCCTTCCATTCAGGCGAGTCGCCTTGAGGATGCCGTCTACGCCCTCGGATATGCCATGGCGCTCGATTGCCCAGAGCGCATGTGCCTAAATTTCAAACAGGCCAGGGGGCGCATGGCGGAGGTCCAAGGCAGACGATCGCTTATGGCAGATGCCTTTATCCGTTCTTTGGGAATGGAAGATGCAGCTCAAGCACAGGTGCGGCGGCTAACGGCACAGCAGCGGCAGATCCTGGAGGCATTCTGTACGGGCGCCAACCGTGCGATTGCCGAGAGGCGATCGCACCTTCCTGCATGGGTAGAACCGGTCACATTAACGGATGTTTTGGCTCTGGCTCAATTCGTTAACTCCGCCTTTCCCCTCCTTAGCATTGCCCAGTCGTTGCTTCCCGGCTTTGGTTCCAACCAATTCGCGATTGCTCCCATCCGATCGGCCGATGGGCATGCGCTTGTCTCTATGGATCCGCACCTCACTTGGGACGGTCCCCTCGTATGGTACGAATTCGCATTCTACACACCTGGGTTGAACTTCCGAGGGGTCACCATTCCGGGTTTGCCCTTTGGGGTGATGGGGCACACGGACCATGTGGCCTGGTGTATGACGAATAACGACCCTTCCCTTTATGCGTTGTACCGCGTGCGTGTGAATCCGAACAATCCGCGCGAGTACAGCGCGTATGGGCAATGGCGAACGTTTGATGACGTTTCCATCGAACTTAGGTACCGCGATGCCGAAGGGCTTCACACCGTACGGCAAACGGTGAAGAAGACAATTTGGGGCCCGATGGTACCGTTCACGACGACTGCCGTAGACCTAACTACGGTCGGACAGTGGGGCATGCTCGATGAGACCCTCAAGATGGCGCAGGCTAAAAA
>Ga0078972_1007150_pt1 | contig 25296 bp, 19 predicted proteins | sample YelNatPaOPGAMG01_FD_67568 | JGI IMG/M metagenome (GOLD analysis project Ga0078972, IMG submission 67568) | Hot spring thermophilic microbial communities from Obsidian Pool, Yellowstone National Park, USA - OP-RAMG-01 (SPADES assembly) (version 2) | ecosystem: Environmental > Aquatic > Thermal...
AAACTCGGTGAGACGCCACCCTTGGTTCAATGCGGCTTGCGTCTGGCTTTTGGCTATTCGTTCTGTTAAGGTTCACGATTTGACAAGAATTAGAACATCTCCGCTGGCGGAGAGGGGGAGGCCGAAGGCTGGGGGTGAGGTGCGAAGCCCTGCGGGCTATCCCAAGCCCCGAAGGGGGCTTGGCCCGTAGCGCGGGGGTTTAGCCCCGCGCAGCCGAGCGCATGCGCGGCCAACCCTCACCCTAACCCTCTCCCGCTGGGAGAGGGGACGGCGCGGCCCACCCTAGCGCGGCGCAAGTTCGTACACGTGTACCCGATCCTGCAGGATGGGGTTCACGGCCAGGTTCCCGCGAAGCCACCCGCTCACGCTCTCGCCCAGCCACTTTGGCGATTCCTCCACCACGGCCACCTCGCGCAGGCGGCCATCGCGCAGGATGCTCTCCTCCACGGTGGCCCATGTCTGGCCCCGCACGTCGCCCCAGCCCGCGTCGTAACTGCGCTCACCGACAAGAACGTGCGTAACGCCCCACGCCTGCAGAAGCGAGATGCACTCGGGCGAGGGGAAACGGTCCAGCACGTCGCCATAAGCCGTGTACTCGGGCGGGTAGAACGTGCCGTGGCCGTAGGCGATCCTCCGCCCGTGCAGCGACGAGCGGTACAGCGCGTCGCCGTTCCACGCGGCCACCAGCGGGAATCGCATCAGCACGGCGTCGGCGGGCAACGTCGCCAGGTAGTCCTCCAGCGGGCCGGGCGTGGTGTCGCTAAACCCAAATGGCAACGGCACTACCAGAAATTCAAACAGCACGAGCGCGGTCAGCGCGCCCGCCACCGCCAGTCGCCCGATCCGCCCCCTCCGCAGCACCGATGCCAGGCCCACCCCGCCCAGGACGGTGACCCCGAACGTCGTGATGAGGCCGAATCGGTACAGCGTGCGCATGGCGCTGCCGAAGGGCAGGAACAGATAGACCAGCAGAGCCGGCAGAGGAATGGGAATCGCCCCGGGCCGGTGCAGGGAATAGTACGACACGGGGTTGAGGGCCAGCCGCTCGGTGAGGAAGTGCATGGCGCGGGCGAACAGGCGATCCACGCCATCGGGCACGGGCACGTACAGCCGCGCACCGCCCACGTGCAGCGTCGTACCCAGGGCCATCACGAAGGCCACACCCGCGATCAGCGCCAGGCCCGACACGAATCGCCCCGAACGCCGTCGCCACGCCAGCCATGCCAGGACCAGCGGCACAAATCCCACGAACACGAACCCAGGCGCATACCACGGGTACGCGGGGACTTCCGCGCGCCGCTCCAGAAACCAGCGCCCCCACAGCGGGTGGTAGATGTTCGGGTAGAAGAAGTCCTCTAGGCTCGCGGACCACTTCTCCACATCGCCCAGCGACCAGGCCAGGCCGCTCTGGGCGCTGGTCAACGCCGGCAGGGCCGCCGGCAGCACCAGCACCGCCGTAACCGCCGCCATCGCCGCCAGGTGCAGCCACGTCTGCCGCCGCGCGAAGGTCGCCTTCCACGGCCACAGCCGCCACAGCAGGTAGAGCGCCGCCGAAATCCCCACGATGTAGGCATAGTACCACGATGACAGCGCGTTCAGGGCCAGGAAGCATCCGGCCAGGACCGCGTCCCGCGCACGGCGACCCCGTAGCCACCGCTCCAGGAACAGGAACAGCAGCGGCAGCCACTGCGTGGCAATGAGCGGGAGCCAGCCCGCGGCCATGGCGCCGATGCGGTAGGGCGCGTAGGTGAACGCCACGGCGGCAAACACCCCCGCCGCGCGGCTCCGCGTGAGATACAGGACGAGAGCGTAGGTCGCCACGCTGGTGAGGAAAAACGTCAGCAGCACGAACACGTTGTACGCCACCGTGGGGGTGAAGACCAACAGGAGCGGGGCCAACAGCGCCTTGTTGGCGATCATCGTCTCCGAAAGCGTCAGGTTGTAGCCGAACGGATAGAAGATGTTGGGGTTGAACAGCAGCGCCGCCTTGCCCATCATGGCCTGGCGCAGGTACCAGACGTCGTACAACCATCCCAGGTTATCCCAGGGCGGGCCGGGGATCGCTCGGTCTATGACCGTTACGAGTGGGTACGTCATCGCCACGGGCAGGGCGGCGAACAACGCAATCGCAAGGCCGTGCCGCCGAACTGAACGGAGAAAACGATTCAGCCCGCGGCGCATGGGCGTTACTCCGTGGCGGGGTTGGCCGGGGCGGGTGAGGGCGTAGCCCTCCACCCCGCGGGCGCAGGCTTTCTCCCCCGGAACAGGTGGGCGGCCTTCTTGCGAAACAGGAACGCGAGATTCTGAAACCCGTCCCGCCACAGGTTGAGTTTGCTCTCGCCCACCCGCGGGCGGTAGTAGATGGGGACCTCGGCGCACTTGAGTTCTTTGCGCGTGAAGGCCTCTATCTTGAGTTCCTCCGACAGCGCCATGCCGTCGCTGGTCAGGTCCAGCAGGGGCAGGATGTCGCGGCGAAAGACCCACATCCCCGACTGCGAGTCTTTGATGTAGAACCAGAACAGCGCCGCCTGCATCACGCCCAGCAGCCAATTGCCGAACACGCGAAGGGGCGTGCCCGTGCCGCGGCTCTTGTGGCCCGTGCGGTCGCATGTGATGAAGTCCAGATTCTCGTCCAGCAGCACGTCCAGCAGCAGGGGGATGAACCCGCGCGGATAGGTGCCGTCGCCGTCCATGGTAACGATGATGTCGCCGGTGGCGTGTTGGAAGCCGGTCTTGTAGGCCGCGCCGTAGCCCTGCTTCGTCTCCACGACGACGCGGGCGCCCAGCCGCCGCGCCACCTCTGCCGTGCGGTCGGTGGAGTTGTTGTCCACCACGATGACCTCATCCACGCACGCGGGCATATCGCTGAGGATGATCGCCACGCCTGCCTCTTCGTTGTAGCACGGGGTTACGACCGAGATGCGATGCCCTTTGTACATGCGTTACTCCTCGTGCGCAGGTTTGGCGACGCCCTCGTGCAGTCGGCCCGATTCCAGCGGCGAAATGCGGTGGCGCACCTTGGCTGCCTTCAGGGCCAGGTATTCCTTGAACACCTGGGGCAGAACCAACGGGTTGAACAGGATGTTCACCGTCAGGAAGCACTCGTAGGTGCAGAAGCATTTGGTCTCGCGGATGTCGCGGCGCATCTCGTCGGCGCGCTGGCTGAACCAGACCTTGCCGAAGTCGTAGTCGTAGTCGCGCACGTTGGCGATCATGCGGTCGGGGCGCACCTCGCAGGGCAGCACCTGCCCGCGGCTGAACATGGCCCCGCCCAGCGTGCCCGCGTAGCACGGAATCTGATACCGGTTCTCGCGCACCGTCTTGGCGATGATGCGCGGGCGCACGATGCGCTTGGCGTTGAGCACGTCCGAGAACGGCATCTTGTAGTAGCCCGACAGAATCCGCGCCTTGTTGTCGCGCTCCAGCGCCCGATGCAGTTCCTCGTAGCGGGCGATGTCAAAATCCTTGGTCATGGGGTCGGCCGGCTCGCCCCGCGTGAGGAGCGTGAACACCGTGTTGACGCCCAGTTCCTTGCCCAGGTAGTCGTACAGCGGCAGTAGCCGATCCTGGTTCAGCGCCGAGACCGTGATCTGGACGCACACGCTGAAGTTGGGATAGTGCTTCTCCAGCCGCCGCAGTTCCTTGTAGGTGCGCACCGCCTTGTCAAACAGCCCTGGCGTATTGCGGATGCGGTCGTGATCCTCGCCGATGCCGTCTATGGACACGTCAATGTGCAGGTCAATGTTGGGGTTCTGGCGCAGCATCGTCTCGGTCGTCTCCACGATGCGGCCCGTCAGGCTGCCGTTGGTGGGGATGCCCACGTTGGCGGCGTGATTGTTGACCTTGAAGATGTGGACGATTTCGGCCAGGTCCTTGCGGATGAACGGCTCGCCACCGGTAGGCGTGAAGAACAGCATATCGCCCATGGACGCCGAGATCTTCTCAATCTCGTCCACGGTCAGTTCGTCCTTGACCCATTCGGTCCTCTGGCCCAGCAGGCAGTGGCTGCAATGGGCGTTGCAGTTCTCGGTAACGAAGAAGACGAAGTAGAGAGGCATCGCCCCGCGCTTGTAGAACATGCGAGGGGTGTACTTCAGGTAGTTCCAAATGCTCATGTGCGCACCCTTTCCCAGCGGCGGGATGGCTCCTGACCGCCAACGTAATCTAATGTCAACACCGGCGCGGCGCTCAATATCGCACCCCGCGCGCAAAATCCACGATCCCCTTCAGCGCCCCCACGCCCGAAACCCACAAGTTCAGCGGCAGGAACAGCGCGCTCTGGAGAAGAAAGCGCATCCCTCGCGTCCGGCCCAGGAACGCCAGAAACGGCGCGTTGAGTGCCCAGATGGCCGCCAGCGCCAGCACCGCCGCCCCGCCCGCTTGCGCCGGCCACACCAGCGTCAGCGCCAGCGCTGCCAGCATGACGGCCGAGACCGGCACCGACAGTTGAAAGAACCAGGGCACCGATGCGTAGTACTTCCGTCCCGTGCGCCCCAGTTTATTGCGAATGAGCGTTTTGGTCAAACCCGCCGACCGCGCAATATCCGTGAGGATGAGGCTTCCCAACGTGTACCGCTTCAGGTGCATCACCTGAAGCCGCTTGTCCAGCCGCACGCGATAGCCCTCAGTCAACAGACGCATCCCCAGTTCAATGTCCTCGGTAACCGACGGGCCGGTGTAGTGCGGGTCAAACCCGCCCAGCGCCTGGAACACTGCCTTTCGGGCCGCGGCCGCGCTGGTGTAGAACACCCCCACGTATTCGGGCAGGCGGGCATACGTGTAGTGCATCCACAGGTTCTTGAACTGCGAGGGGAACTCGGGGTAGGGCATGGCTTTGTCCAGCAGGCCCACCACCGCGTCCACTGTCGGGTCTTGCAGGTCTTCGGCCACAAGCGACAGGGTATTGGGACGGACGAGCACGTCGGAGTCTATGAAGAAGACGACATCGCCGAGCGCGGCCGCTGCGCCCGTGTTCTTGGCGGCGGCAGCGCCACGGTTGCGCTCGTGGCAGATGACGCGGCAGGGGAATCGGGCCGCGATCTGGGGCGTGGCGTCGGTGGAGCAATCGTCCACGACGATGACCTCGTAGTCGCCGTAGTCCGAGCGGAACACGGCTTCCAGGCACTGCTCCAGCGTGGCCGCGCCGTTGTAGGTTGGGATGATGACCGATATCTTCATGTACACCCCTGCTGGCGAAATGCGCTCATCGCGGAGACCCACGGGGCGCAGAGCGAAACAGGGTTTTCCTCTCCGTCCTCGGCGCTCTCTGCGGTGAGCACGGGTTGGCGTAGCAATACAAGCACCCGTTGGGGCAGCGCTGCCGGTACGAGCCGATGTCCACGCTGAGGGTGCAGCCGCAACCGGCGCGCTGGCCCTTGTCGGGGCGCGGGTCGGCGGGCAGGCCCCGCGGGTGCAGCGCGGTCAGCAGCGCCGCGTCTATGCAGTGGGATTGCGCCGCGCCCGCCTCCAGCAGGAACGGGTCGCAGCACGCCCGAAGCGACAGGCCGTACCGCCCGGCCAGGGCCAGCAGATGCCGCCCGATGTCCACCTTCTCCTCGCGCGGCGGGTCGTGCCACGGCCAGTCGCGCCGCCGCACCTTGTCGTACATCTGGGCGAATGACGAGATCACTCGCGTGATGCCGCGCTCGGCCACGGCGCGGAAAATCGGCTCGGCGAAGGGCAGGTTGTTCCGCACCGCGCCCGCCTCGGTCCAGTGCACGATGGGGTCAAACCGCACGGCCACCCGCCGCGCATCGCCCACGAAGGCCACGAGCGCATCCAGTTGCTCCACGGCCTCGGGCCAGGGAGGAACCGAAGGTTCCAGCGCCGAGCCGCCCAACCCCGTGATGGTGAACAGCGCGTAGCACTGGTCGTAGCGCGCCAGGGCATCGCGCAGGCCGCCGCGATTGGCCAGAAGCGGGCCGAAGTCCTTGGACCACAGGACGATGGTGTGGACATCTTCCGGCCGCAGCGACACATGCCGCGAGCCGCGCCCGTAGGGCAAAGGCACGTCCACCTCGCCCGCCCGAATCGCATCGGCAAGCCACTCGGGATAACAGCGGGGCAAATCGGTGCGGCGCGACGCGGAAATGACCACGCGCATGGGCTAGGCTCCCTCCCAGCGCGTCGCCGCGCCGCCCGTCAGCGACCGCATCATCTCGCCGTCGGGCCTGGCGTGGAAGTGCGCCAGATGGCTCGCGCAGCGGCAGTCGGACGCGCCGAACCCGTGGGCAGGGATGTGCGCGCCGGGCCACAGCACGAGCCGCCGCGCCCATTCGCATTCCCATTCGCGGGGCAGCGGCGCGGCCCACGCCCCCGCCCATTCCGCCGCCGCGCGCAGGTAGTCCACGTGCCAGCGCATCGCCTTGCGCGGCGCGAGGTGGCGGCGCAGGCGGGCGTCCAGACCGCCCGGCCCGTGCGCCGAGCCGACGTACACGTACCAGCCGGCCGGGAACGCAATCCGGCCCAGCGCGCCCACGTCCAGCGAGCGGGCGACGGGCAGGTGAAGCACGAGCAGGTACACGCCCTTGTCCATGGCTGTATTATACGCTGGGGCGGCACGCGGTCAACCGACCAGGTGTGCCCAACGCGGTTTTGCCACCGAGGACGCCGAGCCCGCGGCGAACCAAGCAACCGCGAATCCGCGCGAATGGACGCGAATTTGCCCCAGCCCGCAGGGCTTCGCACCTCACCCCCAGCCTTCGGCATCCGCCTCTCCGCGCGCGGAGAGGGGGAACGAGGGGGTGAGGTCGGCATGCCCGCAGGGCTTCGCCCTTTCAGCCCGGCGCTTCACCGTCGGGCGCAGTACCCTTCGCGTAGATTCGTGTTATTCGTGGATAGAGGCTCCCTCTGTGCCTTGGTGTCTCCGTGTGGGAACAATGCCCTACGGTTCGGCCTCCACGAACACCGGCGTGGAGCCGAGCAGGAGCGACAGCCCATCGCCCTGCACCGCGAGCCTTTCGGTCTTCGGCTCCGCCTGCCCGATGTCGGTGATGACGTGGGTAACCAGCGCCCGCGAAGCATCCAGCGGCACGCGGACCGACACCGGCGCGGGTTCGGCCTCGTCGGGGAAGTACAGCCGCCCCGCCTCGCGCCACAGGACATAAACGGGCTTCCCGCGGACCGCGAAGCGATAGGCATACACGCCTTCACCCAGGTTCAGCCGCTCTACCGTGGTATAGCCGGCCAGTTTGCGAATGGCGAGTTGGTAGGCGTAGAATACCGGAAGGGGCGACTGCACCTCCCACGCCTGCTTGAGGACGTTGAATCGGGCGTCCACCATCCCCTGGTAGCCCCAACTGCCGGTCATGCGGGGCGTCTGCGTCAGCGGGCTTTCCACCAGCCACGCCAGGTTCATGCCGGCGTATCCCGCGTGCATGGCGACGACGGTCTTTTTCACGACCTCGCGCGCTTGCAGCGCCCGCCACCACCCCACGGCCGCGTCGTGCTTCGGCGACGATGCATCCCGCACCGCGTCCAGCCAGCCCAGCGTGCGCAGCGCATCCTGCGGGCGGATGGGCGCGAGGGTGTAGAAGTCCTCATCCCTGGCGCTGGGCAGGAGTGCAGGCGCGCCCCGCGCCATGAGGAGCGACGACACCGGCAGCGCGTCGCCGATCCAGATGGGCTTCTCGTAGCCGTTCTTGCGCATCTCGGCGCGCAGCCACTCGGCCGTCGGGTACAGTTCGGTGTAGTCGCCGAGGGAGTGAATCTCCACGACATCAAACAGGTCGGGGTGGCGCAACAGTTCGCGCACCTCGCTCATGGGGTGTCGCAGGGGGTTGTCTTTGGCGGCGCGCCGCTCAATCTCCTCGGGCGACGGGCTGCCGTCAAACACGTCTATCAGGAAGAAGTCCACCAGGCCCACGAGCGCCTCCGAATTGGCCCGCTTGATGGCGCGGTGGGCGGCAGCGAGAATCTTCAGGTAGTCGCCCGCAGTGCCCTCAAAGTAGCCCGTCCACTCTTCCACGACGGTGTAGTGGAGGATGGGAGCCTTCAGGCCGGGCATGTCTCGGTCGCCGTCCCCATCGTACCGCTCCACCAGGTTGAAGACGAACTCCTCGTAGTCGTCCATGTACTGGGAGTCGGGGATGTGATGAAGCCGTGTGGACGAGGCCCAGGCGTTGTTGGCGTTGGTGTAGACCTGGATGCGGAATCCGGCGCTCTGCCATTCGGCGACGATGCGGTCGGCGTCGCTCCAGTCATACACGTGCGAACCGGCGGCCGTGGGCGCTCGCGGCTCTATGGTTCCCCACGAGAACTGCTTGGTGGTGTTGGAGCGCGCCCACCCCGCGCCCAGTTGCGCGTATGTGGCGGCAAGCCCGCCGGGGAGCATGTACTCCACGCCGAACGCGAACTCGCCGGTTGCGGGCGATGGGGTGGGCGACGCAACGGCGGTGGCGGCGGGCGACACGCGCGGCGTCTGGGTGGCCTTGGGCGCCGGCCCGACACATGCGGCGAGCAGCAGCGAGAGGGCGATGAGCGCGGAGCAGGCGAAGTTTCGCATCGCGCATCCTTCCGGTGCGGCAACTGGCCGCACCTACTCCTTGCAACCCCGTGTTGCGGATAACGATACGATTCAGCGGGCGTAGCGGGTTACCCGCACCAGCGTGAACTGCCGGTCGTCGGTCGGCGTCCAGCCTTCGGCCAGCGCGCCGCGCACCAGCCCCCGCGCGTCCCACAGGTGCGCCTCCGACTCCACGAGCCAGACCGCCCGCCGACCCCGCAGCGCCGTCTCCAGTTCTTGCCGAACGGTGGCAACGGCCTTGCCGTCGTCGGTGTAGGGCGCGGAGATAGCCGCGTGCGGCGCCGAGCAGTAGCGCGCGAACACCGGCTCCACGTGCGGGATGAGGAAGATGACGGCGTCGTCGGCAGACAGGCGCGGGCAGACGTACCCCGCAGCGGCGCGCATGTCGGGCTTGATGGGCTGCGTCGCCTGCACCCACACGCCGCGCGCCGATACGACGAGGATCGCCGCCGCGGCCGCGATCCCCAGCCAACGGGCGCGGCGCAGCAGAGCGTCCACCCCCGCCGCCACCAGCAGCAGGAACGCCGGCATCGTAGTGATCAGGTACCGCTCCACGAACAGCGGCGACCGAAGCGAGATGCCAAACAGCAGGGCGAACGGCACAGCCCACCACAGCGTGCAGGCGAGAACAGGCAGCCGCGGTGATTCGCCGTCCGCAGCCGGCGAACGCGAGAATCCCCACGCCGCCAGCAGGCACAGCAGGAACGGCACCAGCGCCCAGAACGTGTCCAGCGGCCGCACGCCCTCGCTGAAGCCGAACACGACGCTTGCCAGCGCCTGGCTCAACGGCACGAAGGGGTGGCCCGTGCGGAAGCCGGACAGGAGCGCGGGAACCTGCCAGGCGGCGAACGCCAGGCAGGGTACGCCGACCAGCGCCAGACTCGCCGCATACGCCTTCCATCGGGGCTTCCACCGCCGCAACCCGGCGAGGAAAACCAGCGCGAACGTCGGAATCAGCAGGACGGCCAGATAGTGGACGAACAGCGAGGCGGTCGTGAGGAGCACGTATCCCGCCCAGGCCCACCAGGGGCCGCCGTCCAGTCCCCACCACAGCAGGGCGAAACTGCCCGCCGCCAGGAGCGCCACCCAGGCGTACATCTTGCCCTCTTGGGAATACCACACCGCGTAGGGGGCCACGGCGGCCAGGCCCGCAGCCAGCCACCCCACCCGACGGCCGAACAGCCGCGCCCCCAGGTGGAACATGAGCGGGACAAGCGCCGCGCCGGCCACCGCGGAGAACGCGCGCAGGGCGACCTCGCCCTCCCCGAACCATGCCAGCCAGGGGCGAAGGGCCAGGTAGTAGAGCGGGCCGTTCTCGCCAGGCGTGAGGAACATGCGCGCCAGGTCGCCGAGGGGCTGCGTGGCGAAGCGGATGGCATCCACCTCGTCGCGCCACAGGCTTTGGAACCCGATGCGCGCCATGCGGACGGCGAAGGCGGCGATGGTCAGCGCCGCCAGCCACAGGCTTCCGCTTTTTGAGAAACGCGCCGTTCGCGCCACCGTTCTGGCTCACATGCGCCAGAGCGCGCCTTCGGTCGGCGCGCTCTGGGTGGAGATTCGCCGCGCAGCGAGGCTATTCTTCCGCGTTGGGCTTCTTGGGCGAGATCGCGATCACCACGAACAGCCCGACGATCACCAGCCCGACGACAATCCACAGCACGGGCGTGGGGCCTCCGGCGGTGGGCTGTGGGGCGACGGTCGCGATAGGCGCAGGCGGCACGGGCGTAAACGTCGCCTGCTCCGGCGTCGGGGGCGGCGGGACCGTGGGCTGGCCCGGCGTTGTGGGTAGCGCCGGCGGCAATTCCCCAGGCGTGGGGAACGGCGTCGGCTCCACGTAGATGATGGTCGGCGTGCGGACTACAGTTGGCTCCTCCGTAACCACGGGCGTGTCGGTGGGGCTTGGCCCTGGGGGCGAGATGGGCGACTGGAACAGCATGGAGGCCCCCGCGCTGCCCAGACTGCCCGCCAGGAGCGCCGCAAGGATCACCGCGCACGCCAGGAGCATCCAGGCAGATGAAGATTCCGGCAACTTGCGCTTGAGCAGGTTCATCGTTTCCCTCCGTGAAGCCCGGGCAACGCCCAGGGATCAGACCAGTTTTTCGCGCACGATGGCGCTCGCGTAGTCCATGATGGCCACAACCAGGGCAATGGCCCAGACCGCCGTGGCCGCCTGCCGATACTGGAGCAAGTTGATCCACTGGATCAGCAGGAAGCCGATGCCGCCGCCGCCCACCAACCCGATGACCGTGCTCATGCGCACGTTGATGTCCCAGCGGTAGATGGTGAACGCGATGAACGGCGGGATCATCTGCGGTACAACGGCGTAGGCGATGGTCTGGATACGGTCTGCGCCGGTGGCGGTAACCGCCTCAATCGGGCCGGGGTCTATGCTCTCAATGGCCTCGGAGTACAACTTGGCCAGGGCCGCGACGGTGTGCAGCGTAAGGGCGAGCACGCCCGCGAACGGGCCGATGCCTACCCACACCACGAAAATCAGCGCCCAGATGAGCGGCTCAATGGAGCGCATGATGTTCATGATGGTGCGCGTGATGTAGTAGACGGTCGCGCTGACGGGATTGTGAATCATCAGGTTGCGCGCGCTCAGGAAACTGATGGGGATGGAGATGATGACGCCCAGCGTGGTAGCCATCAGCGCCAGGAATATGGTCTCAATCATCTTGTCAATGACCATGCGGAGGGTTACCGTCGCCCTCCAGGGCCCGGCAGGCACCGAGATGACCGCTTCCACTTCGTGGATTTCGTAGTCGGTGCCGCGCGCGTTGGGCACGTTGAAGGTGTACTCAAACTTCCCGTCGGCGTCGGTCTGAATGCCGCGGATACGATCCTTCATCCCGATGGGGTCCACCCAGAACAGGAGGCCCTTGGCGTTGGGCGCGAAGTTCTCGCCCCGAATGGCGATCAGGTCGCCGCGCTCGCCACAGGTCCCGCCACGCGTGATGATGAGGCTGGGCTTGCCCGGCACCACCTCGGACGGAGCGGGCGGCGTGCCCGAGCAGGGAATCTGATACTTGGCGCGGGCGATCTGGTCGGTGGGCGTGCGCTCAAACAGTTCGGGCGTTACCAGGTCCACAAACAGCGGCTTGGCCCGAGGCGCATCCCGCACCAGGGCGTTCAGGTCAATCTTAGTGATCACCCAGCCGGTGGTGTAGGAGAGGATGAGCATGGCCAGCGCCGCCGCGCCCCACGAGCGGGTGTACCACGGGCGGGGCCGCACACGGACATCCACCACTTCCCGATATTCCGGCGGCGAGACTTCAATCCCCGCAATCCGGTCAACCAGGGTGCGCCCCTTGGGGTCCACCAGCGCCCAGAGGAACAGCACCAGCAGCGGCAGCGTTACCAGCGTCCACGTTTCAAAGCGGGGGTTGTGGGTATGCAGCCACCACAGGGCGATGTACACAGGGACCATGCCGACGACGTTCAGCAGGGCGTGGAGCAGCCGCCTGAAAATGGAGACCTCTTTGCTCCCGTTTCGGCTGTACTCAAGGTTGCCCATACGCCCGCCAAGCGACCGCCCCAGGCTACCCCAGAAGAGGGCCACCACAATCGCGGCCGAGATGACAATGGCCCACGGCACGTACAAGACGGGCTGGCCCGTGCTTGCTTTCACGGCTTCCTTGTACTTCGGCAACTGGAGCACCAGCAGCCGAACGGATGCGTACAAATAGCAGAGGGCTAACACATCGGTGAGAAGTCCGGTCAGGCGATGCCGGGCCACCTTGAATCGGCTGACACCGCGCGCGACGATGATTTTGTCGCCGCGACGCAGGACCTCGTTCTGGTTTTCGCTCATCGTTGCTCTCCCCGTGCGAGAATGAACATCAGGCGATCTCCACTTCTATGGCCTCTTCGCCGTAGATTTCCTGGAAGCGCTGGTGGTCAATGTCTTTGGGCAGGCCGTCAAAGACGACCTCCCCGGCCTTGAGGGCGATGATGCGCGAACCGTAGCGGCGCGCCAGGCTCAGAAAGTGGAGACTGCACAGGACGGTGATGCCGTCTTCTTTGTTGAGTTGCTCCAGGTACTTGAGCACCGAGTGCGAGGTGGCGGGGTCCAGGCTGGCGACCGGTTCGTCGGCCAGCATGAGTTTGGGCGCCTGCATGAGGGCGCGCGCGATGCCCACGCGCTGCTGCTGGCCCCCGCTCAGCGAATCGGCGCGGTTGTAGGCCTTCTCGCTGATGCCCACGCGCGCCAGGCTGGCCAGGGCGCGCTGGCGGTCCTCCTTGCTGAACTGCCCCAGGACGCTGGCCCACGTGTTCACGTAGCCCAGGCGGCCCGACAGCACGTTGGTCATCACCGAGGAGCGCTTGACCAGGTTGAATTGCTGGAAGATCATGCCGATATTGCGGCGAATCTCCCGCAGTTCTTTCGGCGAGGCCGCCGTGATGTCCACCCCGTTCCAGATGACCTTGCCGCTGGTGGGCTCCACCAGCCGATTGATGCAGCGCAACAGGGTGGACTTTCCGGACCCGCTCAGGCCGATCAGGATGACAAACTCGCCGTCCCTGACGGTGAAACTCACGTCGTGGAGCGCGCGGGTTCCGTCTTCGTAGATTTTCGTCAGGTGCTGGATTTCAAGCACATGCCCCCTCCTGGAAAGGAATCCGAGAATCGGCTGCCGTTATCGGATGATACACCATTTTGCCGCGGCCCGCAACCCGATTGCCGCTCTGCGTCCCTACTCTTTGTGTAAGAACAATATCCCACACGGAGACACAAAGGCACAAAGAGGTTTTCTCCGTGCCTTTACCCCTTTGTGTCTTTGTGCCTTTGTGTGAGAACAATATCCCACACGGAGACACAAAGGCACAAAGCCTGCCCCTGTAACCGCGAATAACACGAATCTACGCGAATAGACAATAGCGCGCAGCCCCGGCGGGCATCCCGACGTGCGGCGCACCTCCGAGGTGCGTCGCACGTAACCTATCCACGAATAACACGAAATGCGACCGAGTGTAGGGCAGGTTTCCATACCTGCCCCTGTAACCGCGAATAACACGAATCCACGCGAATAGACAATAGAGCGTAGCCCCCGGCGGGCATCCCGACGTGCGACGCACCTCCAAGGTGCGTCGCACGTAACCTATCCACGAATAACACGAATCTACGCGAACAGGTAATGCGAGATTGCTTCGGGGCTTTGCCCCCTCGCCATGACAGACGCCAACAACTGGACCTGAATCGCTGCGCGCGGGGCGCAGGGTCAGAACTGCTGGAGGATGACCGGCTCGGCGGCGAGGCGCTCGGCCACCTGGGCGAACGCCTGCGAGACGCTGGCCGTCGGCTGGGTCAACACCACCGGGCTGCCCAGGCGCGCGGCGCTGGCGCATTCCTCCGGCGCGCTGGGAATTACCCCCAAGAGGCCCAGTTCCAGGAAGTTGGAAATCTGCAGCGCCGACATCTCCGTGGCCGAGCGCGCGCGATGCACAATCAGCGCCCCGATGTTGCTGGGAGCAATCCCAAACCCCTTGAGCAGAATCAGGAGCATTTTGGCGGCGGCCAGGGATGTGGGGTCCTGCTCCGTAACCAGCGCGATGAAATCGCTGCGCTCCACCGCCTCGCGCCACGCAGGCGAGAAAGCCCCTGGCAGGTCCAGCACCACCATCTCCGACGAGTAGCGCAGTGCATCCAGGATGGAGGAAACCATTGCCGGCGTCAGTTCCAGATACTCTTCCGGCTGCTGGGGGCCGGCCAGGACCTTCAACCCGCTGGCGTGCGACATCAACGCGCCGGTGATCTCGCGGCCGGTGCGGGCGTCGCGCTCGCGGAACAGGCGGCCCAGCGACACGCGCGGCCTCAGGTCCAGTTGCAGGCACGCTGTACCGAACGTGTTGCGCAACTCGGCCAGCACCACCCGGTGGCCGCCTTTCGCCAGCAGAACCGCCGCGTTCACGGCGGCCGTCGTCGTGCCGACGCCGCCCTTGGCCCCCACGAAGGCGAACACGCGCGCCTCCTGCGCCCCGGCGTAGGACGCGCGGGTCAGGAGCGCCGCCACGCGCGCCACCAGTTCGCCCGGGTCGGCCGGCTTCACCAGGTAGTCGTCGGCGCCCGCGCGGAACCCAGCCACCTTGTCCGCCACCTGGCCCTTGGCCGTCAGCATGAGCACGGGCAGCCTGCGCGTTACGGGGTCGGCCCTCAACCTGCGGCAGACCTCAAATCCGTCCAGGTCCGGCATCATGATGTCCAGAACGACGAGGTCCGGGTGCAACTGGCGCGCCTGGGCCAGGCCGTCCAGCCCGCTGGCAGCCGTCAGGACATCGTATCCTTCTTGTTGCAGGCTGTAGCCGATCAGCCGAAGCGCGGTGGGGTCATCATCTACCACGAGAATCCGCTTGGCCATCTTGTCATCCTCCTCACGTGCCTTTCGCGTCGCCGTCGTCCGTCGGGGTTCCTTGCACCGGCAGGGCAAAGGTGAACGTGCTGCCCTTGCCCAGTTCGCTCTCGGCCCAGATGCGGCCGCCGAGGTTCTCCACGATCTGCCGCGCAATGTACAATCCCAGGCCCACGCCCCCCGCCGTGCGCGTCTGCGAGGGCTCGGCCTGGAAGAATTTGTCAAAGACATGGGGCAGGCTTTGGGAAGGGATGCCTGTCCCCTGGTCCTCCACCTGCACCCAGACCTCGCCCGACTTGGGCAAGCCGCGAACGATGACCACACTGCCCGACTTGCTGAACTTGATCGCGTTGCCGATCAGGTTCGCCATTACCTGCTTCAGCCGCACGAAATCCCCGATGACCTCGGGCAGCGGCTCGGCAATCTCCACGCGCAGCGCCACGCCGGCATTGGCGGCCATCCCTTCGGCATCGGCCGCCGCCTGCCGAATCAGGTCTTCCACGGGAACGCGCTCGCGCTTGAGCACCAGGCTACCCTGCTCTATCTTGGCAGTGTCCAGGATGTCCTCCACCAGCCTGCTGAGGTGGTCGGTCTGATCGCGAATAATGTTCAGGAACTCGGTGCGGACTTTGGGATCTTCCGCTTTGCCGTGCAGGAGGAGTTCTATGAATCCCTTGATGTAGAACAGGGGAGTGCGCAACTCGTGCGAGACGATGGAGATAAAATCGGATTTCATGCGCTCCAATTCGCGCTCGCGCGTGATGTCGCGCACCAGGCGAACCTGCCCCATGGGGTTGTGGGCAAGGTCGCGCAACTGGGTCGTGTACACCATGACGATGCGATTGAGGGGGTCCGACAGGCTCACCTCCCTGCGGACGACAAACGGCATGTCCGACTCGTGCACGCTGTTGTACGACATGGCCTGCAACTGCTCCATGAGGTCGGCGGACGGAGCACCGATTTCCCAGAGCGCGGCCAGCCCAGGGTCGGACGATCCGCGAAAATCGTGGATGCTGCGGCCCAGCAGGTCTTCGCGCAGGATGCCCAAGATGTTGCGCAGCGCGGGATTGCACGCCGAGATGCGGTCCTGCCTGTCCAGCACGAGCACGCCATCGGCCATGTTCTGGATGATGGCCTCGGTGTGTTGGCGGCGGGCTACCGATTCCTCAAACAGTTGAGCGTTCTGCACCGCCACGGCGATCTGGCGCGCAGAGGCCGAGAGGAGCGACGCGTCCGGCTGCTCAGCGCCGCTGGCGATGACCAGGATGCCCTCCACCTCGGCTTTGCTGACGAGGCCGGTGAGCCATGCCGAGTCCGCGCCCGCGGCCACCACGGCCTTGCGCAGACCGTCGGGCAGCACCTCCGGGGCCACCCGCGCAGGCCCCGGCGCGGAGACTTCCAGCACGGACGCGGCCAGAGACGGCGGCAGCAGGTCGGCTACGGCCTTGTTCTGGGCCACGGCGGCAGCAGGCCACAACGAGCCGTCGCGCAAGAGATAGACGGCCCCCAGCGGCGAACCCACTGCCGCCACCAGTTCCGCCAATGCCCCCTGGAGCGTATCCTCCAGCGACAGCGATTCGGCGAGGATGGCGCCCAGGCGGTTCAGCGCCGCCAGTTCGGCGTTGCGCCGTTGGAGTTCGGCGGTGCGCTCCCGGACCTGGCGCTCCAGGTCTTCCTGGTAGCGGCGTTTCTGTTCCTCCAGTTCGCGCCGCGCGTCCAGGAGTTCTTTCTCTTTGATGGCGCGGCTGACCGATTGCCGCAGGATGTCCAGGGTGAAGGGTTTGGCGATGTAATCGTAGGCGCCGTGCCGAAGGCTTTCGCGCGCGCTCTGCAGGTCGGGCGCGCCGGTGATGATGATCACGGGGGCGTCTACGCCTTGCTCTTTGAGGTACTTGAGGATGTCCAGGCCGCTGACTTTGGGCAGGAGCACGTCCAGGATGATGGTATCGGGGGGGAAGGAAGGGAGAATCTGCGTAACCTCGTCAAAACTGCCCACGGCCTGCACCGTGTAGCCCTCTCTGGTGAGGATGGTGGACAAGGTGATTCGGATGCTTTCCTCGTCATCTACGACCAGAATACGCTTCACGACCGCACACCTCAAGCGCTCAACGGCAACTCCACCTCAAACGCAAAGCCCTCGTCGGTCTCGCGAAGGCCCAGGGTGCCGCCCAGACGGGCAACGTGCGCCCTGGCCGCGGCGTACAGCATCGCCTCGCGGCACAGCGGCGGGCCGTCGGTCTCCGCCCGACGGAGTTGCTCCAGGAACTGGGCAGGCGGTGGGGCGTCGGCGCGGGCATCCACCACCACGCGGACGGCGGCGCTCTCCCCGCGGCGCATCGGCTCCGCGCTGACCTGCAGCGCGCGGAACGACCCGGCAGGCGACTGGAGCAGCCCAGAGCGCGCCGCCAGAATCAGCCCGAGCCACGTGAGCAGAAGCCGGGCGCTGTCCGCGACGACGCGCGCATCGGCGATGTCCAGGCGACGCTCAAAGGCGATGGCATCCTTCTCCAAGCGCCGCTGCACCAGCGCGCACGCCGCCTCCAAACTGCCGCGGATATCCTCGCTAACCGGCACATACGCGGCCTCGTGCGAGATCATCAGCAAGTGGTTGGCCAGATTGCTGATGCGCCTGGCCTGATCCAGGGACTTCTGCAGGTAGGTCCCGGCCTCGCTCCAGGACGGGAGGTCCATCTGCGCCAGTTCGGCATAACTCATGACGCCGGTTACCGCGTTGTTGATGTCGTGGGCGACCATGGCGGCAACTTCGCCCGCGCAGGTGAGTTGCGCCCAACGAAGGAACCGCTCGTGCTCCGCTGCGTCGTTGTTTGGCTCCATTGTTCTCCCGCTTTCCTCCTAGACGGCTACGTTGGCGAAGAAGACGACAACTTGCGTCGCTGATCCAGCCGCCGCCACACCCACTTGGTGAGTTCGGCGACGATGGCCGGGACAAACACCAGGGGCAGGATGACCTCCCATTCGCGCAGGGTCAGGAACGTGGTGTCAAATATCGGATCCAGGAACGGCACGTAGATGATAAGCATGATGATCGACAGCGACGCCAGCACGGCCCACTGCATGAAGCGGTTGCTCCAGATGCCGATGGAGATGAGCGGGTGTCGCTCGGAGCGGGACGTGTAGGCGCGGAGCAGTTCCGAGATGCTGAGGGTCGTGAACGCCATCGTGCGGGCGTGAACTTCGGAGCCGCCAAACCACATGCGCCCGATGAGGAACACGGCCAGCGTGGCGGCGGCAATGGCGATGCTCTGGGTGATGATCCCGATGACCATGGGGCGGTTGATGATGGGCTCGTTGACGGGGCGCGGCGGGCGGTCCATGATGTCCGGATCGCCCTTCTCCAGGCCCAGCGCCAGGGCGGGAGCGCCATCGGTAACCAGGTTGAGCACAAGCAGTTGGATCGCGCTCAGGGGCAGCCCCCAGTTGAAGATGGTCGCCAGGAAGACCACGAGGATTTCGCCCACATTGCACGACAGCAGGTAGTACACGAATTTGCGGATGTTGGAGTAGATGATGCGGCCTTCCTCTATGGCCGCCACGATGCTGGCGTAGTTGTCGTCGGTGAGCACCATATCGGCGGTCTCTTTGGAGACGTCGGTGCCGGTGATGCCCATGGCCACGCCGATGTCGGCGCGTTTGAGGGCCGGCGCGTCGTTCACGCCGTCGCCGGTCATGGCGACAATGTGGCCGCGGCTCTTGAGGGCTTCCACGATGCGCACCTTGTGGTGCGGCGAGACGCGGGCGAAGACGTCAATCTCGTTCACCATCTCCGACAGTTCCTCGTCGGACATCTGCTCCAGTTCCACGCCGGTAACCAGTTGGCGGCCGGGGGTGAGCAAGTCCAACTGCCGCGCGATGGCCATGGCCGTGCGGTCGTGATCGCCGGTGATCATCACCGTCTTCAGGCCGGCGCTGCGGGCCACGCGAATGGCATCCCTGACCTCGGCCCGGGCGGGGTCTATCATGCCCACGAGGCCCAGGAAGGTCATGTTCCGCTCCACTTCGTGCATGCGGTCTTCGGGCGGGATGGCGTCCAAATGTCGGCGGGCCACGCCGAGGATGCGGAGAGCGTCGCTGGCCATTTGCTCCTGGACGCGCAGGATTCGCTCGCGGGCCTGGTCGGTCATCGGGTACACCTGGCCATCCTGCTCGTAGGTGTCGCAGAGATAGACGATGATGTCGCCAGCGCCCTTGGTAAACGCCACATAGCCGTTGGCGTCTTTGTGGATGGTGGTCATGCGCTTGCGGTCGGAATCAAAGGGGATTTCGGCCACGCGGGGGTACTGCTCTTCCAGGTCGCTTTTCCACAGCCCGGCCTTGGCCGCGGCCACAACCAACGCGCCCTCGGTGGGGTCGCCCACCATGCGGTACGTCTGCTGGCCTGCGGCGTCGGTGCCGCTGGTCTCCAGTCGCGAATCGTTGCACAGCGCCGCGGCGAGCAGCACATCGCGCACGCCCCCCGGCCGCCGCACGTCCACCTCATGCCCGTTCTGCCGAAACTCGCCCCTGGGGTCGTACCCCTCGCCGGTTACGGTGATGAGTTCGCCGTCGCTGTACACGCGCACGACGGTCATCTCGTTCTTGGTGAGCGTGCCCGTCTTATCGGAGCAGATGGTCGTGGCGCTGCCCAGCGTCTCCACGGCGGGGAGTTTGCGGAGCAGGGCGTGCCGCCGCACCATGCGCTGCAACCCCAGCGCCAGGCAGATGGTAACGACGGCGGGCAGGCCCTCGGGCACGGCAGCGATGGCCAGGCTGATGGCGGTGATGAACATGGTCAGCGGGGGGATGCCCCGCGCCACGCCCACGCCAAACACGATGGCGCACACCACAAGGGCCGCGATGCCCAGCCACTTCCCCAGTTGATCCAGCTTGATTTGGAGCGGCGTCGGCTCCTCCTCAAAACTCTGGATCATGTCGGCGATGAGGCCGATTTCCGTGTGCATGCCCGTGGCGACCACGATGCCCCGCCCGCGCCCGTAGGTTACCAGAGTGCCCATGTAGGCCGAGTTGTCGCGGTCGCCGAGCGCCAGGCCGCGGTCCAGGACGACTTCGGCGTGCTTCACCGCGGGCGTGGACTCGCCGGTGAGCGAGGCCTCGTCTATGCGCAGGTTGACGCTCTCCACCAGACGCAGGTCGGCGGGGACATAGTTGCCCGCCTCCAGCACCACCAGGTCGCCGGGCACCAACTCCCGGGCGGGGATAGTGATGAGCCGCCCCCCGCGGATGACGTGCGCCTCGGGCGCCGCCATGCGCTTCAGGGCCGTGAGCGCCTCCTCGGCGCGGGACTCCTGGACCACGCCCAGGATAGCATTGAGCACCACGATGGCCAGGATGGCCGCCGCGTCCACGTACTCGCCGATGAAGATGGAGATGAGGCTGGCCACGATGAGGATGATCACCAGAAAACTGGTCAGTTGCTCCCAGAGGCGCTTCCAGAAACTGGGGCGGGGCTTCTGGGAGAGTTGGTTGTCCCCGCACTCCTTGAGGGGGGCCGCCGCCACTTCCGGCGACAGGCCCGAGGAAAGGCTCGTCCCCAGCGCATCGGCCACAGCGCCGATGGGTTGCGCATGCCAAATGGGCGTGCCGTTGGGATCGCACGCAGTCTCGGTATTCGCTGTCATCTATCCGACTCCCGTTGCCCCCGTTTGCGGGGCGGTTATGGTCTCGTGCGGATTGCAGGTCTGCGCGACGGCTGATGCCGCCTCTTCGCATACCTCCGGCGGCGCCGGGGGCGCGGGCAGCCCTGCCGCAGCATATTCCATTATACCTTAGCGGGCGCGGTTGGCAAGTTCGCCATCGGCCAGGACGCGGCTCCGAGGTTCGCGGATGCCCGTTATGCGAGGGCGCGCCGCTCAACCCGAGGCCCACGGGGACTGCTGTCCGCGCGCTATCGCCAGGCCCTACGGGTTTTCCAGCGCGGCGAGTTCCGCCAGCCTGGACCAATCGTAGTTCTCGCGCCACAGGAAGTAGGCGCCAAGGACGAAGATGGGGACATACACCAGGGCGTGAAGCACGATCCCGCAGGCCAGCGCCAACGCGGGATCCACCCCGTAGAGGCCCAACGTGAGGACGCAGAGGTAGTGGAACACCCCGATTCGCCCGGGCGACGACGGGACGATGATGCCGATGTTCAGGATGGCCAGCAGAAGCGGCGCGGCCGTCCACGGCAGGCGCAGCCCGAACGCCCAGAAGGCCAGCAGGTTGGTGAGAATCATGAGCGCCCAATTGCCCGCCGACCAGCCCCAAAGGATCAGGTTCATCCGCAAACTCTTGAGCGGTCGCAGGCTCAAGGCGGCGCGCTGCAGGGCAGCCATCACCCCCATGCGCCCCAGCCACGAGTCAGGCCCCGCCACCCGCACCACCCAGGCGGGCAGGCGGCCCTCCCACCGCGACAGCACCGTCATGGCCGCCAGCAGCGCTACCATCCCCCCGCTCACGACGAGCGATGACCCCTTGACCCAGGACGGGAACGGCATGAAGATAGACGTTACCAGCACGACCAGCAGCAGCATGAGGCTGTCCAGCGCCTTCTCAAGCACCACGGTGCCGAGCGCGTAGGCGGCGCTGATGGCCTCAATCCGCGCCAGCAGGTAGGCCCGCGCGATCTCGCCCAGGCGCGCAGGCAGGGCCGCGTTCACCATCTGGCCAATGTAGATGACGCGCAGCAGTTTTCCGAACCGCCGCGCCGTGTGTTCAGGGTAGAACAGCGCCTTCCAGCGGGCGGCTTTCACCCCCTGCGTCGCCAGAAACGCCCCGAGCGCCGCGCCCACCAGCCATGGGTTCGCCTGCCGCAGGGCGTCCCACACCTCGCGCAGGTGCACCTGCCTGAAGGCCAGCCACAAGAACAGCAGGCTCAACAGCGTGCCCAGGATCAGCGTGATGGTCCGTCGCGTGCGGTTCGGTTTCGCGTTGCGAATGGTTGCCTCCTCGCGTTCCGAGCGTCTTGGGGTGCGCAACAGCGACGCATTGTACCTTCGGGCCGCGCGGGTGTCAAAAGCACCTGGAACGCGCCACGGCCCGATTTGACAGAAGCCGCCGCCTGCGATACCCTCACCTACCACTTGGAGGCAGGAGGCCATGAAGTCATCTACCCACAGGCGGCCGCTGGTGGCGGCCATCCTTTGCATGGCGCTGCTGGCCGCTTGCAGTGCCGCATCCCGACCGTCGGCGACGCCCACGCCCTGGCCCACCCCCACGGCGACGGCCACGCAGGCCCCGCCCACGGCCACGCCTGCCCCCACGTGCACGCCGTGCCCGTCGCCCGTCCCCACGGCCACGCCCTTGCCGACGCCTACGCCAACGCCGTGGCCCACGCCCGACGGCATCGCCCGCACCGCCTACGTGCCCATCCTCATGTATCACTACATCTCCGTCCCGCCGAAGGGCGCGGATGCGATCCGCCGCGACCTGTCGGTGTCGCCCGCCGCCTTTGAGCAGCAACTGCGCTACCTCAAGGAGAACGGCTACCAGTCCATCAGCCTGCACGATCTGAACCGCCACCTGCAACGGGGCGACCCGCTGCCCCCCAAGCCCGTCATCCTCACGTTTGACGACGGGTATCGCGACAACTTTGAGAATGCGTTCCCGCTGCTGGTGAAATACGGATTCACGGGGACGTTCTTCCTGGTAACGGAACCGATTGATCGGGGCGACGAGGCCTATCTGACCTGGCCGCAGGTGATGGTAATGAGCCAGATGGGCATGGACATGGAGCCGCACACCTACACGCACGCCGACCTCACCAACAAGCCGGTGGACTACATCGTGTGGCAGGTGATCGGCTCCAAGGAGGCCATTGAGGAGCGCACCGGCAAGACGTGCCGCTTCTTCGCCTATCCGTCGGGGCAGTACGACCAGGCCGTCGTGGACGTGCTGAAGTCGGCCTACTTCTGGGGCGCGGTGGTGTCGCAAGGGGGCGCGACGCACACTTCCGATGGCATGTTCCACCTGCGGCGGGTGCGGATTCGCGGATCGGACACATTGGAGCAATTCGCCCAGAAGTTGATCTGGAATTGGTGAGATGTTCGACGCGCTCACGCTTGCGGCCGTGGTGCAGGAGATTCGGGCGCGCGCGTTGGGTGGGCGAGTCCAATCCGTGGTGCAACCCGACGGGCTGACCGTGGCCCTGGAATTGTACGCGGGGCAGTCCCGCCACGACCTGGTGCTCTCGGCGCAGTCCTCCCATCCGCGCGTCCACTTCGCCGCCGACAAGCCTCGGCGCGGCACGGAAGCGCCTTCTCCCCTGCTGCTCCAGATGCGCAAACTTCTGGTCGGCGCGCGCCTGGCCGACGTGCATCAGCCCGCCTGGGAGCGTATCCTGCACCTGCGGTTTGAGCGCGGGGGCGAATCCCTCACCCTCATCGCCGAGATCATGGGCAAGCACAGCAACATCGTCCTGGTCTCCTCCGATGGCGTGATTCTGGAATGCGTCAAGCGCGTGGGGCCGGATGTGAATCGCTACCGCGTGGTGCTGCCCAACCGCGCCTACGTGCCCCCGCCCGCGCAGAACCGAGTCCCCCTGCCCGAATGGAGCGAGGAGCGACTGGCGCGGCTGCTCCAGGAGCGCGCCGACACGCCAATAGAGCGGGCGCTCGTGGGCGCGGTGCAGGGGCTTAGCCCACTGGCGGCGCGCGAGGCGTTGGCGCGGGCGGGCAGCGCGGACCCGCAGCGCATCTTGCGCGAACTCGCCAACCTGTTCGCCCCGCTGGAGACCGCCCGCTGGGCACCGAGCGTGGGCATCCAGGCCGAAACCGTCGTCGCCTACGCCCCCTACGAACTCACCCACCTGGGCGAGTGGAAGCCCGCGCCATCCATGAGCCAGGCGATTGAGGCGTACCGCGCCGCCCAGGAGACGGCCGACCCGTATGCGGCGGCGCGGGCGGCCGTGCGAAGCCTCATCGCCGACGCCGCCCAGGCGCTCGCCCGACGCAGGCAGGCGCTGGAGCGCGAAGCAATGTCGCCGGACGAGATCAACCGCCTGCTGGAATGCGGCCAGGTCTTGCTCAACCACTTGGGCGAACTCCGCAAGGGGCAAACCCGCGTTACTCTGCCTGGGCTGTCGGGCCAGGAGATGACCATTGACTTGAACCCCGACGAGACGCCCTTGGAGAACGCGCAGCGCTACTTCAAAGCGTACCACAAAGCGCGCAGCGCATCCGAGGAAGTGCCACGCCGCCTGGAATCGCTGGCAGCGGAGGAAGCCTACCTGGCCCAATTGAGCGCCGACCTGGCGCTTGCCTCGTCGCGGCCGGAGATAGAGGAGGTGGCGGCGGCCCTCGCCGAGGCCGGCTACGCCCGCGAGCGCCCGGCGCCGCGTTCCCGACCGCGCCCCGCAAGGCCGATGACCTTCCGCTCCCCGGACGGGTTCGCGGTGCTGGTGGGGCGCAACAGCCGCCAGAACGAAGAGGTTACGTTCAAGATGGCCTCGCCGGAGGATGTGTGGCTCCACGTGCGGGGGCTGCCTGGGGCGCACGTGATCATCCGCAGCGGCGGGCGCGCTGTGTCGGAGCCGGCGCTGACCTTCGCGGCGCGACTGGCGGCCTACTACTCAACGGCGCGGGGCGAGCCGTCGGCCCAGGTGGACTGGACGCTGCGGAAGCATGTGCGGCGGATGCCCGGCGGCAGGCCCGGCCTGGTAACGTACTCCCATGAGCAGACGCTTGTGGTTCCGGCTTCCCTGCCGGAAGACGCAGCCCAGACCTCGCCGTAGCCGGTCCGGTTCCATTTTGTGTTGGTGAGCAAGGAGCAACGCACTTCCGGATGGGCGTCGCTCCTGTACCCATGCCGCGGCCAACGGAGTTCGGAACCGAGTCCCGTAGCCCTCCGGAAAAGCAAAGCACACCCGTATCGCAGGGTGTGCTCCCCGATGAACGGCCCAATGTGCGTTGTGGTCAGCGCCAGGGCACTCGGCTATTCCACCTTGATCTGGGTTCTCTTCTTGGGGGTCTCCTCGGTGCGCTCAATGGCGGCGTCAATGAGGCTGCGGTAGGCCAGGAGCGCCTCTTTCCGCGCGGCCCGGATGTGCTTGTGGAACTCCTCCGGGAAGAGGGTCTTCCGGCTTCGCCGAATGCCCCGGATGCCCTCGCGCACCCAGTCCTCAAACACGAATTCCTTCTCTCTCGCTTCCGTCATGGCACCCACCTCCATGTTGTTCAGGCACCTTACCGACGACTCTATTATACTCCAAGAACCCCTTTTGCGCAAGGGCTGGCGGCTATCCGAAGCATTACGCCCGACGCTGAAGCATCGGGCTAAACGGGCGAAGCCCTGCGGGCATGCCGACCTCACCCCCTCGTTCCCCCTCTTGTATATTCACACCGCATATTCACACCGGCACCTTAACAACCCGAATAGCCATCTGAGCAAGGTTGGTGCATACTTATCCTGGGAGGGCCGAAGCGGCTCCAC
>Ga0078972_1007153_pt1 | contig 25283 bp, 29 predicted proteins | sample YelNatPaOPGAMG01_FD_67568 | JGI IMG/M metagenome (GOLD analysis project Ga0078972, IMG submission 67568) | Hot spring thermophilic microbial communities from Obsidian Pool, Yellowstone National Park, USA - OP-RAMG-01 (SPADES assembly) (version 2) | ecosystem: Environmental > Aquatic > Thermal...
CCTTGAGCTCTATCACTACTGGCTCATGACCATCGGCTTCATCATCTTCTGGACCTCGCTCACGGCGGCCGGGCTCATCCAGGCGGCGGCCAAGGTCTACGAGATCCCCTACGTGGCCTCCGTCCAGGCCTCCCACCCCTACATGGTGGCCCGGTCCTGGGGCGGCTTCATGATCATCACGGGGCAGTGGATCTTCCTCTACAACCTCTACCGGACCGCGACAGCGCCTGCCGCCAAGGCTGTTCCTTACGAAGTCAAGGCGTAACAAGCCTTTTCGGTCGCTGGTAAAGAGTCTTTCCAGTTCTAGGGGGTGGCGAAATGCCGCCCCCTTTTTTTTTGAGGGTGTTGGATCATTCCTTGACACCGGGCAGGGTGATTCCTGATCATGCTAGGATCTGGTAAGGGGGTCTTGCTTAATGAGTAATGCGGCCGGTGTCGGAGCAGTTGTCAGTTATGTCGTCATACTCATGCTGCTCATTCTTGGGAGCCGTTCCTTTTCCGGAACCTTTCGCCGGATCAGTTATGGCATCTTCGTTTTCATTACATTGTCGATCTTCCTTCTGATCGTGGGGGCCAATTTCCATTATTTTTCCCCCGCCAGCGCCGTTCTCGGGATGTCTTACGGGCTTTCCGCGGTCGCGGTGTTCCTTGTCATCCTCTCCCTGTACTTCAGGAAACGAAAGGCCATTCGTCCCTCGTCGGATTTCTTCGGAGCGAGAAAGAAGGAGGCGGCTCTCCATGAAAAAGGGGGAAATGCGATGAAGGTGACGGACACGCGAGTCGAGACCACCGATCAGGCCCTTTCCGACCTTCTTCCCGCCGGCAATCCCGCCGATCCCTTTTCCATCCGGACCATATTTGAAAAGGGCTTTTCAGTCCTTCTCTATGGTCCGACCGGATCCGGGAAGACATTTTCCATCGTCATCGAGCACCTGTCGGCCCTTCGCAAGGAGGGAAAGGTCGACCAGATCGTCATGATTCCCTGCTCTGACGGAATGGAGGACTATGATTTGCTGTCCAAGCCCGTTCCGATCGGACCGCAGGAAAAAATGCGGACGATGATGACCCTTTCCAGGGAATATCCCGACATCCCCCTTCCCGTCATCGCCCAGACTCTTGGAGACTGGACCCGGGTCGAGGGTCCGCTCAAAAGGGTCTTCCGGCTGGCTCATGAAGGACAGAAGATCGCTGTCGTTTTCGACGAGCTGAACCGGGCCTCCCGCGCGGCCAGGAACCTGATCCTGAAGGCGATCGACCCTGTTCTGGAACACTACGAGCTCCACGACTTCATCACGGGAGACATCATCGCCGTGCCTCTCGACCGGATCCAGTTCTGCGCCACAAGCAACATCGGAGCCTCCTATTCCCAGACGCACGACCTTGACGAATCCCTGCTCGACCGGTTCCAGTCCATCATCTTTGTCGACTACAATACCGACCTCGAGCGGGAAATCTTCCGGAAGCAGGGCCTCCCCCAGGGAATCGCCGAAAGAATCATGCGGGTGGCGGAAACCCTTCGCGAGGCCTACAAGCAGGGACACCTCTCGGCCCCGCTCTCAACCCGCCACCTCAAGAACTGGGGACAGGCGATTCTTGAAGGGGCGGATCCGATGGCATCGGCCCGGGGCCTTTGGCTCAATCGCCTGATATCCCACGACCAGCATGGCTACCCCGACGAGGAACAGCTTCAGGCCATCGAACAGGTTCTGTCCGGGGCCTTTGGTCCGGGCTGGGAAAGCTCCCGAAAGGGGAAATAACCGATGGCCGTCCGGGCAACCGATATCCGGTCTCTTGAAAGACGCCTGTCCATCCTTTCGAGCCAGTATTCAGGAGGGATGACTGTCCGGATCACCGTACGGCCCGACACCGACAAGCCTCTCTGGGATCCTTCCCGTAGATCCCTGGTGCTGGGAGTGCGCTCCCACCTTTCCCGGCCTGACCTTCCCGAGCTTCTCCGGCTCATGGTCCTCCACGAACTCGGCAAGATCCGCGGAGGATTTACCGAGCCGCCCGAGGGGCTCTACTCCGTTCCTCCCCCCATTCTCACATTGATGGAGGAGTACCGCTCCGATGCCCTCCAGAGGGAGCGGCTCAATCTGCCCGCCGATATCTTCGCTCCCCTCTACGATGCCCTGCTTCCGGTCCGTGTCCGGAAAAGACGGCTTGCGATCAACGATCTCCGGATGAGCGTCAATCCCTTCATCATAGGTGAAATTGTCCTGAATCAGGAGATGGGGGGAGGGGCCCGACTTCCCCACGAACGCTTCCCCCTCCTCATGCGGCTCTTTGCCTTTCTGACCCGATACCGTCTCTTCGGGCGTTACCGCGAATTCGTGGCAGACTGGAAGGCGGCCATGGAGCTAGGTCGATCGGCCCGCTCTCCTGACGAATTCCTGACGGTGGCCTGGGAATTCCACGAGAAGTGGAGGAGCGTCTTCCAAAATGTCCGGGAAGGGGGACGGGCCTCCGAGGGGATCTCGTCCCGATCCCCCGAGTCGTCCTCGGCCGGGGCGGGGGGCTCGGGCCAGGGAGGCGGCTCCGGGGGGGGGTTCAAAGGACAGGAGTCCCAGTCGCAGAAGGATGAGCGGCCTCCCTGGGATTATCGTCCCCCCGAGACCACCCACGGGTACGGAGCGGATGGGGCCAAGATCCGAAAATCCCGCGCCGGGCCCGGAGGAAGAGGGCTGGGGGCGGAGATGGAGACGGCGGCCATGATCCGGATGCATGGGGAAATCCCCGTCTTCGTTCCGCCCCTCCATCCCCGGGAGGTCTTTCCCTGGGACCAGGCCCTGATCCGCTCCGAGACCAAGAGTCTCGCCCGATTTTTAAAGATCGGACTCGAGGAGATGCCGCTTGCCGGCATGACAGGACGGCTGATTTCGCAAAAACTTGTCCAGCCGACGCTCAAGGTCATGAACCGGCCTTCCCCCCACCGGGAGGGGGGCACGGAACTCCGGATCCTGGCCATCGTGGACTTCTCATTTTCCATGGATGGATGGCCCCACTACTACGCCTCTCACCTCACCCAGGTCGTCCATCGCTCGGGAGTGGCCGCAACTCTCGACGTGATCGCCTCATCGAGCCGGTTCCAGTTCCGGATGAATCCTGACTACCTGAACCTTCTTCAGCCCGACGAGATGGAGGGCTTCCAGAACCTTCTCCCTTTGATCGACAGGACCGGCCCCCTCTACGATGCGGCCATCGTGCTGACCGATTGCCAGATCAGCGACAAAAGTGCGGAGGCGCTGGCCCTTCTCAGAAAAAAGGTGCTGACCATCGGATGCTATGTCGTTCCCGAGGAAGTGGACCATGTCCGGGGACGTCCGATCGATCTTGTGATCGAGGACGGGCGCGCGATGTTTCCTTCCACCTTTCTCTATTCGGACACCTTCCACGGTCTGGGACGGCGCCTGGCGCTGACCCTGAACCAGATGAAGTATCGCCCGAATTACTGAAGGAGAGCCTCTTAGGGAGAGAATCCCCCGCCGGCCGGGAGGGTCGGGATCAGAGGGGCGTTCTCGGAGGGTGGGGGAGCGTTCTTCAAGAGGGCGTCGATCTGGTAGAGGAGGCGGTTTCCTCCAACCCGGTAGGAGAGGGTCTGCGTCTGCATGCCGTTTACCGAAAGAACGGCCCGGAGGGCGAGCTTCGTATCCCCGGCGATTCCCACCGCATTGACGGAAAAGATCTGGCTTGTCAGTGTCACATCCCCTGAAATATCGGAAAAGATCGCGGGTCCCACCACTCCCTGAAATCTGGAAAGTGTCAGAAAGGGCCTCTGGGCAATGATCTCCTGCGCCATTGCGGGGGTGATCCCTGGATCGAGGGCCTGGAGAACGAGGGAGGAGGCCGTATTCACGTTGATCTGCCCGGGGGTGTAGACGGTGAGATAGGGGGCCAGGGCCTGGTAGGAGGCTTCGGTCATTCCGGCGATCTGGTGGAGTTCGGAGAGGACATCCATCGGTCCTCCCCGGTTCCGGTAGGGAGGGGTGAACCCCCCGTAGGGACCCGGCGGCCCGGTCATGTTGGGGGCGGGGGTTACCCACTGGGAGATGAGGGGAAGAAGGGCCGGGTTCGCCCCCGCGAGAGTGAAGAGCCGGGTGAACTGAATCAGGCGATGCGGATCGATGGCTCCCCCTGGAGTTCCGGTCAGCATGTTGATGTTGAACTTTGAGGCCTCGTCCTCGATCAGGCCCGAGACGTAGCCGGCATCGGCCACGGGATAGTTGATGATGGGGGTGGCCCAGGGCTGGTTCGTCGAAATGATGTTGAGCCCGTTCTGGGAGGCCATCTGGGTGCTTTCCACGAGGGCAACCTTGGCAATGGAGACCGCGGCCCGGGCCAGGTAGAGGGCCGAGACGGAGTGGGCATAAATCTCCGTCTGCCGGAGGAAGAAGCGGGTCTTCACCGTAAAACGGGTGACGAGAAGGGTCAGGAGCAGGATCATGAACAGGACGAGAACGAGGACGAATCCCCGGGCCTCCCGCCGGTTCCCGGGGGGATCAGGCGGGCTGGACAGCTTCCACATCGATCTGGAGATCAAGCTTCGAATGGTCGTTGAACCGGCGTTTCATGGAAAGGCGGGTGATCCGGATAAAGTGAGGGGAGCGCTCAAGACGGGCCAGGAAGAAGACGGCCCGGGGAAGGTCCACCGAATCGATCCGCATTGAGACCATGCCGATCCGGTAGGCCCCCTCGGAGGGAAGGTTTCGGGGTGTCATGCGGGTGACTTGCTCGCGGATATGGGCATGATCGGCCTCCTCCTCGAGATAGGCGATCAGCGAGAAACCCCGCTCCTCCCGCCCGAGTCTTTGGGTCTGGGCGTTGATCAGGGCCCGGGTGGACTGGATTTCCTGGGAGAGTCCCTCGACCTTGAGCATCTCCGCTTTCAGGGCCTCGATCTCATCCCTTTTGGCCATGTAGGGATCCCAGAACAGTGAGTCGACTCCCGTCCAGAGGGCAAGACCCGCAAGGAGGGTGACCAGAAGATGGACCAGCCTTCGTTCCCGTTCCGTGAGCCTCTCCCAGGCGATACGGAATCGGTGCAGATAGGGGGCGCCCGATCGGGCGAGGGCTTCCTTGAGCCGGAATCTAGTCATGGCGTCCGCGCATCCTGAAGGTCACGGTCTTGCGGTCGATGTCGAGACCTGCGCTCTGGATGGTCAGATCCCTCATGTGGCCGGTGGCTTCGAAGGCCTTTTTCAGGGCATCGACGCTTTTGAAGCTGTCGGTCTTCCCCGAGACCGTGAAGAATCGTCGGGTGACGCTAAGGGAGACCATCTCGTAGGAGACCCCCGAAGGAGGAGCGTTGGTGAGGTCGCGCATGATCCGGATGACGTCGGGACCACGGGAGAGGAGAGTCTTCTGCCGGTCGAGGCTCGCGAGCTCCTGGGTGAGCTGCCCCACGGGCTCGACGATCCTGTGTCCCGGAAGGGCCCGGCTGGCCGCAAGGTCCAGGGCGGCATGGGCCGCCTCCAGGCGATGGTCGATCCGGGAGAGGTGAACGGAGGCGTCGAGCACGAGGGTGAGGGTCAGGAGGAGCGAGAGAAAGGCCAGCACCCGAAGTCCTGCCTGGCGTTCCGCCCGGTCTCCCTGCCATGAAAGGGCCCCTTTCAGGAAGGAGAGGGCGGAGGCGTCGTCCCGGGAGCGTCCGGAGACAAGCCGCCATCCGGCCAGGGCCGGATCCGTGGAGCTGGCTGTGACAGGGGCTGTGATCCCGGCGAGGGCGGGGGAAGGGGTGATCTCGGGCCCCCGGAGGAACCGTTCCGGGAGAATGTGGCCCTCGGCGATGAAGGAGAGGAGGAGGTCCTGGATCCGGCGGTCCCGGGATTCCGGCAGGGGGCCGGTCTGGTGGAAGGCCCCTTCGGCGGTGATGCGTCCTCTCCGGGAGAGAAGGCACAGGATCCGGTCTTCGTCCGCGGCGATCACTCCGGCCGGCGACCGGTCATCCGTCTCCTGGATCCGGTTAGAGGGTCCGGGAAAAAATCGGTCCAGGACAAGGAGGGATTCGGGAAGGACCCAGCGGGGTTCGAGTCCGACTGCTTTAAGGCGGCCGAGCCAGCCCTCGAGCTCTGTTCGGGAAATGGCCCAGACATGCACGGAGGCGGGATCCAAGGAATCGGTCTCCCAGGCCAAAAGGCTCTCTTCGATGGGCCAGGGGAGTTCGAGTTCGATGAGGGCCCCGATGGCCGCCTCCTTCTCGAGAGCGGTAACGGAAGGAGGCAGTCTCAGGGAGGCCGAGACGGTCCGTTCGGAGGGCCAGAAGAGGACCAGGGGGAGATGTCTCCGCTCTTCCACCGGGAGGGGGATCGGGTCGGGACTTTCTCCCTCTCCGGAGAGGGAGACGGGGGTCTCGGGCCAGAGAAGTGTCTTGTTGCCAGGGGAGGCGCAGGAGAGGAGCAGCTGCCCGTTTCTGATGCGTCCTGTCAGGATTTGGGCAGGCGAAAGGGATCCCCGAAGGCGGTCAAAGGTCTCAGTGAGGAATCGGGATGCCATTCATCGCAATGTTCAGGTTGGAGGCGGGTCCGTCCAGGGTCACCGTGACGGGTCGGCCTCCCTGGCCTGAAAGCCCGGGAAGGGGAAGGGAGCCCAGGGGGCCCTTGAGCCGGACCAGAAGCTTGAGGTGAAGAATCGAGTTGGGGGTCGGCTGGGCCAGGATGAAGGTTCCGTCCCCGGTGACATCGGCCAGGGGGCCGGTCGCCATGAGCTGTTCCAGCCTGCCCCTTCCCCCGGAGAGAAAGACACGGCTTTTCACCGCATCAAAGGTGACGGGTGGAAGGGGGAAGCCGCCGATGTTCAGGGATTTGAGGACGAGATTGGCAATCGTTGCCTGGAAGATTCCGTGTCCCGCCATCTCGGCGCCGGACTGCCATGTGTAGTCGGTTTGGAGTGACATCGCCCCGGAAAGGTCCTGATGGAGAAGGGGACGGGTCAGTCCAAGGTCTAGAGGTTTGGTGGTTGATCCCCGGAGATGGTTCCGGCGTTTCGGAAGATGGCGCAGAAGACCGTCGAATTCCCCTCCGTAGGCCCGGAGACGGAAGTTGAAGCGGGGTTTTCTCTTGAGGAGGCTGGAAAGTTCAAGATGGGCAGAGGCCCTGTCGATTCTGACGCTTGCGGGACCCTCCGGCGTGGGGGTCGTCAGGTCGAGGTCGCCGTAGGTAATCCCGGCCGGAAAATCGAAACGGGCTTCTCGTGCCTCGAGGGTGACCCCTCCGGTATCGGAGACTTGCCGGAGAAAGTACCGGGCGGTCTGGCGATGAGGGAAGCCTTGCCAGAGACTTGCGAGGAAGACCGAGCCTCCCACGGCCGCAAGAAAAAAAATCCGCGCTGGAGACAGGGGAGAGAGACTGCGCTCCGGAAGAGACCGGTCGGCCATGCTTCCCCCGGGAAGAGACGGAAGAAAATTTTTTATCCCGCGAAGTCTTGAGAGGAAACCCTTCACCTGAGCACGCTCCGGAGTCCTGGCCAAAATTTTCTGAAGCTTAACAAGGAGATTTTACCATAAAACACAAGAAATATCCATAATCGATTTGTTACTTTTCAAGATCCCAGGAGACAATATCCTGGTTGTTTCCCTTGCCTCCCCTGGCCCCGTCGGCTCCGTAGGACATGATGTCGAACTCTCCGTGGGTTCCGGGGGCGAGGTAGACATAGGGATGACCCCAGGGATCCTTGGGAATCTTGGAGATGTACCCCCCCGCCTTGTAGTTGTTGGGCTCCGGAGGGAGTGTCGGCTTCTTGACCAGAGCCTCGAGTCCCTGTTCGGTGGTGGGATAGGAGCCATTGTCGAGATGGTAGAGCGAAAGCGCATTTTCGAACTCGCGGATCTGGGTCATGGCGGCCGTCTTCTTGGCCTCTTCCGTCCGTCCGATGATCTTCGGGACGACGAGGGCGGCGAGAAGGGCAATGATGAAGATGACGACCATGATTTCGATCAGCGTGAATCCCCCGTCACTTCGTGAGGACAGGCGGCGATTTCGGATCTGGCGGGGGAGACTTTGGAGCATTCGGGCCTCCGGACGGGAACGTTACTGGACAGCCTGGCTCATCTCGAAGATCGGGAGCAGGACGGACATGACCATGAAGAGGACGATTCCTCCGATGAACAGTATCATAACCGGTTCGATGAGGGATGTCAGCGTCCCGATGGTCTGGTCCACCTCCTGCTCATAGCCTTCGGCAAGTCTTATGAGCAGGTCCTCAAGCTTTCCGGAGCGCTCTCCCACGGCGATCATGTGGACGGCCAGGAGAGGAAAGACCTTCGACTCCCGGAGGCTCCGGGAGAGGGAAAGCCCGGAGGCCAGGTCTCCCCGGGCGCGGGCCACCGCCTCCCGGACCGGACCGCTGGTCACCACCGCCTCCGAAACCTCCATCGCCTTCTGGAGAGGGGTTCCGGAAGAGAGAAGGACGCCCAGGGTCCGGGCAAAACGGGCCACCTGGGTGGCGAGGACCAGTTGGCCGATCCGGGGAAGGCGGAGGGCCCACCGGTCGAGGGTGGCCCGGCGGGTCTGGACGAACCGCACCAGGAGGAAAATCACTGCCAGAAGGGATAGTCCGGTGGAGAGGAGATGGCTTCTGAGCCAGGCGGAGCTCCCCATAAGAATCCGGGTCGGGAGGGGAAGGGTGGCCTTGAGTCCCTCGAAGATGGAGGTGATCCGGGGCATGACGACGATCAGAAGGAAGATGACCATCAGGACCCCCACTCCCAGGAGCATGACCGGATAGAAGAGAGAGCCCATGACTTTTCTGCGGGTATTGCTCTGTTTCTCCAGGAGATCCGCAAGCCGGTTCAGCATGATCTCGAGGGTTCCGGATTCCTCTCCTGCCCGGACCATGTTGAGGTAGATGGGAGTGAAGATTCCGGGAAGGGAGCCCATGGCGACCGAAAGGGAGCGGCCTTCCTTGACCCTGTCCCGGATCTGGGAGGAGACCCGGGCCGGGGCGGTGTCCCCTCCCTGATCGAGAATGGCTCCCAGGGCCTCGACGATAGGGACCCCGGCTCCCACGAGAATGGAAAGCTGGCGGGTAAATGTTGCGAGGTCCCTCCCCGAAAGACGGCCTCTCCCGGCAGGGGATCCCGGGGCCCGGACCTCCTCCTCCCGGGAGTGGGGCTCCAGGGAGACCGGAAGAATCCCTTCCTTCTTGAGCTTCTGCCGGGCGGACTGGAGGCTGTCGGCATCGATGAGGCCCCGGGTCCGTTCGCCATTTGAACGGATGCCGGAGTAGTTCCAGACGGGCACGGGGCTCTCTCCCTCGGTTAGTCGGTGGCGATCTCGCTCTGGGCCACCCGGAGGACCTCCTCGATGGTGGTGACTCCCTCGAGGACCTTGCGCCGTCCGTCATCGATCAGGGTTTTCATCCCCTTCTTCCGCCCCGCCTCCCGGATGGTGGCCGCATCCTCCCTGGTGTTGACAAGATGGGCGATTTCCTCGTCCAAAACGAAGAGCTCGTAGATGCCCTGTCGTCCCTTGTATCCCGTTTCAAGGCAGGAGGGGCATCCCCCGCCCCGGAACAGGGTACCGCCGGGGAGGGAGTCGGGAAGGATTCCCAGGCGGGAGAGTTCATCCGTGGTGGGCCGGTAGGGAGTCCGGCAGGAGGGGCAGATGCGCCGGACGAGACGCTGGGCCAGCACCGCCCGGACCGATGTGGAGATGAGAAAGGGTTCGACCCCCATATCGAGGAGCCGGGTCATGGCCGAAGGGGCGTCGTTGGTATGAAGGGTCGAAAAGACCAGATGGCCCGTCAGGGAGGCCTGAATGGCGATCTCCGCCGTCTCCGTGTCCCGGATTTCCCCGATCAGGATGACGTCCGGGTCCTGGCGGAGGATGGAACGGAGCCCCGAGGCGAAGGTGAGGGAAATCCTCGGATTGACCTGGATCTGTCCGATTCCCCTGAGTTGGTACTCGACCGGATCCTCGATGGTGATGATGTTCTTGTCCGGGCTGTTGATGGTGTTCAGGACGGCATAGAGGGTCGTGGTCTTTCCGGCTCCGGTCGGCCCGGTGACCAGGATGATCCCGCTGGTGAGGGTGATGAGGCGGTTGACCTGGGCGAGATCCTCCGGGGCAAATCCGATCTCCGAGAGGGGAAGCAGGAGGGTCCCCTGTTCCAGAATCCGGAGCACGACCCGTTCTCCATGGCGCACCGGGATGGTGGAGACCCGGATGTCCACGTCCCGGCCCGCCGCCCGTATCCGGATGCGTCCGTCCTGGGGGAGGCGTTTTTCGGCGATGTTCAGGTTGGCCATCAGCTTGAAGCGGGAGATGATCCCTGCCTTGAGCTTCTGGGGAATGGACAGGACATTGTAGAGAACCCCGTCAAGACGGTAGCGGACCTTGACCTCCTCCTCGAAGGGCTCGAGATGGATGTCGGAGGCCTTCTGGCGGACCGCCTGGGAGAGAATCGAGTTGGCAAGGCGAATGATCGGAGCGTCATCCCGGGCATCGAGAAGGTCGACGGTCTCCTGGATGGACAAAAGGTCGGAGAATGTGTCCGTCTCCTCCTCGGCCGAGTCGAGGATCTTCCCTGTTTCCATCTGTCCGAAGCGCTCATAGGCTGTGTTGATGAGGGCGTAAAGGGCATTCTGGGGGATGAGGACCGGCTTGAGGGCCGGCGGGTCAACACCGGTGTGAATCAGAAGCCTGAGAGATTCCAGGGAGCGGAAGGAGGCCGGTCCCCCGCAGAGAACGGAGAGGATCTTTCCCTCCGGCTCCTGGGAAAGGGAGAGAGGGAGAAGCAGGTGGGCCTTGCAGAAGGAAATGGGGATCCGGGGGATCAGGGTCGGGTCAAGTTCGTCCGGGGGAACCGAGTTCCGGTAGTCGTATCCCTGGGCGGTCGCCCATTCCTTCCAGAGGGTCTCGGGGGAGAAGCCGGCAGTGCTCACCGCTTCCCCGAAGCCATCCTCCGAGGTTCGGGCCGCCTGGAGTGTCCTTAAGATCGAGACGGCGTCTGTTGACATGGGGAGGCCTATTCCGGGGCCCCCGGCTCTCCGGGGACATCGACGGTCCGCAGGAACCGGTCGCTTGAAAAGGAAGAGGTCTTCCGGTCGAGGATCAGGTTCTGGACGAGATGGTTGGTCCTTGCGAATTTTTTCAGGAGATTCGGGGCATCGTGCTTGACTACGGCCAGGTCTTCGGAGCTCCGGATGACGTAGGGGGTCAGAAAGATCAGGAGGTCGTCCCGCTTCTTTTCGTGGTTGGTGTTGGAAAAAAGATAGCCGAGAACCGGAATGTCGGAGAGAAAGGGGATTCCCTGGTCGTTGATGCTCGTTTCCTTGGAGATCAGTCCACCGATCACGACCGTCTGTCCCGAGGAGACGGTCAGATTTGTCTTGGCGGCCCGTTTTGTGGTGGTCGGTCCCACGGCGATCGTCCCGATGACCTGGGAGGCATTGGTGAGGGCCGAGACCTCCTGTTTGACGTCGAGGCGGACCCGCCGGTGCGAGAGGATGTGGGGGGTGATCTCGAGGGTGATTCCCACATTCTGGCGCTGGATCATGGTCATGACGTTGCCCCCGACCGTCTGGCTCTGGCCGGTGATGAAAGGGACGTCCTCTCCGATCGTGATCTTGGCCTTGACCCCGTCTGTCGCAAGGATCTCGGGCGTTGAGAGGGTCCGGACGTCGGAAAAGGTCTCGAGGGCGTTCAGGAGGGCCCCAACATTGGGATAGCTGACGCCGTTGTAATTGAAGGTTCCGCCGGTCAGAACCCCGGCCACGAGACCGTTGAGACCCGAGAGGGACTGGGCGGCACCCGCCGCCCCCGAAATGACTCCCAGGGACCCGGTCGATCCGGTGGTCCCGCTTAACGAGGAGGCTCCGGTGGCCCCGTTGATGATCCCTCCCAGCATGCCGTAGTCGGTGAGGCCGACCAGCCCCGCGTTGTTGGCCCCGAGGACACCGCTCAGAATGTTGACCTGGATGTTGTTCAGCTTGTCTGTCGAAATTTCGATCAGCGAGGCCTTGACGTAAACCTCTCCGGGCTGGGCATCGAGAGAATGGATGATGGGTTTCAGAAGATCGTAGTCATGGGCGGTGGCCGAGATAATGAGACTGTTCGATCCCTTGTCGGAGACGATCTGGATCGGTCCTTCGAATCCCCCTTCCCGGACCCCCCCTGCCGGCTTGGGGGCAAATCCCTTGGAGAGGATGGCATTCACGGTCTTGGCAACCGACTTGGCAGAGGTGTTCTCGAGTGAGTAGAGGAACATCTCCCGGTTGGGGGGAGCCTGGGTTTCCGGAACGATATAGATCATCCCCTCCTTGGAGACCGTTTCGAATCCCTTCATGCGAAGGGCATCGGAAAAGATCCGGAAGGCGTCGGGGACGGAGACTTCGGTGGGGGAGAGGATGGTCAGCTTCCCCTTGACCCGTTCGTCCATCACGATGTTCCTGTTCAGAAGTTCGCTCATGAATCGGACGAGGACGGAGACGTCGACGTTCCGGAAATTCATGGAGACCTTCTGGACCGGGGCCGGGACCGCAAGCGGGGAGGGGGACGGAGCGGGTCCGGCGGCGATTGCGGAAATGGGAGAGATGGCCAGTCCCAGGGCGAGGAGAGGGGCTCCGAGAAGACGAAGAAATCCTCTCATTCCGAAGGAGGACGACCGATCGGGACACCGCATATCTTTGATCAAGCCAAGAATCCTGTTCCGGGGAGGCGAAGGGCCCCGCCTGATAGAGTGACGGTCACTGGACCTGGTAGTTGAAGGTCTGGGGGGCTCCGTTGCGAACGAGGTCGATGCTGACCTCAGACGCTGTCCCCAGGGTCGAAAGGGCCTTCATGAAGTTCTGGGGGTCGCTCATCGACATGCCGTTGATCGATTCGATCACGTCTCCCGGCAGGAGGCCGACCTCCTGGTAAAGACTTCCCGGCTGGATCTCCACGATCCGGAAGCCGTTGGGTTTGCCTCCCACCATGTTGGGGACGGCCCGGGCCTGCATCATGAGCTGGTTTAAGTTCCTGACCGCCGAATGGACGGCCCGCGCCTCGATGAGCCAGTGGTTGGAATCAAGCTGCCGGATGCCATGGGGAGATGACGTCCCCCCGGCCGCCACAGCCTGTCCTCCGTCGTCCTCGGCCGTGAACCTGGCCTTCAGGATTCCGTAGGAGTTGCCGACCTTCAGGATGACCGAGGCTTTCTGAACATGGGCGAGGCTGACCCTTCCCGGGATCACCGCATCGTTGACATGGTAGAACTTCTGGGTCTTCTTGGCGGTGTCTTCGAGAACGGCGCCCGACAGGGTCCCGGATCCCATAAGCGTCCCCACCAGCCTGAGCTTCAGTGAGTCCGGATGAAGAAGCGGAAGATTTTTCTGATTCTTCCAGCTTCCCACTGCCACTACCGATCCCGCGCTGTCGCGAAGACTTTTGGCTTCTGGTCCCGAACCCGGGTCAAGATCTCCAGGAAGGGCGACCGAGCGTCCCCGGCGGGAGGGATCGAAAAGATTGCCCCGGGCGATCGAGGCGATATCACCGGCGGTCGGAAGGGTGCTCCTGGGACGGACCATCATTCCATGGACCTCGGGAATGGCGAAACCCCCCGAAATCCGGTCCCGGATCGTCTCGTCCACGGCATCGGCGGCCATGTAGGAGGTGGCAGAGACCAGGGCGATCTGACCCAGAAGAAAATAACGTTGGATGCGTGTATCGATCATGGCCTGTCCCGTCTTTGATCCCGAATCCCTTGCATGGGGCCGGATGGTCCTCCCGAACAATTTCACAGTATAATACAGGAAAAATAAAAAATGTAGATTGGGAGAAACCTATGCCGTCAATAACCGTGAACGGAGAAAAAAGGCCGGTCGAGGAGGGAGCGACCCTTCTGTCGCTTGTCGGGGAGATGGGCTTTCTTGACCGGCCGGTGGTGTGCGAGGTCAACATGACGATCCTTTCGAAAAAGGACTGGGACAAGACCCTCCTCCGGGAGGGAGACGCCGTCGAGATCATCGGTTTTGTGGGAGGGGGCTCTCTCCCCGGGGGATTTTCCATGGGGGATTGAGACAGGGAGGTTTCTGTGGTATAAAAACGATGTCTACCCTTCGGGCGGGATTAACTCAGCGGTAGAGTGTCAGCTTCCCAAGCTGAAGGTCGTGGGTTCGAATCCCATATCCCGCTCCAATATCTACAAGCACTTAGACGATTCCTTCCCCAACCTCAATTTCCCGCTTGTCCGTTTTGGTGTCCGTTCCGCCCGGAATTTTTCCCTTCGAAATTCGATTGACCGCCTGGGTCAGGTGAGCCCCGGAAAGGTGGCTGTAACGCATGGTCATGGCGAGCGTCTTGTGCCCAAGAATCTCCTGGACCGTTCGGATATCGACTCCTGCCATAACGAGGCGACTTGCACAGGTATGCCGGAGCGTGTGCCAGGTCACATCCTTGATCCCGGCCTTCTCCAAAGCGGGCAGATACACTCTCCGGTAGAAATTCTGCGGATCGATATGGGTTGCCGGATTCTGCGACGGAAAGCACCATGCGCTCATGACGCGCGTCTCCGTCCGGATCGTCTTCAATATCTCGATGGCCTCGTCCGAGAGCGGGACATGGCGGGTTCCTCCGTGCTTGCTTCGCGGGATGGTCAAAACGCGGTTCGGAATGTCGATATCGGACCAGGTGAGGGAAAACTGTTCCTCCCGTCGCAGTCCCGTCAAAATCGCAAACCGGACAAGGCGGAAATCCGAAGGGGCCATGACCTCCCGGAGCCGTTGTTCCTCGCCCTCCGTCAGGAATCGGAGACGGCCTCGGGGAGTGGGCAGGAGAGAGAATCCCTGCATCGGGGAACGGTCGATCTTCCCGTCCCGCAGGGCCTCGTTGAGCGCGGCCCGGAGATGTCCGAAGAAGTGATTGATGGTCTGTGCGCTCAATTCGTGGGAGTCTCGGGCCTCGTTCAGGATCTTGCGGAGATCCGAAGGCGTCAGGTCGTTGATCCTCTTGTCTCCGATCTTTTCGATCCACCAGGCGGCGTAACGCTTCTCGTTCGTTCCCTGACGGCCCGAGAACCGGCTGGCCCTCTCCGTCACCACCTCCCCGACGGTGGGGAAGATCCGTTTCTTCTCTCTCGGGACCAGCCGCCCCTCTCGCGCCTCCGTCTTTAGCCTTTCATAGACGGCCTTGGCCGCGGTCTTCGTTCCCACCTTCTTGCGAATTCTTCTCCCTTCATGTCTCATGTCCACCCACCAAATCCCCGATCCGGGGGGAATCTCCGCGATCCCTCGATCCTTTCCGCCTTTGCGTGCCATGTCACCCTCCCTTTTTCGCCCATGACGCGGGCGGTTGTGGTCCGTCAAGCCCTAGCTCCCCGAGCTTGGCTCCATGACGGGCCAACGTGAGCTTCCAGGCTTCATCTCTCGAATATCCTTCATCCACCTTTCTCCAGAAAAAGATTCTGGCCGTCACAGGGTCTTTCCGCTCCGTCGAAGGGACAGCGTGTGCCCGCTTCCGGCAAGTCTCGGAGCAAAAACGTTGGCCTTGCCGGCTTGCCAGAAAAAACTTTCCACAGGCCGGAGACTGGCAGAATGTCAGGTTCCCGAACAACCGCTCCACCTTTCGACTCACGTCTGCGGACCACGGGGGGCGGTCTGCGAACTGAGCCCGGAATCTTTGCATCTCCCGGTCGAAAGCATAAGCGAGCCCCGAAGGTGAGGTCAGGAGTCCGTAGATAATCCTCGATTCCCGCTCTCCGAAGGGCACCCCTTCTTTTAACCGGAAGAAGACGGGCCGACCGTTGACGATGCCAGGGCTCCATTCAAAATCTTCAGGAAAGAGAATCCCCCAGAAATAGCGGAGCCAACGTTCCTCCCCGCCCCCCGTGACATCCCATCCCCCGAGCGCAACAGGCGTTTTCTCGCTCTCGAAGACATCGCGGACACCATCGACCCCACGGGATCGCGCCCCCTTTGCAAGCCGGTCGAAGAACTCCAACTCCCATCGAAAGATATTCGCAAAGGTCTTCCACCCGGTGGAGGGATCGGCTTGTTCAAGATCGGAGAGAAGTGATGTGATGGTTCCCTTTTTCACAATGTAACCCGACGATAAAATTTTTTCGCATTCGTTATATCAACCCGGTTAAACACAGTATAAATTCGGATCTGTCAGGAGTCAACTAGGGAATGTAACCGAATGGAGGAAGGCGATGGAACAACTTTTCAGAATCGAGAAAGCGGCGGAAATTCTCGATGTGAGCCCGAAGACCCTCAGAAAGTGGTGGTACGAGCGTCGTATTCAAATCGTGAAAGTCGGAGGAGCCGTGCGGATCGCGGCTTCGGAGATAGAGAGGATTCAGAAGGCCGGAAAGCGGGAGGCGGTTACTCTTTAAACAAAAAGCCCGCGGGACGGCGGGCTCAGGAGAAAACATTGATGACAAATGATATCACGGAAATGAAACTTTCGCAAAACGGAAGGGCCGCGCTGTGGTACGCCGAGCGCATGGGCTGGCCCGTCTTCCCACTAGTTCCCAAATCGAAAATTCCGCTGACAAAACACGGTCTTCATGACGCAACAATCGATCCAGAAAAGATTCGCTCCTGGTGGATGGGGAAATGGTTTGACGCGAATCTTGCCATCCGGACGGGCTCCGGACTTCTTGTCATCGACATCGATAACGATCCTGTGAAAGGGGAGGATGGCGAGGCGGTTCTGGCCGAACTTGAAGCCCGTCTTGGTCCTCTGCCCCAAACCATCGAAGCCCTGACAGGTTCAGGGTTCGGGCGTCATCTTCTCTTCAAAACACCGGCAGACATAGCCTTCCGGAGCCAATCCGAGCCGATTAAAGGCATGAAGGGCTTGCAGATCAAGGCCCAGGGCGGATACATTGTCGCTCCACCAAGCATTCATCCCGACACCAAACGGCCATATCTTTGGGAAGAATCGAGCCGTCCTGATCACCTCCCCCTGGCCTATCTTCCCTCAACATGGCTCAAATTCCTTGCAGAACGGCCCGGAGGTCTCAAGGCTCCCACCCCTCCGTCGGAATGGCGGTCCCTCGCTGAGAACGGCGTCGGAGAAGGCGGCCGGAATGATGCGACGGCAAGGTTGGCCGGTCATTTGTTGGCAAAAAAAGTCGATCCCTACGTCACATTGGAACTCATCAGATGTTGGAATCAAGTCAGGAACAACCCTCCTCTCCCCGATGACGAGGTAACACGGACCGTTGATTCCATTGCCGGGGCCGTACTCCGGAAGATCGGGGGTCGGAGATGAGGGAGAACATCGAAACCCTAGCCAACCGTGGTGACCATGAGGAGCGGGCAACTCAAAAGGAAATACTGATCGCCATTGCCCAGGAATCGTGTGAACTCTTCCATCACGAGATGACGGCTTATGCCCAAGTCAAACGCGGCGACCATAAGGAGACCTGGCCGGTCCAGTCCCGGACTTTCCGCCTTTTTCTAGAACAGCAATACCACGAAAGGACAGGGGGATCACCATCGAGCAACGCCCGGACTGAGGCCCTCAGCACCATCGAGGCGTTGGCTCGGTTCGAAGGGCAGGAGCATCCGGTTTACCGGCGCGTTGCACGTCTCGGAAACAAGATCGTCATCGATCTGGGAGATCCCGGCTGGCGCGTGATCGAAGTGTCGGACATCGGATGGTGTATCTTGTCCGACAGCCCCGTCCGATTCCATCGTGGAAAAGATACGCAGGCTCTTCCTGTACCGGAACCGGGAGGAAGGATCGACGACTTATTCAGCTTTATAAATGTGAAACCCGAAGACCGTCTTCTCTTCCTGGCGTGGGTCATCTTTTCGCTCATGCCGGATGGCCCCTTTACCATATTGGTTTTGCGGGCTTTTCACGGCTCCGGGAAGACGACGACGAGCCGCTACATCCTTTCCCTTATTGATCCACGAAAAGGCGGACTCCGGGCCTTCCCGAAGGATGAACGGGACCTGGCCATTGCCGCCACGAATGGATGGCTGATGGGGTTCGACAATCTCAGCCATGTTCCACCCAATATCTCCGACGCTCTCTGCAGGCTGACCCACGGCTCGGGGTTCGCCACAAGGACGCTTTATGAGAACACAGAAGAAACCATCATCGATGCGAAGCGGCCAATTCTCCTGAACAGCATCAGCGACATCATCGACCGCCCCGACCTGGCTGACCGGGCTCTCCTTCTGGAACTTCCCCCTATCGATGGCCCCCGGAAGACGGAAGTGCAGATTGAAGAATGGTTTCAAAAGATGGCTCCCCGCCTGATGGGATCGATCCTCGACCTTATGGTTCAAACGCTCCGGGAACTGCCCGGCGTGGGATATGAAAACCTTCCGAGAATGGCCGACTTCGCAAGGGTCGGGATCGCCGTCGAGCGCGTTTTGGGATATCCGGAGGGCAGTTTTCTTGATACTTATTCAGGGAAAAGGGCAGAGCAGACGGCCAATGTTCTGGATCACCCTGTAGTGGCCGGTGTATTCAACCTCCTGGAAAATTCTTCTCCGGATGGTTGGTTCGGAACATTCAAGGAATTGCGGGCGGCCCTTGAAGAGATCGCCTCCGAATCGGACAAGAGATCACCAAATTGGCCGAAAACGGAAAAGGGCCTTGGGAACCTGTTAAGGAATCTGGCCCCTGCCATCCGGTCCCAGGGTCTGGAGACTACCTTCCCTGGACATTCAAAAAAGGGATCGACCCTCACGATCAAAAAAGTTAGGGAAACACGATCACCACAGTCACCACAGTCACCGGCAAGGACTGGAGCCGTTCCGGAGGGTGATCGTTGGGGTGATCGTCCAAAACCCGAACCGTCACCACAGTCACCCGGTGATCATGGTGATCATCCGGAAAACGGACAGTCACCCCGACAGTCACCCGAAATATCCAGAACTGTAGCCACGGGTGAACGTGGTGATCATGGTGACCGTCAAAACCAATCTTTTCTCTTTGAGGAGGTGGATTAAGTGAACGCCATTGCGCTGAAACCTATCCGAGTGAAATCGACAGGTCAAGAATTTCTTCCTGGCGATCCCGTTGTAGCCTCACCGGGAAAACTTCTCCAGTGGTCCGAGAAGGGCCTTGTCCAGATCGTGGGGGAACCTGTCCGGTTCAACTCCCCTCTCTTTGGAGAATTGGAAGGGATCATCCTTGAGCAGGGGCCGGACAGCTTCACCTTGCGGCACCCGCTGACTCAAGAAATCGTGAAATTGCCGAATGAATGGCGTATCTCTTTGGACGAAAGAAGCGCAATTCTTGAGTTTGACGCTGGCCTTCCACGGGAAGAGGCCGACCGGGAGGCCCGGAAGGAGTTTTTCGGATTGTTTCGGAAGGGAGGAAAGCCATGAAAACCGCGATTGAGCAAATCGCTTTTATCACCGGAATGCTTTGGATCAGCTACCTGACATCCTGGAAACGTTGAGAAGGACTTGGAGGGAGCCCCCCGCGGCCCTGTCGTGAACGACGAAGCGCAAACCCCTTTTCTCTGGCAGGGGCACTCCAGGGGCCAAACGACGGCGCAAGCGTCCGGGGCCTCCCCCTGGTTCCTCTCGAACCACCGAACCCGGCGGAACCGGGCAACACTACAAAAAGGAGATCGACATGAGCGAGAAAATCACCAAATCACAAGAGGTTCCGACATTCAACACGACTTCCGGCGGAAAACCGACAGGCAGAAAAAGGGGGTCGGAGGTTGTCGAGAAGGGAATCTCCCGGACGCTCGGGGGGAGAAGAACCAAAGAGCTTAAGAAGGAGGAGTAACGATGCAAAATCCTTTTGCCAGCGGCCCCGACAAGGCCGAATTGAGATATCGGGAGAATCTCCAGAAATGGTCTCGGATGGCGGAAAGCGAGTCGGACAGGGCGATTTTGCGGTCTCAACCCCGAGAGGTCATCGAGCGCATCGGCCCGAGAATTGAGGCGGCATGGATGAGGAAGGCCGCCAATTCAGGCGAATTGTTTCCGTACACCGAGAAAATGCCCACGGGACATGAAGCTACGAAATATGCGGGCGACATCAAGGCCGGTTTCGCTCACTGCACGCTCCCGGGGATTCCGTTCAAGCTGGCGAAGATCATCCACCACCGGAACACGCCATATCTTGCCTCACAGGTTCCGCCATCGGTTCAGCGAGAAATGGCCTTGGCCGCGATCGGCGACCGGGATTGGAAGTAAACAGAAAAGGGGGTCAGCCCATGCCGACCCCCGCTCTCTACCACCATCGAAAGGATTTTACATGAATACAACGAAAGAAACAAAAGTCATCACGACCTGCACATGCGGACGCTCGTCGGAAATCGTCATCCGCCCCACACACGGCGCGCAACCCCACGCCCCGGAGACGATTTACGAAGGGGCTCCCGTGAAAACCGGAGTCCTGGAACGGATCGTGATCTGGAAAGAATACGAAACGGAAGACGGGTCGGAGCGAATGCCGGTACTCAAGTTTATCAGCTTGCCCCCGCGACAGGTTAAAGAGAATCCGGAAGGACTGGAGGAGACGTTCTACAGCATCGTTGGTGCCCTTGATTCGCTGAACATCGAGCAATTGAAGGAGGTACGAGCCTTGATTGACGAGATCAATCAGCGGCCCCCATTCGACTAAAGACAAGGGGCTAACCGGCCCCCTGTGTCAGAATGGATCGGGTGGGAGTGGCACAATTCGTGCAATAATAATGCAAAATCAGTGCAGTGGGGAAACACATCGAAAAATGAGCAAAAAAATGGACGATATCCCTAAAATAGGCCAAAATACGGGAAAACGAGCGGGCAACCGGGGGCTCGGGAGACCGAAAGGGAGCCAGAACCGGATTCCCTTAAGTATCAAGGAGATGATCCTTTCGGCCCTTGAGGGGGTTGGAGGGCAGGCATACCTCGAAGAGCAGGCCCGAAAGAACCCACAGGCGTTTCTAGGTCTTCTCGGGCGACTACTCCCCCAGGAACTTCGGGCAGATGTTGACGTGGAGAGCACGCCCACCACCGGCATAATCATGATCCCGGAGCCGTTCAAGACCGTGCAGGAATGGCGGGCGGTGTTCAACCCGGACAAGCCGAAGGAACAGATCGGAGAAGGAGGGAATGATGACCGAATCGCCTAAAATAGGCCCGAATAGGCGGGGAAATGCCGGAAAGGGTCGCCCACCGGGATCTCCGAACAGGATCACGAAAACCATCAAGCAGGCCGTCGAATCGGCATTCTCCGAAGTCGGGGCCGAGGCTTGGCTGATTGAGCAGGCACGGCAGAATCCCCAGGGATTCATGACCTTGCTTTCACGGCTGATCCCGAGCGAGCTTAAGGCCGAGGTTTCGGGTTCCCTTTCCCTGAAGCGGGTGACCATCCACAATGCATTACCTTGGGAACCCGAACGGCTGGCCATCTACGCCGACCAGCACGACGAGGTGATGGTTTTTGACGGTTCAGGAAAACCGCTCGGGATCTTGATCCCATTGGATGCACCGGGGCTCGAACCCGCATCCTGATCCCCCCGGCCCTCTCCCCCAGGGGGCCATTCTCCCCACCACACCATCCCACCCCTCGGGCCTCTTCTCCGGAAGGGGCCTTCCTTCTGTGCCTGTTCGTCCCGAAATCGCGGGCGGCTTTCTCTCGGGCTTCCCCTGAAATGATATCAATCCGTTCCGCAATTTTTTGCGTATCGATCTTTTCTGACGCTTCCGCATTTTTTTGCGTAAGCGTTCTTCCGGGGGCTGTCTGTCCATGAGCCTGCCGTTTCTTCGCTTCCGCTTCGTAGAAGGGAAGGGGCTTCCTTGTCCCGAACATCCTACCAGCCATCCCGACATGAGAACGTGGCTTAGAACACAAAATCAGGGCCTATTTTTTGGGCAGAACTTCCTTCTCGGCATACTCCCGGAGTTTGTCCGGATCGCTCAGCAGGAGACTGGACACCCTCCGAGCCTCTTCCATGATGAGCTTGGCTACCGTCTCTCCCTTCCCGAGCCCGTGATACCGGGACAGAAAGTCCAGGGCCTTGACCTCTTCCCGGTGCAGACGGAGAAGGACGTTCTTTCCCCCGGATTCCTTGAGCTTGTCCAGTCGTTTCCGATCCCGTTCCCTTTGTGATGTGGGCATGGTTTTCTCCCTTCCGTCTGTCTGGTGTCCGTTCGTTTTTGGAGATGCCCGTGGATAGCCCATCTCCGGAAAATTCTGGTGTCCGTTTTGGTGTCCGTTCCATACCGAAAATAAGGGTAAATCAGAGTAATTCAGAAACTGGTTACGAGACACGCCGATCTAATGTGAACAAAGGAAATAGTTGTGAGAGAACGACTGGTGACAAAATGGCGAAACGGCTTCCCAAGCTGAAGGTCGTGGGTTCGAATCCCATATCCCGCTCCAAAATCTTTCCGGAAAAACTTCCTTTAAATCTCCATCACTAGGTTTAACCACAGGCTTTATCCGGTCAGCTTTAGCCACATTACTTGATGCAGATATCGGTAATATTCTGGCTATCTTTGTATCTTTCGCGTGATTAGTTTGGCACAGCGGACTAAAGTCCGCTGTGCCAAACTATGCGAACCCACCCACCGCGCGGATGATAGTTAAGAAATCCCCTCGAAAAACCGGCCAATGGGTATAAAACCTATCCTATCTCGGATTTAGGACTATTGAAATAGGTAGGACTAGGTGCTATGATTTCTCAATCTTGAACAAGCCCTAACCTTGCCAAGAGTTTTCAAGACATCATGGTTTTCCAAGGCAGCCAGGAAAGCTGGCATCCGCGATTCTGAGCTTTGCAAGGCCATGAGTCAGGTGATGGAAGGCAAAGCCGATGATTTGGGCGGTGGCGTATTCAAGAAACGGCTGAACGACAACATGCACCGTTCCATCATCCTTGCTAAAGCTAGAAACTATTGGGTATACGAGTACTTGTTTGCCAAGAAGGATCGAAACAACATTGAAGATGATGAACTCTCGGCCTTTCGCGAATTGGCGAAGAGCTATGCAAGGCTCACAGACGATCCGATTTCCAGGCTGGTGCAAAACCGACAGTTTAAGGAGATATGCAATCAAAAAAAACAAATTCAAGAGTGATGCCTTCGAGGCCATCCATACCTCGGCCAGTGCCCTTCTGGAAGTCGGGGCAATCGACAAGACGACGATGCGGAAGTTTGATGATGTGTGTCTGCTCGTGCCCCATCAGTTTGAGCCAAATCAGATCAAGCATCTTCGGGAAATGAATCGTGTCAGCCAGCCGGTGTTCGCCCGATATCTGAATACCAGCGAATCGACGGTTCAAAAATGGGAGGCTGGTACGAAACGCCCTAGCGGCATGGCTCTTAAACTCCTTGTCCTAGTCGAAAAACATGGGTTGAAAGTTCTCTCCTGACTGCAAGTGGTTCATCCGCCGGGGACGGCCGCCCTCAGAAACCAAGGCTCTTCATCTGAACCCGTGAGTACCTGGCGGACCAAGTAAATTTTCAAGTCCTGGACAAGCAGGAAAATTGAAACTGAATTTTGGAACACTTAGAGTGAGAAATAGGGTTACCCAATCAAGTACCCAGATACAACAAAACATTGATTTTTATGAATTGTCATGTCACATATGGTGAGGAATCAAGCGGTTTAACAGCTTCCCAGCTGAAGGTCGTGGGTTCGAATCCCATATCCCCCTCCATTCTTTTCATGACCTAGACTTCTTTCTCGTCATTTTCCCCCTTTTCATTTTGGTGTCTCTTCCATCCGGACTTTCCCCATAAGAAATCCGGTTGACCTAGACGCTGGCCCCAAGGGTTCGGCCGGGAGGACCCTTTCCGGTGGATCTCCGACTTTTTCGAAGAGTCCTCCGGAGGGTCCTCGGCCTTACGGCATGCGGATCGGGCCGTCACATCCGGCACGCCGATCTCCTCAGATTCCCGATTCCCAGTCTTTGCTTTCTTCCCCCTTTTTTCTTTTCTCCTCATTCATCTCCTCAATAACGCTTTGGACCAGTTCTTCATCGGTTTCTGTGGTGCGATGATGAAAGGCACAAAGAAGATTGGCATAAAATGTAATTTCATCAGGGGTCAATCCCATGATTTTTTCCTTCTCATCCCCATTCATTTTCCCCTCCCGGAAAAAATGTTGGTTGCTCATTTGGCTCCCGTCATGTGATCGTCGATTCTCAACTGGGGGCCGCCTAGCCGGGGTTCTCCATTGAGGGCGGAATCAGGGCAAAAAAAAACCTGCGCTATCAAGCACAGGCTCAATGGAAAAAAATGAGATCCCGACTTTTTAGCACTTTTTTTTGAGGTGGTTGCAATAGTCCCAAATCACTCCACCTTGGGAAATCTCCCATATGAAAGTTACACCTTCTCCCGATAACCGTCAAGTTCCCTTCAGAGACCCTGATTCCGGCCCTGAATTGACTCAGTCCAAGAGGAAAGGGAGATCAGGGAGGCCTGTCCTGGATCGCGGAACCTCATGGAGTCAGGCCCTGGCTGGATACCTCTTGTCAGGGACACTACCGTTCACGGAATGGAATGGGTGAGCTGGGAGGGAAAGGGGGAAGAGGCCCCTGCAAAATGGTACCGGTTTCCGCCTTCGGCCTTGGCGCGGTACATCGCTTCGTCGGCCTTTTTCAGAAGGGTCTCCCCCTCTTCGGCGTCTTCGGGAAAAAGGGCGATCCCGATGCTTGCTCCGAGAATGGCCTGTCTCTTCCCCAGAACGATGGGGTCGGACAGAGTGCCGATCAGCCGGGAGGAGACCTGGGCCGGGATTTCCCGGCCATCACAGGTGGGAAGCAGGAGGAGAAATTCGTCTCCTCCCATCCGGGCCAGAATATCCCTTTCTGGAAGCACGCCACGAAAACGTTTTGCGACCGCGACAAGGGCCATGTCTCCCATGTCATGACCCAGCCGGTCATTGATGGCCTTGAAGCCGTCAAGGTCGATGAAGAGAATGGCTGCACGATCTCCCGTTCTTGCGGTTTCGGCAAGAAGATCCTGGAGGGACTCCAGAACGAAGGTCCGGTTGGGAAGGCCTGTCAGGAAGTCGTGGTGGGCATCGTGATAGAGGTGGGAGACCAGGCGGTTGACCTTCGAGATGTCCCGGGTGATCCGGGTGGCCGTCACTCCCAGAAAGGTCGAGAAGAAAATAAAGGACAACCCGAAAAGCCCTGAGGTCAGGATTAGATGCGTATTCCGATGAAAGTTGCCACCTATTCCGGTCAAAGTTGCCATTTTCGTTCCGATCAAACTTGCCACCCTGTCCTGAGTCTGAACAGGGTCTGATTCCGGCCAAGATTGCCACCCTCAACCGGGGATAAAGAACAGCCGATTCCGGTCAAAGTTGCCACCCCCCGAGACCTGGGGGAGCTCCTCTCCGGGGAACTTCATGGGATGACTGTCCGAAGGACCATCTCTCCCGTTG
>Ga0078972_1007154_pt1 | contig 25279 bp, 21 predicted proteins | sample YelNatPaOPGAMG01_FD_67568 | JGI IMG/M metagenome (GOLD analysis project Ga0078972, IMG submission 67568) | Hot spring thermophilic microbial communities from Obsidian Pool, Yellowstone National Park, USA - OP-RAMG-01 (SPADES assembly) (version 2) | ecosystem: Environmental > Aquatic > Thermal...
TAGAGCGATTCCAGAGAACCATCCAAGAATATTTCATAGATGTATACCCGATTGAATCAACGGATATAGATGAGTTAAATAAGCAAATGATGTTATTCCTCATATGGTATAATGCCTCAAAACCCCATACCGGTCTTAATAGAGACTCTCCTTTGGAGTTTATAGTCAAGCAATGTGGGAAATCCACTATGGAGTCTCAAATGTTATGGAATTATACAGAAACTTGATATTCCCCTATAAGGTGGTTATAATATAGATTTGATAAGAAGTGGAGAGGAAGAATTCAGCGCTTATTTTCTGGATATTAGCTATCTTCTTCCTCCTCCTTGTATTGCGGGAACCATTTTCTCGTAACTTTGGAGGAGTGGAGAGATACGATTATAGTCAATTCATTGAGAAGGTAAAAAACAAGGAAGTCCTGAAATGCGAGATAGGGAAAGGGGAGATAGTGGGGGAGCTGAAGAACGGCACACGCTTCACGACGAATTTCATTCCCGAGATAGCGGGGGCGGAGTTGGAGAAGATTTTGCGGGAAAACGATGTCCATTTTTCTTATAAAACTCCCATCCTTTCCGAGGGATGGCAAAATTTCATCTTCTTCATCCTTTTCCCTCTCTTATTCCTCATTTTCTTCTGGTCATTCTTTTTGAGGGGTATTCAAGCGGGAAACAAGGAAGCTTTCACTTTCGCGAAAAGCAGGGCGAGAAAGTACACTCCGGCTAATGTGCCAAAAGTGACTTTCAACGATGTGGCTGACATAGAGGAAGCAAAGCAAGAATTACAGGAGATTGTGGAATTTCTCAAGAATCCTCGCAAGTTCCAGGCTCTTGGAGCGAAGATACCAAAGGGTGTTCTCCTATATGGTCCACCGGGGTGTGGGAAAACGCTTTTGGCGCGTGCGATAGCTGGAGAGGCAAATGTGCCATTCTTCCATATATCGGGCTCGGAGTTTGTGGAGATGTTCGTGGGAGTGGGGGCAGCAAGGGTGAGGGACCTCTTTGACCAAGCAAAAGCTAATGCTCCCTGCCTCATTTTCATAGACGAAATAGACGCGGTGGGAAGGCAAAGGGGAACCGGTCTGGGAGGCGGCCACGATGAAAGGGAGCAGACCCTCAACCAGATATTAGCGGAAATGGACGGCTTTGACCCGAATATAGGGGTGATAGTTTTAGCGGCAACTAATAGACCGGATGTCCTTGACCCCGCTCTGCTCAGACCCGGCAGATTTGACCGCCACATCGTTATAGACCATCCAGATATCAAAGGGCGATTGGAGATTCTAAAGGTCCACGCCAGGAACAAGCCCTTAGCGGAAGATGTTGACCTCGAGCTAATCGCCAGGAGAACCCCCGGCTTTACGGGAGCCGATTTGGCGAACTTGCTCAATGAAGCAGCTCTTTTAGCTGCGAGGCAGGGAAAGAACAAGATAACGATGACTGAATTAGAGGAAGCGATAGAGAGGGTTGTTGCTGGTCCGCAAAGGAAGAGCAGAGTTATAAGCGAGAAGGAGAAGAAGCTCGTTGCCTACCATGAGGTGGGACACGCCTTGGTTGCGAAAATGCTCCCCAACGCCAATTCCGTTCACAAAATATCCATTCTTCCCCGTGGCTTAGCCCTTGGCTATACCCTTCAATTTCCCGAACAGGAAAAATACATAATAACGAAATCGGAGCTTATGGATGAGCTGGCGGCTTTATTAGCGGGGAGGGCGGCGGAGGAATTGGTTTTCGGCGAGACAACTACGGGTGCCCAGAATGACCTCCAAAAGGCAACCGAGATTGCGAGGAGGATGGTCTGTGAGTTGGGGATGTCCGAGCGAATCGGTCCGATTACATTGGGAAGAAGACACGGAAATCCCTTCTTGGGAAGGGATATATTTGAGGACAGAAATTATTCCGATGAGGTGGCGAGGCTAATAGATGAGGAAGTGAAGAACTTGATAGAGACGAACTATAAGAGGGCGAAGGAAATCCTTCAGCAGAACAGGGATAAAATGGAGAAGCTTGTTGAAGTCCTGCTCCAAAGGGAGACGCTGGAAAAAGACGAGATAGACGAGATTCTTTCCGATGGCAAAAATCCTGAGCGTTCCGAACTTCAGTGAAGGGAAGTCAAAAGAGATAATTGAGGCAATCCTTGCTCCTATAAGGGAAATAGAGGGCGTGAAAATAATTGATTACTCATCCGACCCCGACCACAATCGTTCAGTTATCAGCCTCATCGGCGAGCCCCAACCCCTGCTCAAAGCCCTTCTTGAATCCTCACGCAAGGCTGTTGCCCTAATCAATTTAAACAATCATCAGGGAGAACATCCACGCTGTGGGGCGGTGGATGTAATCCCACTTATTCCTCTTAAAGATATAAGCTTGGAGGAATGTGTCCAGTATGCCCACGATTTAGGCGAGCTATTGGCGGAGGAGCTCCATTTGCCGGTTTATTTCTATGGCGAGGCAGCCCTAAAAGAGGAAAGAAGGGACTTGGCGGATGTGAGGAGGGGAGGGTTGGAGGCGATAAGGGAGGATATGAGGAACGGTAGGAGGTTGCCAGATTTGGGTCCTCTTCAGCCCCATCCCACCGCTGGATGCGTGATAGTGGGGGTGCGAGATTTCCTAATTGCCTTTAATGTAAACCTTGCTTCCACAAATCTTGAGATAGCAAAAAGGATTGCCTCTGCGCTGAGGGAAAAGGGAGGAGGATTAACGGGTGTTAAGGCTTTGGGAATAAACCTCGCCTCAAGAGGGATGGTCCAGGTTTCTATGAACATAACAATGCCTTTCAAAACCCCACTCTACAGAGTTTACGAGTTGGTGAAAATTGAGGCGAAAAGATATGGTGTTGAAATCGATTCTGCGGAAATAATCGGTCCCGTTCCTTTACAAATCCTCATCGATATCCTTTCCTACTATCTTCCTCTTAAAGATTTCAAACTTCAGCAAATAATAGATATTCATCTATAAAGGAGTGATTTCCCCCAGATGGATAAAGAGAGAATTGAGAAAGCGGTAAAGGAGATATTGATTGCCATAGGGGAAGACCCAGAAAGGGAGGGATTGAGGGAGACGCCGAGGAGAGTGGCTGAGGCGATGGAGGAGCTTTTAGCGGGATATGAGAAGAGGGAGGAAGATTTCACTGTTTTTGAGGATAAATCGGATGGGGTTATCATACTTAGGGATATACCAATTTTCTCCTTCTGTGAACATCATCTCCTTCCCTTTATCGGGAAGGCACACATAGCCTATCTTCCCAATGGAAAGATAGCTGGTATAAGTAAGCTTGTGAGAACGATTGAGAAATATTCAAGGAGATTGCAGGTGCAGGAGCGTCTAACGAAGGAAATCGCCGATGAGTTGATGGAAAGGCTTAATCCAAAGGGATTAGTCGTCGTCATAGAAGCGGAACATCTCTGTATGACATTAAGGGGGGTAAGAAGCCCTGGCTCAGTTGTTGTAACATATCAAGCAAGAGGGATATATGAGGACGAGTCCCTTTCTCGTTCCATTCTCTCGCTCTTCGGGAAATGAAGGGGATTAGGGTTTTAAGGCTGGATAGGGAAGGGTTGCTTTGGCAGATGAGGAGGATGGGCGTTTCCGAGGGAGGAATAGAGCGAATGCTTGGGAAGGGGGATTTCCTCCAGATTTTCTTGCCCAAAGCCCCCTATTTTCTTGCCAATATAATAAAACAGAAGATGCTGGCATTAGGAGGGGAGAACGCGGTTAGTTGGGAGGCAGTGAAGGGAGGGGAAGGGGAAACCGATTGCCTTATTTTGGGCACGAGAAAGCAGGTAGAGGTGCTTATTTCCTATTTGAAGGAGCAGCCATTCTCTTCTATCAAGGAGATAGTCTCCGAATTTGAGGAGATATTGAATAATATCGGAAGGGAGGAATGGTTTCTCCCCTTGCCATTCCATCCCTTATCTCTTGGCAAAAAGCCAAAGATAATGGGGATTCTCAATCTCACTCCCGACTCCTTTTATGACGGAGGCAGATATAATGAATTGGATAGGGCGATAGCGCGTGCAGAGGAGATGGCGGAGGAGGGAGCGGATATAATAGATGTAGGTGGAGAATCAACCCGTCCCGGCTCCGAGCCGATTAGCGTTGAGGAAGAGATGAGGAGGGTATTGCCAGTAATAAGAGAGCTCGTTAAGCGAGTTGATCTGCCCATATCTATTGATACATATAAGTCTGAGGTGGCAAGGGCGGCGATAGAGGAAGGGGCGGAGATTGTGAATGACATAAGCGCTATGAGATTTGATGAGAGAATGCTTGAAGTAGTGAGGGAGAAGAAGGTCGGGGTGGTTTTGATGCATATGAAAGGGACGCCAAAGGATATGCAGGTCAATCCCTATTATGAGGATGTGGTTGGGGAAGTTTATGATTTCCTTCGGGAGAGAGCTGAATGGGCGATGAAGAATGGTGTAGATAAAGACCATCTCATTATTGACCCTGGAATAGGATTTGGGAAAAGGGTAAGCGATAATTTAGAGCTCATAAAACGCCTTCCCGAGTTTAAATCCCTTGGCTTGCCTATTCTCATAGGTCTTTCCAGAAAGAGCTTCATTGGGCACATCCTGGGTGGGTTGCCACCGGAGGAACGCTTGGAGGGAACTGCTTCAGCAGTGGCGATTTCCGTAATGAAGGGGGCTAATATCATAAGAGTGCATGATGTGAGGGAGATGAAGAGGGTGATAGAAGTAGCTTATGCGATTAAAGAGGGTTTCGTTGAGTGAAGGGTTATCCGCTTCCTTGATACATCTTTATTCCCATAATCGCAATCAATGTCCCGCACATTCCCATTACGAATAAATAGGCGATGTTTTTCAAAAGAGAGACGAGATAATTGGCGATTTCGCTCGGCTGGCTCATTGGGATTGGGTGGGATAGAGAGGAGAGGGCGAAGGCGAATGTGTAAACGAGAAGCGCTATACCCAAAAGGAACACGATAATTCCCAAGGTGGAACTCGCAATCTTATGTGGATTCATTTTTCAAACCCCCTTCTCTTTTTCAAATAATGTATAGCAGCGGACATAAAGGATATGTGAGACCAGGTGAGGGGAGCAACGGAGAGCGGCTCGCCTGTCAGCGGGTGGACCTGTTCGGGAAATATTCCCGTGGGAAGGGAATGCTCCTTAGCCCATTGGAAAAATTTCAGGCTATCATTTAATTCCTCCAAACTTTTCGCCTTTTCAATATACCATTCAGCGAGCCACATCGTGCAAATATACCAGGGATTGCCTGGAATATTTTCCAAATCCTCGCTTTGGCGGAAATACCAATCGCCTTTATACCTACTTAAACCGCCCACTTTCGTTTTCACCCAGAGCGCTTTTTCAACTTCGCTGAGTAAAGGTTCAAGTTCCTCTTGGGGCAAGGGGAAGAGATTGAGGAGGGGAAGGAGAAAGACGCTCGCATCGGGAGTGGAATCCCGTTGCCAACCAGAGGGGGAGGGTATGAGGCTTCTGGTGAGATTTCCCTCATCAAAGAATATCCTCAAGCTATTCCAAATCTGCTGACCTCTGGTAAAAAATTTCTTTGAGCTTTCCATATCGCCCATAGCAGAGGCGAGCTCTGAAGCGGAGAAAAGGGCAAGGGAAGAGATAGCGGAGGTATATAGGTGAATTCCTCGCCTTTCCTCCCAAATGTCCCAAGAGGGACGAGGAAGATTGAGATTAGCATCTATATAATTGCTCATAAAATCGGCGGGCTTTTTAACAACCTCGGGATAAATATGGGAGAGGAATTCTATGTCCCCGAACTTTTTATAGTGTTGCCAAAGGGCATATATGACCGCGGCGGTGGAGTCTTGCTGGAGGGGGATTTCCCTTTCGCCATTTATAACCCAAGGATGCCAACTTGAACCAAGTGAACCATCGGCGGAATATTTGTGCCATAGGAAAGGAAGGTCTCTTGAAAGGAGCTTTTGAATAAATAGGAAGAATCTTCTGCTTATATCTATCTGACCCAATTCATCCAAAACCATAACTGTATAAGCGGAATCCCTTCCCCACATATAGGAATAATGCGCACGGGCAGTTTGCATAATATCCGAGTCATTCGCTGCGATAATCGCCCCGCCATTATCTATGTTTGTCCTCACTATCAGAGCGCTCTTGCGAAAGAGCTCGGAAATATCTGGTGGCAAATCAAGGAAATCGGGAAGAATGCTCCTTAGCCAGCTATTCCAATAAGCATAGGTTTCCATTAAGAGCTGATTTCCTTTTTTTCTCGCCAACTCGTGAAGCTTTGATACCTCTTCAAGGGAATGACCAACTGCCACCCATAACAATGCCTTATTGTTGGGAGGAAATGGTTTGAGGTTGATGGAGAATGTGCTATCAACTGCTCCTTGTTCAATTGAGCGCATTGATAGCTTTCCATCCTCAGCATCGCGCCAGGTTCCCTTCGTTCCAATGGAGTATTGAGCTATTTTGCCCTCGGGGAAAGCGCCCGAAACGAGGAGATAAATGTCCCTTTTGAAATGAACGATGGCATCTAAAAAGGGATTATAAAAGGCTGTATCCCCGACATCCGTTTCCAAAAGGGAAAAATCATTGTGAAAGAATAGGGTTGCTTCTTTTTCTCCTTTAAGTTCTAATTCTCGGAGAAAGATGTTTGAGAAGGGGTGGACTGCCATTTTAGAGGAAATCTCCATTCCATTCGGCGACTTGTAATGGCTGAACCAGACCAATGCATCTGGTTCATATCCGATTTCTCCCCTCCAATTATCATCCATCCAATAACACTTTTCCCCATCCCATAAGCCAATCCTACAAACATTTCCCATAATGTGATTGAACAAACCAACATAAGGGAAATAAAGGTCTCGCATTTGACCGAACTTATCAAGGCATACCAATAGGTTGCCGTTTCCCAGAACGAGGTATCTCGGCATAATCTAATTTATCCTATCTTCTTCCCCTATTGTTTGCCTCCCTTTTCTTCAAGCCCGACAATCTATCATCGCTTTGCTTGCGGAATTGGCGAAGCTTCTCCTCCAAGAGGGTGGATTTTTCGCTTGCTCTTTTTATAGAGAGTTCCAATCTTCCCTTTTCATCGTAGCCTAAAACCCTGCACCGCACCTCCTCGCCCACTTTTAGGAAATCGTTTATATTTTCCACGAACTCCTCCGCTATCTCCGATATGTGGACGAATCCCCTTTTACCGTTCTCCAACATAACAACGGCGCCTCTTGGAAGGATTTGCTTTACTTTTCCTTTGAGAACACTTCCTACTTCCGACATATTCTCGGCATTCCTCCAATTTAAAATTTTTGTTTTATTAGATTATATATCGCTTGAGGAAAAAAGCAAATAGCATTTTAGTTGAGAAAGTTACCTATATTACATTATTGCGAGGAATCAGGTTTTTGGAAATATGTAAATATCAGGATGCTTTTTAAGGTAATAAAAACCCTTGCCATATGAGGATATCAATTATGCAACAAACCCAGGAATCATATATTTCACATTTTTATATGCCCGCTACCTAAAAAGAACACTTTGAATTATTCATTCAACCAACCCACTTATTTAAAAAAAAGCTTGCATACTCTTGCTCCACTGAATAAAATTATTTAAAAATCGTTGGAGGTGAGTGCTTTGAGGAAACTGCTTTTGCTGTCCATTGTGCTTCTCTGTGTTGTCGGTCTCTGGGCACAGGAGGAGGGCGGAAAAGCCCTTGTTTACTCTGGCAAGATAGGCATTTTCCGCCCAAGTGATTCAGGTCTACGAGACGATGTGGGCTCCAGCTGGTTCCTCCTCGGGATAGACGCTGAATCTCCCGTTGCCCCAGACGCCTCTTGGGTATACTCCCTGGAGTATCTTCACAAATCGGGCTCCAAGCAGACGGTAACCGAGATTCCCCTCCTTGCCACTTGGAAGAAGACATCCGTTTCCGGCGAACCACCTATGTTCGGAGAAACCCAGCCCCAATATTATCCCTATCTCGGTGTGGGAGTAGGTTTATATTATTTGAAGGCTGAAAATACAACGAGCGATAGCACTTGGAAGACAGGCTTCCATATCCTCGTTGGTGCTCGCTTCAGCTCAAATATGTTCGCCGAGCTACGCTGGAACACGCTCGGGAAATGGAACGGTGCCGACTTCGGTGGCTATTCCCTGCTCGTTGGCATAAGGTTTTAAGTAGGAGGTGTCATTGCTTAAATAGAAGTATTAGAGATATTTCGTAAATTAGAAGCTGTTAGGGAAGGGCATTTTCTATTAGCCTCCGGGTTACATAGTGCCTTCTATTTTGATAAAATGAAGGTGCTAGCTAACCCGGAGGCTGCATCTATTTTATGTAATAAACTGGCTGAGGAGCTGAAGGGGGAGGACTTCGAAATCGTCGTTGGTCCTTCCCTTGGTGGCGTAATAATCGCTTTTGAAGTGGCAAAATATCTGGGTCTCAAATGTGCCTTCGCTGATAGGGTAGGCGATAAGAGGGTAATTAGACCAAGGGATGTTTTGCGAGCGGGGATGAAAGTTGGATTAGTGGATGACATTTTGACAACGGGCAAGTCCATCAGGGAGACTTTATCCGCTTTGGAGGAGTTAGGAGTGGAAGTTGTTGTTATAGGTGTGATTTTGGACCGCAGCGGTGGGGAGGTGGAGTTGGGAATCCCCCTCGTTTCCCTTTCCTCAATAAAAGTGGAGGCATACAAGCCCGAGGAATGTCCTCTTTGCAAGAAAGGTATAGCCCTTGAGGTTTATGGCAGCGCTACGAGGAAGGGATGAGGAGAAGGAGGGAGAAGTTTCCCTTAAGATAACGCCTTACAACCCTCTTGACATCCCAGATTTTTATATCCTTCACAAAACGAGGGAACTTATCTACATAATCATATCCTAATCCCATAGCTTCAGACCAAGCGAGACTAAAAGAGAAGTTTTTCAGTTGGGCTTGGGAGAGAATGTAATCGCCGATGAGCTTGTTTTTCGCTTTTTCCAATTCCTTTTGCTCAATGTCATCTAAGGAAGTGATTTCGTTTAGCACGGCTTCCTTTGCTTCCTCCACTCTTTGTGGGTCAACGGCAGCCCAGACGAGGAGATGGCTTTTACCCAGAAGTGGTGGATAAAGGGAGCCGAAATCATAGGAGATTCCCATTCGCCAACGAAGCGCCTTTGCCAGGCGAGAAGAAGTCCCCTTTCCTAAGAGGGTATTGATTATCTCAAATACTGGGTAATCGTTGTTGTTAATTCCGGGCAAGGGAATGCCTACCAGGAGATAAGCAAAGGGGGAGGGACGCTCCATTACATCAGCCTCGGAGCGGACGAGAGGATAGAAGTAAGGATAGGTAAAGCGTATTGCTTCTCCTTTCGGAAAGCTTCCGAGCAGGTCTTTAACACAATCAATCGTTTGCTCGGGTTCAATATCTCCCGTTATGGCAAGGAAAACATTTTGCGGTTGGAAATAGGCGAGATGAAGGGAGCGGAGTTCATCTAAACTTAGGGATTGGAGGCTTTCCTTATTGCCATTAACAAGCCTGGCATAAGGATGGTTTGTGCCATAAAGACTTTCTCTTAGGCGAGCATAAGCCGATATGAAGGGTCGTGAACTTATCTCCTCTATTTCCGAGATAGCTTTTCCTTTCTCGCGCTCAAAATCAAATTGGTCAAAAAGGGGCTGGAAAATAATCTCGCCTAATAGCTTTACAGCTTCCCTCAAGGAGGAAGTTGGGCAGGTGAGGGAAATGGACCAATAGTTTTCGTTTATTTCGGTTTGCAAGTCTATGAGATTTTCCTCCATTATTTTTTCAATCTCGTCCTTAATATGGTTCTTCGTTCCCAGAGGGAGAAGCCTCAAGAGGAGGCTTCCCGCCCCGGGCGTTTTCTCAACCGAGCTCCCACCCTTGATAATTGCTGTTATATTAACCAATTGATTGACTTCTCTACGAGAAACGATAACGGTTAAACCGTTTTGGAGAGTGCTTTTTATGGGAGAGGAAAGAGCGATGGAGAGGAAAAGAGTAAAGAAGAGGATTTTCTTCATTTCTTCGGTAAGAGGGATACGAAGCAGTAGGCATCAGGTCGGATATATTTATCCCAAGCCTGCTTTGTCTCCTCTAAAGTTATTTCCTCCACCATCTTCGGATAATCGCAGGCGAATGAATAATCCGATATGCTCTCGTAGAACCCCAATATATGCGCTTGGTCTGCGTAGGTCTCGCAATTGAGGGAAAAGGAAAAGAGGAGGCTGCGCTTGGCTTTAGCAAGAGATTCCTCGTTTATGTTCGTCTTTAACTGAGAGAGGGATTCTAAAATACCCTTCCTAACTTCTTCAATAACATCCCCCCAAGTTGAGGCATATATGATGAAAACGGAGGGATATTTTTGGGTTAGGAAAAAGGAGTGAATTTCCGATACAAGTCCTTTTTCCTTCAAGGAGGAGAAAATCTTGCCATCCTCAATAATCTGGTCAAGTAAATCAAGCGCTATTACTCCTTTCCTATCTTCAACGCTCGGGGCTGGGAAGCCGAAGGCTATGTAGCTCCTCACTCCATTTTCACTTGTCTGCAAGGAAACTGGTTGATAATTCAAGGAAGATGAACGAACCTCGTTTAGGGGAGGTTCGGATTTGATGGGAGGAGGGGGAGGGTCGTTCTTCCAATCGGCGAAGAAACGCTCAACCAATGGGAGGACATCTTTCTCCTCTATCTTCCCCACTGCTATAATGCTGGCGAGGCTTGGGAGATAGAAGCTTCGCCAAGCTGAGAAGAGGTCGTCTCTCGTTATTTTTGCTATGGTTTCCTCCCAGCCAGGAATGGGATAGCGGTAGGGGTGCTGGGTGAACATCAGGCGGGATATCTCCCAGGCGCATTGCTGGAAAGGGTTGTTCGCTGCCTTTGCTTCCGCCAAAACTATCCTTTTTTCCTTCTCCATTTCCTTTTCGTCAAATAAGGGATACCTGATGAGCTCCGATAGGATTTCCATCGCTTTTGGCAGGAATTGAGGCGTAATCTCTATTGAGAAATAGGTGAAATCCTGTCCAGTTTCCGCGCTTATTCTTCCTCCCATTTCCTCAATGGCTTCGTCTATCGCTCCCGGAGGATAATCTTTTGAGCCGTCGAAAAGCATATGTTCCAAGAGATGCATCAGTCCCGGCTTGTCTCCATCCCTTACAGAGCCCACCTTGAGCCAGAGTTGGAGGGAGACGAGGTCCAATTCAGAGCGTGGTAGAATGACGACTCGCAATCCATTGGGTAGCGTCTTGACGCTCACTTTCTCCCTCGGAACGAAAGGGAAGGCAAGAAGGCAAAGAAAGAGTAAAGAAAAAAATTTCCCTTTCAAATGCATTGCCGATTTTAATTATATTACTTGTCGGGTTCTGTTGCAAAATTCTATAGTCAAATAGAGATAGCGGTTTTGCTGCTTAAATTAAAACCATATGAAGATTCATATTTTTGGATGCCCCCTATCTAAAAAATGCTCTTGAAATTTATTTAAGCCACAAAACCACTTTTAATAGCTTGACTCATCGGCGTTTTATGGATATTTTAAACTTGAGGTGATGTTTTATGAAGCTCTTCATAGATACAGCGAATATAGCTGAAATAAGAGAAGCTGCTTCCTGGGGAATCATCCAGGGAGTGACGACGAATCCGACCCTTGTGAGCAGGGAAGGACGTCCCTTTAGGGAGTTAGTAGAGGAGATTTGTTCAATCGTTGATGGACCGATAAGCGTGGAGGTGACGGCTACTGAGGCGGATGGGATGGTTAAGGAGGGAAGGGAGATAGCGAAGTGGCATAAGAATATCGTTTTGAAGATACCAATGGGAATAGAGGGAATCAAGGCTGTGAAGAGATTAACGGAGGAAGGAATTAAAACAAATGTGACGCTGATATTCTCTCCCAATCAGGCGCTCTTGGCGGCTGAGGCGGGAGCGACATTTGCCAGCATATTCGTTGGGCGACTTGATGATATCGGTCATGACGGAATGGAGGTGGTGGAGAAATCGCTTAAAATTTACAGAAATTACAACTTCTCAACCGAGATATTGGTGGCGAGTGTTAGGCATCCAATTCACATTTTGCGGGCGGCGGAGATGGGAGCTCCCATTGCTACTGTTCCCTTCAAGGTATTGGAGGCGATGTTCAAGCATCCTTTAACCGATATAGGATTGGAGAGATTTCTCGCCGATTGGGAGAAGATGAAGGCTATCCTGAGACAAGCGTAAAAGGGGAAGTGGCAGTTAGAGTCTTTTGAGGAGGGAGGGCTCAATTTATTGAGCCCTCCCTCCTTTTAAATTTTTCCTACCAGGGACGCAACTGGTCTGGGGGCAGATTGTCGTAAGCTCCGTCGGGTCGCATCAGGATTTTGAATCTGTTATATATCTGCTGCCAGTGGAGCCATTTAGCATGTCCGTCCATAAATACCAAATTTGACCCGCCTGTATGCCTCGTATATTTCTCGTCTCGGAAAGGTTTGGAGCTCCCTTAAATCCCTTGGAGAAAAAGCAAAGATATCAGAGAGAGAAAATCTCTCCTCTTTTAACAGAAGCAATCTTCTCCAATCATTTAAAATGTCAACAAATATTTTACTTTAAGGTGCTCCACCTGGACCCATTGGACCCATAGGACCTGCTCCAGGGGAGGGCATATTGCCGCCCCCAGCAGGTGCTCCACCCGGTCCCATCGGTCCCATCGGTCCCATTGGACCCATCGGACCTGCTCCAGGGGAGGGCATATTGCCGCCCCCAGCGGGCGCTCCACCGGCTCCCATCGGTCCCATTGGACCCATAGGACCTCCTCCAGGAAAGGGCATACCCCCTCCGCCGGGCGCGTTTCCCATCATCATCATCCCAGGACCCATCATCCCCGGAGCGCCGCCCGCTGCCCCTCCCGCGGGAGCAGCGGCGGTAGCTGGAGGCTTAGGGGAAAGCAAAACAACCGCTATGGTGGCAACCAAACAAACGATGAAAAATATCGCTGACGCCATAAGCAACTTGTCATTCTTCATATTCTATAACCTCCTTTTCCTACTTTTTCATCATTTTACCATAAGAATACATATTGTCAATAGGGATGTTTTGCAATAAATTTTTAAAAATGGCGCTAAATGATGCCCTTTTGGAAGAATTGTTGGAAAGCGCTAAGAAGGCAAGCCTTAATTCCTTCTCCCCTTTCTCCCATTTCCCCGTAGGAGCTGCTTTATTGACTTCAGGAGGAGAAATCTTCACTGGCTGTAATGTGGAAAACTCGTCTTTTGGGTTGAGCATATGCGCGGAGAGGGTGGCTGTGTTTAAAGCCATATCGGAGGGGAAGAGAGATTTCGTCGCTATCGCCATCTATGCGCCTCAACTTGTTCCACCGTGTGGAGCCTGCCTGCAAGTCCTCTCACAATTCGTTCCTTCTCCCAACGATTTCCTCATCATCTCCTCCGATAGAAAGGGAAATGTTGAGAAATGGACCCTTTCCCAGCTTTTTCCTTTACCATTTACTTTTTAATTAGCTTTATGTAATCTATCTCCACATTTGCGCCTGCGGAATCGGTTGGGTCGAATCGGAGGCGGGTTATCTTGCCCCACCAGGCTGGATTAGTCGTCAAGTCAAGTTCATAAATGTGGAATTGATTATCCGCAATCAAGGGAAAACGCTGGCTCGTGAACTCGCTCATTGGGAAGACATTCGTAGCCCAAAATACTTGCCCACTGCTTCCCTTATCAACCTTCATCCTTATGATTATCTCCTTATAATCCTCTGCATTAAGCATTACGGGAGGAAGGTTTATCGCGGGGTCATTGGTTGAGGTCTTGAGAATTAAGCAGCCGTTCTCAACCTTGAACTCTCCTATTCCCATCATAGCTGACCAGCCCTCCAAACCCTCTTCAAAATCCCAGCTATCCCTTGGAGGAGGCGATTCCGCTTCAACCAAAGGCAAGCCGATGTCTTGGGGCACTAAATCAAGGTGTTCACCTTTCCCCAAGAAGACATTCCTTACCGCATCAAGATAGGAAAATCCCCATTCCCTACTCGGCTCTATATATGAACCTTCACCCCATTCATTCCAAGCCTCTATTATGACGATTTTCCTCAACCCTCTTCTCTCCACGAAATCCCTAGCTTCTCGGAGGTGTCTCTCAAATAAGGAGGGAGTTGAATTCGTCCTAACAAGGGTATTTTCACCATGCCAGGGTCTTGGGTCCCAGCCGGGGGAAGTGGGAACAATTAACTCGTAGCCCTTATCTGCAATTCCTTGCCATATGCGGGCAAATCCCTTTATCATATCCTCATAGGAAGCTCGTTTGTCCGCCGGTCCCGCTCCCGCCCAAGGGTAATTATAGCCAGTAACAGCGTCGTATCCTTCCTCTTTCATAACCCTCAAATCCCAATCGGAATCAGCCATACAGCCGATTATGAACAGACCGTTCAATCCTTCTTTCCTACATAGCTCCCTCATTTTCTCAAAGCCTTCCTTCACTCCTTCAATGCCCAGGTCTTCGGTCAGCTGGCGTGGTGTGAAGATGAAGAGGGTTGGCTTACCATCTATTCTCAGATAATTTGGGAGGCGGAAATAATTATCTATGCAAAATCTCGTTAAGTTGAGGAGGTCGGGAACTGAAGAGGTCTTGGGTGGGTTATGGTTCGCCCAGAGCAGGGAAAACTTCATAAGCTTCCCATAGCGAGATTTGAGGAAGCCGTTATGGAGGGCGTGTTCCAACATCCTGTTTCCCTGAACCCAATACCAGTCAAAGATGAAGAAAGTTATGCCGTGCTCAAGCGCCCATTTTATCTGCCAATCCATAACATAGGGTTCACCCTCTTTATAGAAGCCCAAAAGCGGCTTGCGTCCCCAATTCTTCACGGGAAGCCAATTTGATGCGCTTGGCCATCCGGGGAAGTAATAGACTCCTATCTCCCAATCGCTGGGAGTAATCCTCGGTTCAGGTGGATAATCTGAAGGGGGTAGGGGAGGGATTTTTGATATCTGTATTTTAGAGGAAATCTCTTGTTGATTCTTGCCAAAGGATATTCTTGCTCCCACCTTGAATTCCCCAGCTTTATCGCAGAGAACATCCCAGCGGAGGAATTCCGTATCACCGAAGGATAATTTCTTTATGCTAATTGAATGTTCTCCCTTTTGGAGCTTTAATTCCTTGGGTAGTTGTATTTCCGCTTGGACATTCTCAATAGTTGCCCCTTTATTTTCAAATTGGAGGAGAATGGGGAAGGGCTTGCCAGCCCTTGCAATCCCATCGGCACCGAAATATTTGATTTGAATTTCTTCTCCCTTAGGCGTTACGCCTACATTCACATCCCTGATTTCCCCCTCGCCCGAGCAATGACGAAGCAAGAGCATAACCGATGAAACATCTCCAAACCAGCCGGGAAAGAGATTATAGAAGTGGGGTTTACCGTCCGTGATGAGGTCAAAGGCATAGCTTCGCCTTTCCTTTCCCTCTTGATAAACTATCTCCCCATAGCTATTGGGATTTGAGGATTTGATACGAAGGCAAAAGGAAAGGAGGGGCGTATCCGTCCCTTTGAAGGAAGAGATGGGGAGGAGAAGATTGGCTTCTTCCGAGGTTATCTGGAAGGTTAGGGATTTATCGGTTGCTTTCTTCACATTTAAACCCCCGTAAATGAGCCATTTCCCTTCCGGCGTTGGTTTAATTTCCTTAATTTTTATATATTCTATCTGGAATGTCGCTCCATCGGGAGGGTCAAGGCGGAGATGGATTATCTTCTCTTCCCCTCCCCAGAAAGGAAGGAGGCGATATATGTGGAAGATGTTATCGCCTTTCACATAAAAATCGTTTACTTTCTCGGGGCGAAAGCCTCCGTAGGGTTCCTCCAGGGTGCCAGACCAGAAGAGCTGGGCTAAGCCATCCCTATCGCTTTTCATTTTAATCTCAACCACTTGTTGATTATCAGCTTTTATCTCAAAGATGGGGCTGAAAATTTGGGGGTCGTTGCCAACGCATTTGCCTGTTAAATATTTGCCTTCTATTCTTAAATCGCTGATGCTTTGATTTGCCCTCCAATCTTTGAAGGTGGCGGATTCAAAGGAGAGGAGAGTTATCTCTTCTCCAAGGGAAAGGAAAGATAGAAGAAAGAGCAGGGGGATGATTTTGCCCATTTAAATCACCTCCGGGTTTATATTATAAACTTCAAGTGGCTGGAGCATATCTATAATTCCATTTACAACACGATATCTGCGCCCGCAGCCTGAGCAGATGAGCTCTTCCTCCTTGAGATAGAGGTCTGCGAAGCAGATGGGACAGCGGAGAATCCTTATCAGCTTCTCGTATTTGTCCATTGCTTTAAATAAATATGAGCAGAATAACTTGTATGTGTCAATCCTTATTTTACTCCTCCTGAATAATCTCAGAGAGATATTGGACTTGCTAAGTCAAAAACCTATATCTATAGATGCAAGCCCGCCGAAGGTGGGCGTGGCAACCCCCCTTTTGTCATTGCTGGCATGGGTAATAGGTTTTGGAAATGGAGAAGGGGTAAAGAGTAGAGATAGCGATTGTGAATAAAAATTTAATACTTTTCTAATGGAGGGGAAGAAAAGGATGTATCGTGTATGTTTAAAAAATGCATTTTATAATTTGAAGCTATGAGGATGGTCCCATAAGAGTGGAGGAGACCAATACCTTTTTAAAACCTATACCCATAGATGCGAGCCTCCCGTAAGGGAGGCGTGGCAATCTCATTAAAAAGAAAATGGATTGCCTGTCTATTGTGCATAAATAGCAAAATACGAGATTGCCACGCCTGAACGCTAAAGCGTTCAGGCTCGCAATGACAAAAGTATCGATTGCTTCGTCGCTTTGCTCCTCGCAATGACAATGAATAGGATAGAGAATCAGAAGAAGTCTCAAATGATATGAGATTATACACATTCCTTGCAAAAATTCATCCTTATGATATGATTAATTGTAAAGGATGAAGAGGTTAGAGAAAGAAGAGGAGATAAGGCTCGTCCAGCGTTGTCTCTCAGGAGATGAGAAAGCATTGGAGGAATTCGTGAATCATTTCCAAAAACCGCTTTTCAATCTCGCCTACCGCTTATGTGGTAACAGGGATGACGCTGAGGATATATCTCAGGAGTCGCTTGTTCGCGCCCTTGAGAATTTAAAGCTTTTCAAGGGGGAATCGTCTCTCTTCACATGGCTTTATCGCATAGTGGTTAATATCTTTTATGATTATACGAGGAAGAAGAAGGAGGTCTCCTATGACCAATTCAGGTCTGGAGAGGAGGATGAGAGGGAGATGGATTTCCCCTCGGAGCAGACAGTGGAGGGAGAGGCGGAGAAGAAGGATATTCAAGAAATAGTGCAGAGGGAAATTGCCCAATTGCCCTCCTATTATAGAACCGTTCTTGTCCTCTACGATATAGAGGGATTTTCCTATGACGAGATATGTGCTATGTTGCAGAAGCCTTTGGGCACGGTGAAATCCCGCCTCAATAGGGCACGCCAACTTTTAAAGCAGAGATTGGAAAAATATCGGGAACTTTTTGAGGGATAAATTAGTCTAAAAAATAGAGATGAAGTGCGAAAGAGTTAAAGAGTTGTTATCAGATTATATCAATGGCGACCTTACCCAAGCGGTAAGGTCGCTCGTTGAAGCTCACTTGGAGAGCTGTTCCTCCTGCCGAGCGGAGCTCATCAAGTTGGAGAGGATGCGTTCAATCCTTCGTTCCTTCCAGCCGGTAGAGCCTCCCTATGGCTTCAGCCAAAAGGTCTTGGCAAGCTATCGCGCAAGAAGGGAAAAGGTGGTATCTCCCTTACGCCGTTTCTTGCTCGGCGAATTGCAGCCGAGGAGGGCTCTCGCTTACGCCTTTCTTTCCCTTTTCCTGGTCTTTGCCCTCTCCCTGCTCACTTTCCTTCCTCGCTGGACAAGGGCTAAGCAGGCTCTCTCCTATCCTCCTTTCCCTATCCTTAAAAGGGCTCCCTCTATCATCTCGGCAAGGGGAGTTGGCAAAGTCCTCATACTGCCTCAGACTCCTTATCCTAATCAAGATGGGATTTTGAGACTGGAGATTATGATATATCCTCCCTATCCTAAGGAGAGAGTTTGGCTAAACCTCCTTCTCTCCCCCGGACTTTCCTTAGCCAATGGGAACCCGCTCTTGCCAGCGGAGAGGGAAATCTATCTGGGCGCAATAGATAACCCAGTAACATTTTTGACCGATGTGAAGGTCATTTCTCGTGGTGTGCAATGGGTGAGGGTTTCCTGCGTTAGCGATAATATCAAGTGGGCTGAGGGCTTCCTTTTCCTCCCTCCTTCCGGTCCTCCCGCTCATTATATCACAATCTCCCAAAACGATGTGGACGCTTTGCAACTCCTCGCTACCCTTGTGGAAAGATGCAAGATGCCAGTTGCTTTACCCATTGCGATTTCCCACAAGCTTAACTTCTCCTATCAGGGAGATGCGGAAGGAGCCATTCATTATTATGCTTCCCTTCTCGGGCTAACTTCATTAAAATATAATGGCGGTTTTATCTTGGAATCGCCCTGAGAAGGGAGGAACGGAAATGAGAAAAGCTCTTCTTCCACTCCTTCTGAGTGGTTTGCTTTTCGCGCAAGTCTCAATGAAGCAGATTACTTACAAGGGATGGACGGATTCCATCTTATTGGAGCGAGGGGACACGAGATTGGCGATAGTGCCCAGCATAGGCGGGAGGATAATGGAGTTCTCCATAGAAGGGAAGAATCCCATCTGGCAGAATCCCGTTGAATATGGAAAGGTTTATCCCTTAACCAATGTTTGGCACAATTATGGTGGCTATAAGATTTGGAATTCTCCCCAATCCGTTTGGGGATGGCCTCCCGACCCCTTCTTGGATTACGGTAAGGCGAGCGTTGAGTTGATAGATGATGGGGTAAGGATTTATGGCGCTCCTTCATTAAAGGCGGGAATTATGTTCATTAAGGAGATAACGATTCCTGAGAGAGGGAGGGCAAGGATAGTTGAGAGGATGGTGAATATATCGGGAAAAGAGGTAAGATGGGGTATCTGGGATGTTACCCAGGTTGAAACTCCCTGCTTTGTCGTTTTTCCCGCTGAGGGAAATTCCAAATTCCCTGAGGGGCTTTATTTCTTTAACGAGCAATCAAGAAAAAGCAAGCAATGGAAGATAAAGGATGGATTGGTGATAGCGAACTATTTGGGGGAAGTAGGGAAAATCGGACTTGATTCAAAAGCGGGTTGGATGCTTTATTTGAAGGATAGCCTTGCTTATGTGAAGCGTTTCCCCGTGAGCAAGGGGCAGGAGTACCCCGATGAAGGATGTAGCGTGGAAGTATATACTAATTCCAAGGATTTGCCCTATTTAGAGATGGAGGTTTTGAGCCCACTGGTTACTTTAAAGCCAGGCGAGGAGTATTCCAGCTGGGAGGAATGGTATATCAAGATTTTAGCCAATCCCGTGAGGACGGAGGCGGATATACCCTCTGCGATAAGGGAGCTCGTCCTTGCGGGAATGCTCCCTTGGGATGCCTTGAAATTCGTTCCCTGATAATTAGGGATTATTAAGCTCCCGCAGAGGGAGGGAATAGAGATTTCCCATCATATCTCCGATGAATATATTATCTTTCACTATCACTGGAGTTGATAGACAGCAACTATCCTTCGCCAAACCCTTTTTGCTAATGATTCTTCCGCTTTGCTTGGCTATGCAGAAGATAACATCGTTAAAGGAGACGACATAGATATTCCCTCCCCGAATGATTGGTCGGGAGTTGAAGCAGGGATTTGCTAGACTCGCTTTCCAAAGGATTTTCCCCTCTTGGGAGATGCAATAAAGATTTCCCTCCATTGAGGCGATATAAAGCCTATCGCCCTCAATAACGGGAGTTGAATAACCGAAATTCCCTTCTACTTGCCAAATCGCTTCTCCTTTATCATCAAGCGCTATAAGCCCACCTTTTTTAGCGGTAGCATCATATGGTTGAGTGAGGATGAGCTTATCGTTCCAAATAATTGGCAAGCAGGTAGCGGGAGAGTAATAGCGAGAGCGAGCTTCTTCTTTTTGCAAAACAATCTCCCCATTTTCAACATTTATAACATATAAATTCTTATCCCAAGCCCCTATAAAGAGGTTCCTTCCCTTTATCAATGGACGAGATTCAAGGTTTCCTCCCAATTTCCTCTGCCAGATTATTTCCCCTTTCTCGTTCAGGGCGAATAGATATTGGCTAGCCGGCACGAAGAGCTTGCCTTCAGAGAAAGCTAAATGACCGGTTATGGGTTGAGGCAATTTGGTTTCCCAAAGCATTTCTCCATTATCAGTGTCAAAGCAACGGACGAAGCCGTTGAGGAAGGGGACGAACAATTTCCCCTGATTTAGAGTGGGAGAGGTTAGGATGGGGGAATCAAACTTTTTTCGCCAAGCCTCCTCCTTGCTATTTGATTTAAAGGCAACGACTTCTCCAGCCCAATCACAGGCTATGATGAGGTCTTTATAGGAGAGCAGGTCAGCTTGAATTGCTCCCGAGAGCTTTTGGAAGAGAAAATCGTTGGCGGACTTTGCGGGTGAGGAGGTGGGCAGGGTCCTCTTCAAAGGGAAGACGAATTTTTGATTTTGTATTTCCTTGCCGTTTAAATCAAAAGTGGAAATTTCTATGGCTTCATTTTTTATTTTTATGAATCTGAAGTCAGTATTTGCATCCATCAACCCCTTCGTCATAATGAAATTTATTCCATCCACTTGCCAGGTCTGGTTTGAATGCCCATGTCCCGTGATAATGAGAACCACATTATAGGGTCGCAAAATCTCCAATAAAGCATCTCTACCGATGAGGAAGTTCCTTGAGGGCATAATCGGATGGTGAAAGAAGATTATTAACGGCTGTTCATAAGGGATTTTCGCAAGGGTATCCTTGAGCCAAGCGAGTTGAGATGGGTCTATCAAGCCGTATTGGCTGAAGGGAAAGGAAGAATCAAGGGCAATGAAGGTGATTCCCTCTTTTGTGAAAGTATAATTGCGTTTGTAGTTCGGGAGGTATTTCTCTCCCATAAGCCAACCTGCTCCATTCCATCTGACATCGTGGTTTCCCAATGTGTGATAGAATGGGATATTTAGGGAGGAAATAGCTTGGGAATAAGCTCTGAATTCCTCCTCGCTACCGAACTCAGTCACATCGCCCGTATGGATGATGAAATCGGGCTTCTCGGGAAAATTTTGCAGCAATTGGATGAAGGAGTTCAAATTTTTGAGTCCATTAGCAGAGCCTATATGGGTATCAGTGATGTGGATGAACTGGAGGGCAAAGGCTCTGCAAATGAGGAATAAAACAAGGACACAATTTTTCATCAAAGGTTCACCTCTCGATTAGAAACGATTTTAGGGCTGAGGGCGAGATGGGAATCTTGAGGCTTTCCTTTATGGGCAATTCCTCGCCCCTGCTTTCCTCTAAATTGGAGAGATAAATTTTGCTGATGGGGAGATTTATTTTTATCTCTCCTTCTCCCTTCTGTCTTTCAGGGAGCCAGAGGCGGAGAATCCAGCCATCTCCATAATCTCGCTTCTTCAAGGTAGTTAGAAGCGCTCCCTTTATCTCTGCGAAGGAATAATTATCCTGCTTAAGGATGCCCTCTTGATTTTGAAGCACGAGGCAGAGAAGGGGATGGGAGAAGCCCCAAGCCAACTTGCTCGCCTCAAGATTTGAAATCTCATCCTTCACTGGGAAGATGGCATAGCGAAAGAGAAAATCACCTCCTTGGGAGGCTTTGTAGTTCGTATCCCAATGATTGTGCATAAGGTAGGAGAAAAGAGTGGCTTTATCAAGCTTGAGTTCATTTAGCCAGAACTCGTGTATCGGTTTACCCAAAGAGATTAGGGGAGCATCCTCACTGCACCAGATGATGGAAGCATTTTTGCCATAGAATCCAACCCATTTGTGAATAGTGAACCAGTTTTTGCAGGCTTGGGGAAACTGTTCCTTCTTCGGCTCAATCACGCAGGTGGGATATTCAAGTTTAATCTTCGGATTTTCAAGTGAGAATGGGAATGACAAGAGAACCGATTCCTTATCAAGCGTTTCCTCCTTGTTTATTTTCACAAATAAGTCAATCCTCTTTATATCCTTGTAAAGCCTAAGGCGGAGAGAGAAGAAGGGAGTTTTATAGGCTGAGGAAGAGAGACAGATATCCGTGAATATCGGTCCCAAATTCTCCACCCAAATTTTCCCGTTTCTTAGGGAATGAAGCGTTTGCTTTCCCTCTGGACCCGAGAGGTAAAGATAATCGGCGAGCCTTTTCCCTTCTTCAATTAGTTCCAAATTCAAAGCCTTATCTCTTATTGAATAAATCCCTCTATCATCAAATTTCAGCAAAAAGAAGGGAGTTTCCAAGGTTCCCTCCGAGCTTTTGAAGGAAATGGGAAATGACGAGGGTTTAGTTTTAAGGATTTTGATTTTCTTGTATCCCAGGGGAGGGACATCCTTAAGGAAGAGAATGACATCCTTCCCATCTCTTTGCCAGGGGATTTCCCTCTCGCCATCGTAGAGGGCGAACTCCTCATAAGGAATCTCCACTTTGGCTATATCGGAACGAGGGAAGGGGAGGGGATTGAAAACGAGTATTGATTCCTTGTCGCTATAAACAAGTGATGAAAAATTTCTCATCGCTTCTTCCCTCAAATCCTTTGCCTCCTCTATAGCTTTATGGGCGAAGGAGGCTTTTATTTCCCATTGTCGGAGAGTGGTCTCGGCATAGGGGTCGGAAACGCTGCACCAGGCTCCCCAGGTGTGTTCGTCAAAGAGGAGGATATTTCGCCAGAGGTCCTTGAATTTCTGCTTTGGATAGTCAATGGAAGGATTGAGGAGGGAGGCGAGGGAATAAATCGTCTCCGCCTCCACAGCCCAATCTTTAGCTTGTCTATTCATAGCCAATTCCTTAGCTGTTGAGACAGCGCCATCCTCCCAATAAGCTCCCGCATCGAGCTTGTAGGTAGGAATTTTTCCTTTATATTTTCCCTCAATGTATTTGAAGAACTCGCTATAAGTTGAAACGATGATTTTGGGATAGGCGTATTTCGCGTTCCATTCCTCAACAAGTTTCATAAAGCGAGGGTCTATTAGCTCGTTATCGGAGTAGGCGCCATAGAGGAGGTAGGCATCAAAAGGATAGTTGCTTTGTTCCAATCCTTCAAGGAGGGAGAGAATCCTGTTGCTGAGCACATCAAAGGAATCCAGAAGCCCAATTCCCCTTGCCCAGGCATAGCCTGGGGAAGGGAAGAAGAGGACCTTCCCTCCGTCGGGACCCTCCCAGTAAAAGGGATGGGATGGATATGGGAAACGTGCCCTATAAGTGTTTACAGCTTCGGCGAAATATCTGATTCCGTAAGCGTTGAGGATGCTGGGTATGGGAAAGATGGCGGATGGAACATCTGAGAGGACGGCGGAATCCACTGGGAAATCCTGTAGCCGAGAAAGCTGTTTGCTGAATAGGCAGAGGCGGGCGAGTGATTCCGGGCTGCATAGACCGGTGAGCATATTCGCATAGAGGGCTTGAAGGGAAAGCTGTCCTCCCTTCAAAAGATTTAGCAAATCTTTGCTTAATTCCGGCTCGTCTTGAAGGAAATTCTCCAATTGCCAAGCGACTTCAAGATTCCATTTGAAGTTGGGATTCCTCTTCGCTTCCTCTATCGCTATTTTCAAATTCTCTTCGTGGCGTCTGATTACATTTGTTTGGACATCCGTGTAGCCTATATCCGTGTGAACGCTTGGGGCAAGGAAAAGAAGCCATTTTCTCTGGGGTTTTATGTTGAGGGTAAGCGATTTGTCCCCCACTTTTATCTTCACTTCGCCTATAAACCCCTCCGGCAGAGGCACTTTCAGATGATTATCTCCCTCGGCTACTCTGAGGGAAATCTCTTCTTTTCTTTTATCTTTTTCCATCGTAAGAACAATATCTCCTTCTTTCCCTATATTGGATAGCCAAACCTCTAAAATTTGTCTCGTTTCCTCTTTTTCCTTTAGGAAAAAGGGAGTGGCTTTCGCTTTTATAGCAATTATTTCCGGCTTATCCAATTTCAACCCCTCCTCTAAAATGATGGCATCGTAAAGAAGCCAGCTACCCCTTACATTTTCTATTCGTATCTCGTTTTCCCCGATATGAAAATCCTCCGGATTTAAGGTAAAGGAGGCAACCCAATTTTCTCCCTTTTTGGGGTCTGTTAGGGAGGCATCTCCTCCGCCTGGCGGAAGCTGGCATTGGGAGATTTTTTTATCGTTGAGATAAATAGCGATTAGGGGTGGACTTGAGTAGTGGGTATTGACGAGGAAGAGGAGAAGGCGAGTAGAGGGTTTGGGGATGTGGTCAAGGGTGAAGATAATTCGGAAGGTATGGGGCTTGGCGCCAGCCCAAAAATCGGCTGGACCGGGATGGATGTAGGGGAAATCCTTATCTTCTACGCTGGAACCTATTTTGAAGTTGACATCGTTGGGGAATAGGGAAGGATAGAGGGAATAATTTCCCGCTATGGCGAACTCTTCATAAGAGGAATTGGGCTTCCCGACTTGAAAAATGCTGGAAGGGAAAGCGCTCGCAAAGGAAAGGAGAACGATGAGAAAGCGAAGCCAATACATATCAATACGATGATAGAGGCAGAAATGTGTAAAAGCAAGCGAATTTAAAAATTTCATCACTTTCCAAGAATTGAATAATCTCGGAGAGATATTGGACTCGCTAAAAAAGGAAGGAGGTTTTGTCATGGCTGGTATGGGTATAGGTTTTGGAAACGGAGGGGGATAAAGAGTAGAGATAGCGATTTTATGTATAAAACTTAATCCTTTTCTAATGGATGGGAAGAAAAAGAAGCATCGTGTATACCAAAAATATCAAACCAAATTAATTAGAACGAATTTTTAAGTTAGCGTTAGGAGAATGGATTTATATAAGTGGAGGAGAAAAATATCATAGCAAAAACCTATACCCATAGATGCGAGCCTCCCGTGAGGGAGGCGTGGCAATCTCATTAAAAAGAAAATGGATTGCCTGTCTATTGTGCATAAATAGCAAAATACGAGATTGCCACGCCTGAACGCTAAAGCGTTCAGGCTCGCAATGACAAAAGTATCGATTGCTTCGTCGCTTTCGCTCCTCGCAATGACAATGAAGAGGATAGGGAATTAGAAGGATTCTCAAATGTTATGAGATTGGACAAGAATTTGACAAAAGGGAAATCATTATATATTATTTAAAAGTGATAAGTGGGGGCGCGTGGTCTCGACGGGAAGTGGAGGTTGCAGGCTGCGAGCCGAGGTCGCCGCAGACCTCGTAAAAAATGCGGCGAAAAATAAGTGCCAACCACTCTTACGCGCTCGCTGCT
>Ga0078972_1007155_pt1 | contig 25279 bp, 15 predicted proteins | sample YelNatPaOPGAMG01_FD_67568 | JGI IMG/M metagenome (GOLD analysis project Ga0078972, IMG submission 67568) | Hot spring thermophilic microbial communities from Obsidian Pool, Yellowstone National Park, USA - OP-RAMG-01 (SPADES assembly) (version 2) | ecosystem: Environmental > Aquatic > Thermal...
AGAGTATCTAATTTCCATAAATTGCCAACTTTCATTTCTTTGAATTTTGCATAAAAACCTGTTTTCGTTCCATCTTCTATAATCTCAGTATAGTTATTTGTCCCTGATAAAATTACTGTAATATTTTGAGGCGCTGTTCCGCTATCTACACAAACGTCAACCGAAGTGTAGTTGAAATGGAACTTATCACAATCCCCATTTATGTTAAGTTCAGTTGCAGAATAGGATGTTGGACTGCCCGATGCTGTAAGTTTATACAATCCTCTCGTAGATGTCGTTCCTACATACGCCGAGGCTGCTAGATATGTAAAAATAACTGGTTGGCTTGGATTGCTGTTATCCACAAGAATTGAATATGCATCGTTTATAGGTCCTTTAGGTCCCCCAGAAACAGAAATCTGACTCGGAGAATCACCATAAGTGCCACTATGTGTATAGTAAACGTTTACCTTATTCGTAGTATCATAAGTAAAGATGTAATAACCTGAACTTCCACGAGAACACATTGAGGTAACAGGATATAATAATTGGAAAGAAGTAAAATCATTACATCCGTTTCTCACAACAAGAATTTCCTGATTCCCATTTTTTTTCGCTGATAGAAGCATTATGCTTTCTCCATCTTTATAACATATATCTTCAAACCCGTCAGGATACCAACTTTCCCAATCATAACCTTCACGTATAGGTGATTGTGCGGTTAGTCCCTCGTCTGTAAAGTCAATCGCCCAGACCTCACATCGACTTGCTCCACCCTTAGAACCCCCAACTGCAATTATTTTATTCCATCTAACCGCAAGCGCATTAACAAAAACATTACTCCCTTCGGGAGTTGTCAGTTGAATTGACTGAAATTTTGGAATACCCGCTGTATATTTCAATATCAAAACTCTGTTCTCACCAGACACGAAGATGTAATGATAATTCACATATCCTCCAAACAGCACAAGGTCTTGAAAACCAACTGGAGTTGCAAGTGCATGGAATGAACGTTCTGCGCTGCTATTCGAATATCTTTTCCATGAATTGTTACCTTTGTCAAATACCCAGACGTCAGCAAGTCCTTTATGAAAATCGTCTTCGCCACCTTGAAGTAATACTTTCTTTGTCCCATATATCGGAGCCATTGCATGCCCAAGTCGTGGCGATGGTCCTGGTATTGACAATCTTGACCAACTACCACTACTACTCATTGTATCATAAGTAAACAGCCAGGTATCCCCTAATTTCCCGCTCCCATCTTCTCCACCAAAAAGAAGTATGTATCTATTATCAGTCGAAGTATCTGTAATTGTTGATAGTGAATGGAATCTTCGTCCCCCAGGTCCTGATATGCTCAAACTGGTCCATGAATTCAAACTTCTATCGTATATCCAGGTATCGGAGTAATAAGTCGTAACCCCAAGCCCGGAAACAGAATATCCACCGAATAGCAACACCATATCAGTACCATAAATAGTTGCCATTGCATGTCCTGCTCGACCTGATGGTTGAGGAGTTATCGATTGCTGTGTCCATGTATTCGTTCCATAATCATATGTCCATGTTTGCTGTAGATAGTTTGTTCCATCGTATCCGCCAAACAACATAACATCGTCACAATTGTATATTGTAGAAATTGCATGTTCGCACCTTGCACTCGGTCCGCTCGATGGATTCTTATTCGTCCATTCTTTTGTACTTATATCATAACACCATGTTTCGCTGTTTAAAGTCCCTCTAACATCTCCTCCGAACATAAGTAATTTATTTGTTGTATCAATTGCCGTAAGTGAATGCTTTGTCCTATTTGTTGGGCTTGTTGTGGGAGTTACATTTACCCAACTACCTATTGACGCACTGTAAATCCAAGTCTCGTTTCGATACTCTCTTTTTTCATATTTCTCTATGTCTGTTATATTCATTTCAGGGAGGGATATGCCGTCTATATGATATATCGCAGAGAGCGTCTCTGTTCTTGCAGAACTTAAATCTTCTACACAAATCTTAGAAGGCAAGGAACGATTGTCTTCCCAGACAACATAAGGACCAAAACCATACGCACAAGATATCGATACATTTTTCTGCTCTGTAGGACCTGAATAATCTTTGTTAACTTTCTTGTCCAAGCCGAAGGTAGTTCCTTTATCTGTTGTGTAATCGTAGTAAATCTCGCTACCATACACAGATTGGTATCTGTTATCACTCCAAGATACATAGACCGTACCTCTTGCAACCGCAATAACTGGAGTAGCGATTCTACAAGGTTTGCGATAATCGTTTACTAAATTATTCTTCTCAACATTCCAATTTCCATCCTTGTAGGATAAACGCGTGAAATTTAGATTGTAGTATGTATTTGTATCTTTTGTATAGAAGTAGGTCCATGTTATATACAATTCATTTCCAAATAGCCCTACATCTAAATCTTCTATACTGTATCCAGAAATCGTAACTGCATCCGCAGGAAAACCGCTCCCCATATTTGCCTTAAATAAAACATCATTTCCATTTTTAATATACGCAACTGCAATGCACTTGCCATAGACTGAAACTTTCGGCTTGGTATATGTATCGCCACTTACACCTTGGATTACTCCATAGGTTCCCCAATTATTTACATCTGACCTCCTAATTTGTACCGCACCGCTATAGGTATAAATCAAACACGAAAATGGGTTTGTATCATTTCCTGAAGCAAGTTGAATATCTGATATGCTCTCGCTCCCATGTGAATTAGTACTTGCATATTGGAATGAATATGTCCCATCGGAGTTTCTTATCAGTTTCTTTACACACCAATAATCCGAAGGAAACGACGGGTCATAAAGCGAGTTATAGGCAACATACACTTCATTCTTCTCATTTGCGGTAATTCCTAACTTGGCACTATTCGAGCATTTCCCAACTTCGACTGGTGTCTGTAACCAACTTTTACCTCCATCTTTAGATAACGAAAAATAAATTCGATACTTCGAAATTGCATCGTCATACTCTTTCCAAACAACATACAAATCACCAAATGGTCCTACTGCAACATTTGCACCTACCTGAGCAAGGCTCGAAGAATTCGGAATATAGTTTTCAAAACTCTTCGCCTCTGAATTGAATGAAAATAATGATGAAAATGAAAAATTTGTAGAGACTAGAATGAGGAAAAGAAACATAGTATATACCAATCGTGTAACTTCCCTCATTCTTATCCCTCAAGATGCAAATTGCTCAGTATCCAACTTGCCTGTCCACTTCCTTATTTGTGTTATGTCTAAATATGCTTTTTGAATATTACAATATTTCTATACCTTTTGTTAAATGCAATAATTAAGAAAAACAGATAATGTAAAAACAGATTATTCACTATGCATATAACTCAACAGATAAAAAAAATCCCATGATAGAAAGAATTTATAAAGTTCGAAAAGAATGTGCGATTTATGGATATTAACGAGACGCTGAAGATTTCACGCGAAATCGATGGTTGGCTAAGTGATAACGAGGGAAAGTTGTTATACAATCTTGCAAAAAACTGTAAAGGAGAAGGTAAAATAGTTGAAATCGGCTCTTGGAAAGGCAAATCAACTGTTTGGTTAGCATCAGGTTCTAAAAACGGCAAGAATGTAAAAGTATATGCAATCGACCCTCACACGGGCTCTTCAGAACATAAGGATTGGTTTGGAGAAGTATGGACTTTTGAGGAATTTAAGAAAAACATAAAAAAAGCAAATGTTGATGATTTGGTCATGCCCATAGTTAAGACTTCAGAGGATGCCGCAAAAGAATTTAATGAGCCTGTAGAACTTATCTTTATAGACGGCGCACACGAATATGAATACGTGAAGATGGACTTTGAACTTTGGTTCCCAAAGATTATAGATGGCGGGATTATAGCATTCCATGATACTGTAGGTTGGCTTGGTCCTAAAAAAGTTGTTTCAGAATACCTGGCAAAATCAAAAAATTTCAAGAATTTACAGTTCATAGATTCGATTACATACGCTCAAAAAGTAAAACAGAATTCTTTTAAAGACAGAATTAAAAACAGATACGTTATATTCTTAAAAGAATTTTGTGAATTCGCAAGTAAATTGCATTTGCCTGAGCCTGTTAGAGTTTTTGGAAAGAAAATCGTTAAGAGAATGCACTGATTTTTTTTACACATTTACATCTCATTTAACATCTCATATTCCCTCTCATACATGTCATCTATTTCTTCGTATCTTGCTTGAGTATGACCTATATTGCTGAATATCCCCGTCGTATCTGCCCTTCTGCAGCACTCTTTGTTCTTGCCTTTTTGCAGGCTTTTGTTTAATATATAAAAACGCAATAACTACTACCAAACAAATTACCGCAAGGATTGCTACAATAGGGATAAGCATATTGGTTTCATTTGTGTTATTTGGTTTATCGTCGTCATCGTTACCATTCGTAGGCGGAACATAGGGTTTTACTTTCACAGTAACGTTCACGCAGGCTTCGTTATTCATCTCATCAGGGTCTTTATGCTGAGAGGTTATCTCTACTGATACCAGAATATAATACTTTCCAACTTTCGAAGGAATCCAATCTATACTCGCATTCTTTTCTGTTCCATTCTCAATCGAAATATGCGTCGCACCAATAATCTCTGCTCTATCTGCAGTCATGTTCTCGTAAAAAGATACAAACTGCACTCTTGCATTTACACTATTAGGTCCTGCATTGTGCACATTTACAATTATCTTGCAAGTCTCATTTTGCGTTATATTATTTATCATCTTGGAAAATGAGATATCTGCTGCACTAATGTATAAATCAGCAGGAGGTAATACAGGCGGTGGCGCCGGCGCTACTGTTATGCTATGCGTGAATACATTGTTACCTTCATCGATATCATAAGGATGAACATTTGTAATTTTTACATTTATCGTTCTATCTCCTTTCCAGCCCATCGTGTTCCATATCACAATTACCCTATCTGATTCGCCCTGCCTCATTGTAAAATTAAAGATGAATATCCTACTTGAATCTATATACACTTCAACGGTCCCCGAGCCGTCTGAGGGACCATCGTTTCCAATCTCAACCGAAAGTTCAAGGACCATACCTTCTACAGGTTCTGCTACCGACGGAGAACACAGCACAGACATGTCGCAACTTACATCGTTTGTAGGCTCCTTTACCATAAGTTCAATTTTCGTATAGTTGTAATTCATAGAATTATCGAACGCAATCGCACGCAATTCATACCTTAAATCCTTCTCAAGAGAAGTTGTATCCCATCTGAATGTAAACCCATCGTTCGCTGTACTATCTACTCCAACAAGGACCCAATCCATATAATCAAAGTTCCAATAATGAAGCACTACCTTAGAAACTCCAATATTATCTTCTGCATTCACAAGCACAGACACATTACCTGCAACAAAACTACCTGATGAGGGGAATCCAAATTTTAATTTGGGAAGCGCACTGTCAGTAACACCTTTATTCGATATGCACCATACTATTCCATCCACACTTGCAACTATTATTTCAGCATAACCATCTTTATCTACATCACAGCAGGCAGGCGAACTATCTATCGCATCTGTAAGCGTAATCGCAAATATCTCATTCCCCGTATCGCTAGACAATGCATACAATCTCCCTGTTGAATCTCCAAAGATTAAATCCTTCAACCCATCTCCATTTATGTTACATATCGCAGCGCTTGAAAATACTGCTCCTTGTAAATTCGTCTGCCACATCAATCCTCTGTTCTCAACGCATATGAACCTATTCCCAAAAGTTCCCACATAGACCTCACCTTCGTTATTACTGTTAGAATCCATTAAAACAGGCGATGCCCATAATTCGTCTGAAACTGAGTAATTCCACATCTCTATCCCTGCAAAATCAAATACATACATGTTGTATTGTGAATTTATCACTATGTCCAAATGCCCGTCTACATCCATATCCCTTATCGCAGGCGAAGAATACACAGGACCATTTACTCTTGCACTCCAAAGCACACTTCCTGAATTAGATACTCCATATACTTTCCCACCATAAGTACCTACTACCAAATCCATATACTGGTCTCCATTTAAATTCACACATGCAGGACTTGAGTATATCTCACTTCCATCCAAGTTCAAGTCAAACTTAAGTATTCCATTCCCTTCAAGTGCATACAGATGACCATTTAACCCCCCTACCACTATCTCATCTGTCCCGTCCAAATCTATATCATACAATACAGGCGAGGATACTACCCCACAATTTGTGTTGTAATACCATAACTTCACTCCGCCTGCAGAATAGGCATATACCCCATCATCTCCTCCAAACACAATTTCAGGCATCGCATCTCCAAAAAAATTACCTATTGCGGGCGACGAACCTAATTCTCCACCTATTTTCTTTTGCCATTTCACATTTCCATCATGGCTCAAAAGGTATAGATTACCATCGTAGGAAGTTATCGCAGTCTCTAATTTACCATCTAAATCGACATCATAACATGCAGGCGATGAGGATACCCTCCCCCCAGTTGGCACTGCCCAAGATACTCGATAATTTCCCAAGCCGGTATCTGTTGTTGCTGAACTGTGCGAACTATCGTGCATAAACTGCGTCCAATTGTCTGCAAAAGCCAAGCCGATTAAGCCGATTTGACTCGATGCCAAAATGAATAGCATCGTGTAAGAGACAAAACCCAAAATCGCACGATTACAGACCAAGATACTTCCTCCATATCTCTTCAATCTCATTCTTTTGAACCTTGAATTCTTTCTCAAACTTAGTCCAACCTATCTTACTATACGGGTTTCGCCCTAACTTCTTAGTATACTGTCTTAAAAATTCCTGTATCATATTCGCCTTTCCATCGATTTTCATAGAAATCGCAAATGCAGTCTTTATGTCCAAGCCCATGGGGTCGTATCTCTTCGATATAAGTTCGATATTCAAGCCTGCACCACTTAATTTTATTTTCCAGTTTCTTTCAGGCTCTGTCTTAGATTGCGTTTCTACACCTTTTATAGCAACTGCCGCATCCATCTCTTTTAATGCAAGATATGCAGTATTCCCTGCGTCAGTCATACATATGTATATTCCAGGTTTTAACTGCGTGCATACCTCTATCTTTCCTTCTTTGAGTTTTTCGAGTATAAGATAGGGTTCATTGCTCGAAGGATTTGAATAAAATGTTTCGCTAACGACGGTAGCAGGAAGCGTTTTACTCACTGGAATATCTTCTTCTTTTACAGTCGGTTCAGGTGTTACGCTTTCCACTTTTGGCTTGGGTTCTATCTGTGCCTGTTTCTTTGTCTGTATTTGAGTTAATACATGAGATGGGATTACATTTTTCTGTTGTTGTGTATCTCCTTGTGCCTGAGTTGAAACTTGAGTCGAAGCCTGTTGCGGTGTCTGTGTTTGTGCGGATTGCACCTGCGCTTGTACTTGTGCCTGTGGTTGTTGTCTACTTCCCTTTTCTTCTCCCTTATCTTCTACTTCAGTTACCTCTTTTTTCGATTTCTTTGGTATCAGTGGAACTACTGCAGGTTTATCGGTTACTTGTGTCTGCACAGGATATTGCTGTTCAGTAACTTCTGGCTTCTGTACAGTTGTTTGAACTCCCATTGGCTGTGAGACCTGACCTTCTTGTGGTTGCATTACTTTTTGCTCGCTCTGCATCGGTACATTTCTCGGTATATTCCCTGCACTCCAAGCCTGAGTGGTCTGTGTTGCAGGCTGTATCGGTTGAGACGGTTGAGGTACACTTCCATATTCTTGCACTCCGCTTGAACCACTTGACACCTGTCCAAATTGACCCGTTTGCCCTGCTTGCATTTGCATAGCAACATCAGGCGCATAATGGATTGGTGGCGGTGAAACTGTGCCACTATCATCTCTTGCTCGTCTCAAGGCTCTATCCAAATCCATAGACTCCCATCTCGCATCTCTTTCAAACTTCACTTCCTCCTCCTCTTTCTTTCGACGCATAAACCACATTGCCACAACCGCACATGAGGCAATAACTGCAATCGCAGCAACCAATATTATCAATTGAAGGTTCATGTTTTCTACTGCAGTATTATCTACGATAGGGATTGTTACAGATACTTTCAAAGTTAAATTACCTGCAAATTGACCCGTGGTCTTTGTCGCAGTTATGGTAATCTGATTTAGTGTACCAGGCGAAATGCCGGAGGGGATCTTAACCTCAAAGTTAACTAGCGTAGGTTCTGCATTCGGAAGTAAGGTAAAATTCAGGCTTTCATGCACTATACGCGCGTGCCAATTCTTTGTCATCGTGAAATTAAGAATATAATTCCCTGTTGCTTTTCCTTCGTTCTTTAAAGCCAAATTGAATACTGCAGTCTTCCCTGCTTCAACTGATTTTGTTGGCTTGACACATGATATATTCAATCTATCTTCAAGTATCTCTTGCACGTATATTCTTATACTTGTAGCAACACTCTTTCCACTTATCCCATCTGTCGCCATACATTCAATAGTATGTGTTTTTGATGCTTCTTCTATTGGAACATTCCAATAGTATTTCCAGGTCTGATTCCCCATTACATTTTGCCAACTGCCCGAATCTATCCTAATTTTTACTTCAATATTTGAACCACCGTATCCATCGAAAGCACTCCCCGAGATCTGTATCACACCAAACGCAAGTTCATCTCCATTACTCGGATATGTTATCGTTAATTGTGGAAGCGCAACATAAATATGAAATACTGCAGAATCTTCGTTACTTCCATCTTCAGCAATCGAAGTTACAGATACTGTATTATCTCCTCTTGTTAGATTTACAGTTATAGGGACGGTGCCCGTAGTAGATGCAACTAGGGTGCTTTGTAATACTCCATTTACAGATATATTAATTTTTGCAAAAGGTTCAGTTAGCACACTAAATTCAAAATTAGTAGAATATATCGTCATCGTCTCTGTAACACCAAAGACCTTTAGATATCTTATCAATTTTACTTCTTTTGTGGTAATCATCTTCTCATGCACAACGGCAGAGTCCTCTAAAGGCATATACCCTTTCTTGAAATACTTGAGATTATAAATCCCAGGTGGTAGATTTTGGAACAGATATCTGCCTGTAATGTCTGTTGTACCTATCGAAATAACATCAAGTGAGACGCTATCTATTAGAGTAACCTCGGCTCCAACTATTGGCACATTTGTTTCGTCGCTAACTCCTCCTTGTATCATACCCAATCCTACTATCGTAAAATTCTGATTCGTATATAGATGTGCATTTGTAACAGTTATAGTTGTTGTAAAGTTCATATAACCTATCTTTTCGATACGCACAGCATAATTCCCAGGAACCAAGCCATTCGTAAAATTGTAATAGCCATCAGAAGTCGTGGTTACCACAAAATAAGCACCAGAGGTTTGGTTAGTCAATTTAACAACAGCACCACCAACACCCACAAAACCACTTTGTGCCACAGATAGCACATATCCATGTACGGTAATATATGGAAGAAGAACTACATCCAGCCTTGTCTCCTGCCCTGCAACAACTGATACAGTCTTGTTCTGTGTTATATATCCACTTTTTGCAAAGTTAATTTCATATGTGCCTGCATCCAAGCCGTAGGTCGAAAGATTATACCATCCAGTTTCGTTCGTCTGCGCAGATGCATATGCATAACCCCCACTGGTTCTAAACGCACTTACCCACACTCCTACTATTCCTTTTCCATCTATATCGGTAACACGCCCTATAAGATATGCAGTCTCGTTAAGAACAAACGTCAGAGTAGTAATATAACCTTCATTTACAAGGACATTCTCGAAAGTGCGAGATACATATCTTTCATGTGGTCTTATAAGGACTGAATACAACCCTCCATGTAGGTCTGTTAATTGTTCAAAGTAGCCTGTTTCATTCGTATGCATCTCAAATACAGTATGCTCACTATCATATATTGTTACATCCGCATGTTCAATAGGGGTTCCTAATTGCGAGACAACATGTCCTACAAGTCCACCTGATTGCCGAAGGACTACATTATAAGTTGATACCATACCTTCATTAATATGAACAGACGATATGTTAGACATGCATAACCTTGCCGAAATCGTAACTTCGTAATCCCCAACAGGTAGTCCACCAATATTCCAATTCCCTTGTGAGTCTGTAACATTTGAATAAATAAGTCCGGAAGTAAAATTCACAAACTCAACTTTTGCGCCTACTACATTTGCAAGAGTTGCATCTTTTACATTTCCTCTCGCAGAACCATTTGAATATAGCGTTATGTTCTTGTAAGTCGTAGCCCCTTCATAGGCAGAAATACCTACCTCAGTATAAAGACAATTGGGATTAAGGTATGCTTCAATCGAATAAAAACCGGGTTCCAAGCCGTCGCAGATATAATCTCCGCTACTGTCAGTATAATCAGTTACTGAGACTCCAGGCTTGGAAACTGTAACTCGAACATTTACTAAAGGCGCGTTTGCGCTATTCTTTACCCAACCTCGGATTGTGGCTGTCTGCGCAAGAACAAAGTTTTGATAATTTACACCTTCAGCGATATACAATGTGAGATTTGTGTATGCATAGTTATCCTTATGAACAGAAACATTGTAGGTTCCATTAACAACTGCATTGAGCATATAGAATCCTTGTGAGTTTGTGGTAATGCTGTAGATATGTTCCCCAGTAAATTGCTCTGTAAACGTTATTTGTGCGCCCTGGATTGGTATTCCAAAAGAGTTATTAACATACCCTTGAACTACACACTGTTTGTATATAGTAAAATCACGATTCCAAGTCTGTCCCATTGAAAGAACTGCTTGAGCACTTTCTTGGAAATATCCAAGCCGAGATGTCTGAAGCATATAATTCCCCGCAGGAACATTTGCATCAAACATATAACCTCCAGATGAATTTGTGAAAACTGTGGTCGTCCCCATAGAGGATAAATTAATCAACTGAACTTGCACACTGTTTACAGGCGCCCCTTGTGAATCCCTTACATAACCGTATATTTTGCATGAAGGATATAGATAGAAATTCACATATGTCGTCAATCCTGAATTTACATATTGATTTGAAGATGTGGATATATACCCAACTTTTGATGCAGAAACCGTATAAGAGCCTTGGGGCACTGTAAGAGTATAATGTCCCATCGAATTAGTATCAACATTGTAAGTAGAGGTTCCTAATGCAGTTACTGTAGCACCCACTAAAGGAGTGCCCGTATAGTCGTAAACATACCCATCAAGATACCCATCTCCCTGAGCCGAACCTATAGTTGGCAAAAATGCAACCGTGAATAAGAACAATGCAATAAACCCCATAGTCGTATTCTTGCACATAATTATCATAATTGCTCAATTAAGTTACATAAATAAATAGATTTCTCTGACCTTTTCTTCTTTTGTGCATATTCGTTTTCTCATTGGTTTTTAAGAGATGTAATGTTTTAATTTTACAATTTTAGCATGATTTGTATGTGGGGCTTTTTATTGCATTTATTATATTCTTCAAGGTATTTTCTATATCCTTTACCTCTTCTACAATAGTGCCTGTAACTATTATATCCGCACCTGCCCGGGATGCATTCGAGGCGTCTGCCGCTGTCCTAATACCACCACCTACAATTAAAGGAATTTTAAGTTGAGCCTTAACAGCCCTGACCATCTCAGGTGGCACCGGCTTGGGTGCACCTGACCCTGCTTCTAAATATACAAGTTTCATACCTAAAAGTTCTGCGGCATACGCATAAGCACATGCACTCTCAATATCATCTCTTTTCACAACTTTTGCATGACCTACTTCGCCAACCTTCATGCCAGGTTCTATTATCACATATCCCATGGGTATTGCTTCTAAACCTATTTTTTTTATATATGGTGCTGCGCGCACTTGTTCTCCTATTACGTATCTTAAAGAACGCGAGTTTAGCATCGACATAAAATAGATTGCGTCTGCATGCTTGCTTATTACATTCGAAGATGTAGGAAAAAGAATCACAGGGATGTTGCAACTATCTTTGATTGCCTGCACGGTTTCATCTAATTTTTCGTTTGATACCCCTGTTGAGCCGCCGACCATTATCGCGTCAGAACCTGCATTCTCTGCTTCTTTTCCTATTTTTCCTGCAACTTTTGCATTCTGCTTGTCAGGGTCTATTAAAGTCATGTGCATCTTTTCATTCTTCAGTTTCTTTTCTATGTATTTAGAAACACTTCCCTCAAATTTTATAGACGAAATCATCTTACCAAGCCCCCCACAAGGAATGCAACAAGAGCAACGAACATCCCGATTTTTGTCATTCTGGACGCCTCTTTAGGCTTGGAAAACGAAATGACTATTGCATATATAAATATTGCATCTGCGAGGAGAACTATTATTATATACAGAAAAGAGGTAAACAAAGAAAATAGATAATATGGTAAGGGGCTAAGGGAAATAGCTCCAAGGATAAATATAGACGCAGCATAGTTCGAGTTCTTTTTACCAATTACCATCGGAAGTGTTCTTCTCCCAATGTCTCCTTCGACATCTTCGACATCTTTGATTATCTCTCTTCCTAAAGTAGCAAAAAAGGACGTTAGCACAAGGAGAATAGTAATGAATAGTGAATTTACAGCCGCCCCCCCGAATAGAAATATGCTTGAAACAAGATAAGCAATTGCTATATTTCCAATAAGTCCTTTTGCCTTTAGGTCTTTTTCATAAAGGATAAGAAGGATGGAGTTTATTATCGCAACTAATATGCAGAATACATTTACAAAAAATGAAAAAATAATTCCAATTGTGAATAGCATACAGGCAAAATAGAATGCACTTGTAGGCTTGATTGCACCAGAAGCGATTGGGCGTTCAGGATGGTTTTTCTTGTCAACATCTCTATCATAATAATCATTTAGAGCATTTCCACCACCAGTAACAAGAAGAGCAGCAAGTGATGCAAGTATAATCTGAAAAGGATAATTTATGAACTCCAAGCCTGAAGCAACAACAGCGCCCGTAAAAACTCCAAGAGCAGACATGATACAATTGCCCGGACGCATGAGTGTAAAGTAAGCATGCAAAGAGCCTTTCCTCGGTTTATCTACCATCGTACGGTTATCTATTTCGAAATATAAAATCATTGGTAATTCATTGGTAATTTCGGGATACTTACACTCTTTGAATTGTTCCATAAATTAAAAATGAGATAGATGAGCAATTATATTTATTGCCCTAAACAGATTAGGCTATTGGAATGATAACATGGACATAAAAAAGATTAGAGATGATTTTCCGACTTTGAACCAAAGTATAAATGGCAAACCAATCATATATTTTGACAATGCATGTATGACGCTAAGACCAAGACATGTGATAGAATCTATTTGCGAATATTACAACAAATATCCGGCATGCGGCGGAAGGTCAGTACATAAGTTGGGGATGGAAGTTAGTGTAAAATGCGACGAGGCAAGAGAAACATTTAGGAAATTTATCAACGCAAAGACAAATAAATAGATAATCTTCACGAAGAATACCACAGAAAGCATAAATCTTGTTTCACATTCTTTTCCATTTGAAAAAGAAGATGTTGTTCTTACGACCGATAGAGAGCATAACTCGAACCTAGCGCCCTGGCATTTTCTTGAGCAAACAAAAGGAATAAAGCACGAAGTAGTTCCCTCGGACGAAGATAATTCATTTAACCTTGAAAGATTCAAAGAAATAATATCGAGATATAATAAAAAAGTAAAACTTGTATCGATGTGCCATACGGGCAATTTAGATGGTGTTACTATCCCTGCAAAAGAGATTATTGAAATAGCACACGACGAAGGCGCAAAAGTGTTGCTCGACGCCGCACAAAGCGCTCCACATATGCCAATAGACGTTCAGAAACTAAATGTGGATTTTCTTGCATTCTCTATCCATAAAATGTGTGGTCCTTCAGGCATGGGTATTCTTTACGGAAAGTATGACATTCTAGAAAAGTTTCCGCCATTCATAGCAGGGGGGGATACAGTCGAAAAAACAACTTATGAAGGCTCAAAATTTCTAAATCCCCCTGCAAGATTCGAAGGTGGTCTGCAAGATTATGCAGGCATCATAGGAGGAGCGACTGCTGCAAAATACTTGATGTGTATCGGCTTGGACGAAATAAAATCGCATGAAATCAAACTCAACAATTATATCACAAACGAACTTTTATCATATCCTGAAGTCATGCTTATAGGACCAAAAGATGCGCCGAAAAGAGGGGGAATATTTTCATTCAACATAAAAAACTTGGAACCCCACGACATCGCAATGATATTAGATGAATCTGCGAATATAATGATAAGGAGCGGGATGCATTGTGTGCATTCCTGGTTCTTCTCAAGAAAGATAAAAGGTTCTGCAAGGGCTTCCTTGTATTTATATAACACACTCGAGGAATCAAAGATATTCGTGGAAAACATGAAGGAGATAATAACTAAACTCGGCTTGGGAAAAAACTAGGCTTGGGAAAATAGGAAAATAAAAGTAAATTTATTTTCAAAAAAATGACAAATGGATTTTGTGCTAGGCAAGAGAGCATTTTTTGCATAATCTGTGTTATCTGTTAGCACGTGGCTGAAAAAATACGTAATACAGATATAGATACCTTTAAATACTTGGCTGTTAAATTTCTTATTGCTTGCTTGTAGCAGGGACGCTAAGCATATAGAATGTGATGCGTTAACGGGCTACAATGCGGCAAGATGCATGGGGGATAAAAAATGAAAATAAATACGCTTGGCAGATTGGCGATTGTTCTAATTGCATTTGTGATAATGAATGTAGCAATAGTTGTGTGCGGACTACAGAATGTAAACGCACAAACAACAGCAACAGAACTTACACTTGGGACTCCTATGGAAGGATATGTAGAATCGGGAACGAACAATATGATATATTATAAAGTTACAGCAACAGGCTCAAAATTGACGGTAACCCTTGATGGACCTTCTTCTGGTGCGGATTTTGACCTATACATAAAACTCGGAAGCAATCCGACTTTGTCTTCTTATGATGCAAGAGGATATACAAGTTCTGCAGATGAAACTGTATCTATAACAAACCCCTCTGGAACCTATTATATTATGGTTCATGCATATTCAGGCTCTGGTTCATATACAATAAAAGCAACTTTAACCACAGATACTTCCTCAACCACAACAACAGACCTACCTGTAGGCACAACCGTATCAGGTTCGATTTCTGCAACAGGTGGAAAAGTCTATTTCAAAACTACTCTCTCAGGAAGCGCAAATTCATTAACCATAAAACTAAATGGTCCAAGTGGGACTGATTTTGACCTTTATGTTAAGAAAGGTTCACAGCCCACAACATCTTCTTACGATGTAAGGGGATATACAAGCGGTTCAGTAGAAACCTGCACGATAAATTCCCCCACTGCAGGCACCTTCTATACCATGGTTTATAGTTATTCTGGAACAGGTTCATTTACGATAACTGCAACAGTTGAAAGCACATCGACAGATACCACAGCACCTACAATTTCAAGCATTTCAGCAACTGCAACTTCATCATCAGTAACAATCACCTGGACAACAAACGAACCTGCAACTTCTCAGGTAAAATACGGCACCTCAACATCCTATGGCTCAACAACAACTCTTGATTCCACACTTGTAACTTCTCATTCAGTTACCATAAATGGGCTTACTGCATCTAAGACATATCACTATCAAGTCCTTTCAAAAGACGCAGCAGGCAACCTTGCAACATCTTCTGATAAGACCTTTACCACCCAAGCCGCAACTTCTGATGTTATTCCACTCACACTCGGCGAACAAAAATCAGGAACGATAAGCACCTCAGGCACCTCTGTTTACTATAGCGTTGCAGTAAGCACAAGCGCGACATCACTTGTAGTAACACTTGATGGTCCAACTGGTTCGGATTTCGATTTGTATGTCAGGCTTGGCTCCAAGCCAACAACATCAACATACACAGTTAAGGCAGATACAAGTTCGCCAGACGAGACTGCAACGGTATCAAATCCCTCAACTGGGACCTACTACATAATGGTAAAAGCATATTCGGGAACTGGCGCATATACGATAAAAGCAGAACTTGTTACCTCAGCAGCAGATACCACGCCACCTGTAGTTTCAATAACAAATCCTGCAAATGGTGCAACTGTCTCAGGGACTGTTTCAATAACAGTATCAGCAACTGATGCGAGTGGAATCGCATCATATCAAATACTGATCGATGGGGTATCAAAATCAACATCATCATCGTACAGTTGGAATACTGCATCATATGCAAATGGTGCACATACAATCCTCGCAAAAGCAAAAGATACTGCAGGGAATTGGGGCGAAAAATCGATTACTGTTACAGTTGATAATGCAGCAGCAGATACCACAGCGCCCACAATATCAAATATCGCTGCAACAAAGACCTCAACCTCGGTAACAATCACCTGGACAACAAACGAACCTGCAACTTCTCAGGTAAAATATGGCACCTCAACATCTTACGGCTCAACAACATCTCTTGATTCCACACTTGTAACTTCACATTCAGTTACCATAAATGGGCTTACACCCTCTACAACATATCACTATCAGGTCCTTTCAAAAGATGCAGCAGGTAACCTTGCGACCTCAACTGATAAAACAGTTGTCACAGATGCATCCTCAACCGCGGGTGCAAAATGGACATTTATTGTTTATCTTGATGGTGATAATTCACTCTCTTCAGCAGCCTACGATGACCTATATAACGAAATGAAAACCGTAGGTGGGAGTGCAGATGTAAATGTGATTGTGCTATATGACAGGAGCACAAATGGTGATACAAAGTTGTATAAAGTAAATCCAGGTTCGCTCCAGGACCTTGGTCTTGCCACGGCAGGCTTCTCAGGTTCTGAATTGAACATGGGAGACCCGAATGTATTTGTCAAATTTGTAAAATGGGCGATTTCAGCATATCCTGCAGAGCATTACCTTATAGATATGTGGGACCATGGCGGTGGCTGGGAAGGTATATGCTGGGACGATTCCTCCTCAGGAGCATATATATCGATGCCAGAACTAAAGAGCGCAATGGCTTCGATAGTATCTGCAAATGGAGGCAACAAGATTGATGTAATAGCATTCGATGCTTGCCTAATGGGACAAGTTGAGGTTATGTCTCAACTTTCACCGTATGCGCTATACGGGGTAGGCTCTGAGAAGACAGAACCAGGCGATGGTTGGCCTTATAATACAATACTCCAAGCCTTGGTATCCACGCCTACAATGTCTGCAGCAACACTTGCAACAACTATTGTGAATAAATACCAGGATTTCTATAATGGAGGCTCGGATTCAGTAACCCAAGCCGCATATGACCTAACAAAACTTGATGCGCTCATATCTGCGATAGATACCCTTGCCACACAATTAAAGAACAATCTGGGCTCGTACAAGACACAAATAGGGAATGCAATCTCTGCAGCAGAGCAATACGATACACCAGGATTCAGAGACCTTTATCACCTATGCGAGAAAATTAAATCATATGTCTCAGTCTCGGCAGTTCAGACCGCAGCATCTGCAGTTCAGAGCGCAGTTTCTGCATGTGTAATTGCTGAAAAACATTACAAAGCAAGTGGAGACATGAGCACAACAAATGCACATGGTCTAACAATCTACACAGGGAGTTCATATACAAATTCAGAATATAGTGGAACTGCAATGTGCCAGAATACACAATGGAACGAGTTCCTAGACGCATACTATTGAAATAGGAAAGAGAAGTTCCACATAATTCTCTTTTTTGCATTTTTTGTATTAACTTCTTTTAATTTTTTCTTTGATTTCTAAAATCATTTATTTTCATGTTACAATTTTATTTACATTGGTGGTCTATTGGCAGAGCCAGATAATCCAAACAATAATAAAAATAGAGAACATAAAGAAGAAACGGACTTTCCAGGTAAGGATTTAAATCCATATGGTACTCCACCTCCAATACAACCTACATATCCTCCTACCTTGCCACCTTCTGAACCTGGTAGAACATATACAGGCGTAAGACGTTTCCATACGAAGAAAAATTCACTCCTTGCTGCAGTTCTATCATTAATCATACCAGGCTTGGGGCAGTTTTACATAGGCTCAATTTACGAGGGTTTGGGCTTTCTTGTTGCATGGGCAGTAGGCTGGTTCTTATTCTTCTTTGGTGCGTTCATTAACAACGGTTTCATAGTAATTGGTGGCATGATAATTACATTTATATTCACAATATCCGCGGCTGCATTTGCATATCAGCGTTCACAAGAATACAACAACTCCATAATCACAACTGGAGAGCCTCCAAAATGGGCAGTTACATATTAAATCCTATTCTACTATCAATTAAATTCAAGGCTTAAGAGCACAAAAAATACAAAATAGTTCAGAATGGAAAACAAGAGTATTATAAAGGTCCAGAACCTCCGTTACTGGCAACTCTTGCTCTTAATTCTTCCATTCTGCTACCCGATTCAAGCCAATATCTACCTGGTCCTACAAGGCGTAAGGTAAAGAGTCCTTCACCGCCTGAGATTATGTTTCTTAATCCTTGAACTCTTTCCCTTATACGCTGAACACCTTCGTCGCATGCAAGGAAATGTTCCTCGTCAATAATAATAGATTGACCTGGTTGCAAATATCCCGAAATAATATCTCCAGCACTTTGAATGAATGCAGTTCCGTAACCGAACATGCGTATTTGGAATAAACCTGTTCCACCAATGATGGCAGTACCCAGTTTTTCCATCTGCACGTCCATGTCAACAGTCGTTTCTGCTGCAATAAACGCCCCCCCGCGTACGCGTATGGGATAACCCTGTATTTGGATTGCTTCGATTTTACCTACTACTCCTCCGGTAATGCGCACTTGTCCAGGTCCTGTAAATATTACAATTGACATGCTCTCGCCTGCAAGGAATTTCATTGTAAGCGCCTTTCCCAAGCCACCGTGAGTTCCAGTCTGCATGGCAACTGTAGGGTCTCGAGACATCATTGCACCAGGTTGAACTTTTATCGATTCACCAGGAGCAAGATTCATAACAACAGTGGGAACGATATGTCCTTCGATATGCCAATTACGACCTTGCTGAATAGTTTGTTGTGTTGCAGAAGGTGCAGGGGCAGTTCCAGATGGTGATGGCGAAGATGTTGGCTGGGAAGGTGTAGGAGCATGTGTTGTTTGTGTTACTTCAGGTTTGGGAGTTTCGGGCTTGGTTTCAGTCTTTGTTTCAGGTTTAGGTGTTGCCGGTGGTGGGGGTGGGATTTGTGCTGGAGGTGGCGGAGGTGGAGGGATGTTCTCTATATATTTAGCACACTTATGGCAGTAGTATCTATTGTATTGCGGATAAAAAGTTCCTGGTTGTCCACATGTTGGGCAGTTCATATAAACTCCTCAGTAATGAAAATACTTACAAGATAATAAAATCTTGCCTAATGATAGATATCGTCTAATGATAGAAATAAGAATAAGAAAAAGAAAGTAAGAAACTATAACAGCCCTGCTTCTTTTAACTTCTTTTCTAGACTTGCCTTTACAGACCTTGCCTCAGACCTTGTGATTTTTGAATCAACATCGTTATCTGCAATACCTTGGAGCATTACAAGTGCGTTCTTGAATAATTTGGGGAATGCACTTCCTATTTGGTCAACAACAAGAATAGCACGATATCTTACTCCTGCATCAGCATCAGCAAGACATTCTATAACCTTAGGGGCTGCAACGGTTGCAAACTGTTCTCTTGAAGTGCAAAGAGCGCCCAAGCCCTTAAGCGCCTCAACGCGTACGAACTTATCAGAATCAGAAATCATCTCTGAAATTAATGGTATAACCTCAAGAGCCATTTCGTCGTTTATCTTCCCTATATTTACAGATGCACGCACGGCTGCTTCACGCACAAGTGCATTTTCATCTTCGAGCATAGCCATAAGCATTCCCAGATTTTTTCTTATTGCGTCCATAGAAAGCCCTTTTGTTTGACCAAGAGATTCTGCAACTTTTTTTCTTTCCGAGATGTTATCAACAGGCGGAGATACGATTTGTTGAGAAGTTGTATTTTTATCGACTTTTTCCACGTTTTTTGTTTCTTCATCGACTTTCTTTCCGCAATTCATGCAAAATTTTGCATTCTCTGCATTCACATGGCTACAATTTGGGCACACTTTTTGACTCATACATATTCTACATAGTCGTTATCATTCATAAAGGTTGTCCCTAATCCCTCATTTTATTAACCGCTATGTTAGAGAGATGATAAAGACCATATAAGACGATATAGACATATAAGTAAGCACATCAGATGTTAGATTATTGAAGAACTTTTATCTATCAAAAAAACATTTTGAGTAATGCCCGCGATAGTGGCTTGGAAGTAAGATTGATGTAGGCTTGGATTACTCTTGGATGGTGGCTTGGTGGAATTTTACAAAACAAATGAATATTACCTTGGAGCAACGATTATACTATTTCTTTCACTTGGAGTGCTCGGGCTTGGATTCTATTGGAGAAAGAGAGTTGCACATATATATTCGATATTAGGCTGGGAACTTTTTTCGGTCTATTGGCTTTTGCAGATTCCTCATTTTGCATTCGATGTAAATGATATAATCAATGTTTCCTTTTGTGCACTTAGTCTTCCATTCTTTACCTATCTATCGTATCATGAGTATCTATCCTACAAATGGAACGAGGAAGATAAGAGTTTGAAATTCATGAGGGGCTCTACCTTCATTGCAGGAACCATTTATTTTGTTATAGATAAGATTCCACAAGCAGCAGGTGCGCTCATATATGCAGTGGCTTGGCAGACTAGTATGTTACTTAGACTGATAGGATGGGACTTGCATCCTGGCGAGATTGTGTATACTGGAAAGGAAGTGTATGTTCCAATTGAAGGGTCGAGTATCTCAATAATTTTAGCCTGCACTGCGATTGAAGCAATAGTGATATTCATAGCAGCGATATACTGCACGCCTTCAAGTAAAGAAAAGAGGATTAGAGCCCTTCTATACACATTGCCTACGATCTGGCTTGGAAATCTCGTGCGGAACTTTTTGATAATATATCTTGTAGATTCGCATGCTCTTGTAGATGTTGCCTTTTCTCTCGGCATATCAGAATTTGAACTTGCGCATACCTATCTTGGAAAAGGTGGTTCTTTTGGTGTTCTTATAATTTTAGCATTTGTTGTTTTCAAGGTGATGCCTGAGGTTTATGACAACATAATAGGGCTTGTTGACCTAACAATTAGAGAAAAAAGAAGAGATGTTAGATTAAAACTCATGGCACTAAGAGGAAAAACAATCGACAAATCAGTCGAAGGTGCATCTATACTTTCTATACCCGATACAGAACCCAAGTTTTTAGATATAAGTACGAGTTCTGTAAACCTATTCTATCCTAATGTCTATCCTGATGAGAATAAGAAAACAGATAAAAAAGGAGGATTATACATATATGCAAGCCTTCTTTCTCGTGTGTGGACAAAAGAGGATATAGATATTCTTCTAAAACGTATAGACGAAATTTGTAAAGATAAAGGGCTTGAAGATAAAGGGCTTGGTAACTGCGACGAAAGTGGATGTTTGAAATGGCTCATTGTAAATGGGATAAAAGGAGATGCGCTTGAGCATGCAATTGAGAAAGGGGCGGTTGTATCACAAATCGATGATGTTCTTGAATTTTGATGATTAGTAATCAGTGATCAAATACTGTAATCAAATATTAGGATAAATTTAGGTGTAACTCAAGAGCCCTTCTTGTCTTTTTCATCAATAGAATCTTCTTTCTGAGAATCTTGCTGAGTACTTTGGGATTGTATTTGTTTTGTTTGTTGCATCGTGGGATTATTAGGATTGTCCGGATTAGATTCAGTATTTTCTTTTCTATCGTTTTTAGTATCGGTTTTATCCTCTTGTGTAATTTCTTTTATCTTCATTACCCTTACTTTAGATATTCTTTGAGTTTCAGGCTTGGGCTCAACTTTGGATTCCTTCTCAGTCTTTGTTTCAGCCTTTACTTCAGGTTTGGGCTGTTTTTCTTCTTTTTTATCATGTTTCTTTGCAGAGATTTTTACATTTGCTTTATCTTTTTTTATTAAATCAGCAACTATATAACCCATTGCCTCGTCGGATACACCAATAATTTCTTTTGCTTTTTCGACTGTGATGTCATTTTCGTCTAGTTTTTCTACAAGTTCATTCTCTTTCTTTTCAAGCACACCTTTTATGACTTCGCGCACATTCTTAGTATCAGAGAGTTTCTTTTCTTCATCATCAGGGGCAACCTTTTTTGTCTCATAATGTTCTTCTTCGCCGAGAAGTAGTAATTTAACGAATCTAAATAACCTGTTGTGAAGTATGAGATTTAGCAAATCAGTTAGTATCTCCTCTAAGAATTCTGCAAATATAGAAATCACATCTGAAATAAGGACCACAGCCTCGCCAAAAACAACTTCCACGACTTCTTCGGTCTTTTCTAGAGCCTTTATTACAAGGTTTTTTATTTTAATCAAGATGGGATTTTCGAATGTGAATTTTTCAATGAGTGTACGAGCATCTCTTAGCAATTTGATAACTTCAGAAGATAGAGCACGCACACCCTCGTAACCCATACGAATTAGCATTTTTACCCATTCCAAGCCCACCGAATCCGCATCTTCATAATCCATTTCTTCGTTTTCCAAATTTTCCAAAGATGGATTTTCTTTTCCCTCACCTTTCTCTCCACTTTTAGTTACCTCGACTTTGTCAATATCATCGATAGGTTCTTTATTGTATGTATTTTTATCTGCGTTCTCTACTTTCTTTTTAACTTGGACGAGAACATCTTTAGCAATTTCTTTTCCTTCAGCAACAAGTCTTGCGGGAACGTCGTTCATAAACCTCACCGTTGCGAACTTTGCCAGCTCGATTAACTCTTTTCTAGTTTGCTCTGCAAGTAACGGCTGACGCAACCTTGCAGGGCGTGTCATGATTTTATCAAATACATGGTCAATCAATTCAATCCTTTCTTCCTGAGGGATATCTGTAAGAGTGGCATCTATTGCTGTTTGGACCGCAGTCTTAACATATTCGGCGATTTCTTCTTTTCCTAAATATTCAGGGATATAGTCTTCTGCTTTGTATCCTTTTTCTTTGCCTGCTCGAGGACCAAAGTTGGAAATTATGCTTTTAACCAATCGTTCGATTGTCTCTATACGTTCTTCTTTAGTAGTATTCTCAAGATAGGTTTCAAGTAATCCTGCTGCGGTGTTTGCAAATGTGTCTTCTTTAGTCTCTATAGGCTTATCATCATTCGAAATAGACTCGCCTGCATTTACCGCTGCTCTGGCAAAAACCTTCTTCAGGTCCATATTCTGCCTCACAGCGTTTCTTTGATCTTGTTCACCGTATCGTTTATGCCCGATAATACCTTTTCAAAGTTTACGTTATTGCTTATCTTTGTAACAAGTAGGGCTTTGTTACCTGCGGATATCAAAACCAAAATGGAATCCTTCATCTCAAGTTTAAGATAGTTGAGAGAAGTCTTCAGTTCAATCGAGGCAGTTTCGGCTGCGCCTATTATAATTGCAGACATAGCCACAAAGGTTTCTGAATGAACACCAGAGGGGACATCACCTGCTATATGGACCCCACTTCTTGACACAAGCGTTGTTGAGTGAACTCCTTCTACTTTTTTCAATCCTTGAAGGACTTCCTCAAGCGCTTTTGTCATTGAAATCATCGCCTACACCTCAACAAGTTTATTTTAGGAAATGATATAGAGGTTGATATGTTTTTCTACAAATACACATTTTCTAAATTTATGTAATTTTGCTATCAAAAATGATGTTTTTTATAACAAATAATAAAAAATTGCAAAGAAAATATAAAATAAATTTTTATTTTAAGAAAATAACATCAAAATCATAAGAAAGAGGATAAGTAAAAGGTTAATTTAACCCAAGCCGATATGCTTATCATGCAAAGACATCCTAACTTGCTTGACCCTACTTCGAGTGCTTTTCTTGTAGTCGATTTGCAAGGTAAATTGTTTGATAATGTAGTTGATAAATCAAGAGTTGAAAAGAATGTATGTGCATTGATAAGGTTTGCAGATGTCATGGGAGTTCCAGTGATATTAACAGAGCATTATCCTAAGGGCTTGGGCTCTACTGTGAAACCTATTCTCGATGCATTTGAGAGATTGCCGAAAAACAGCAAAAATGCAAAGATGGAAAAGGTAGAATTTTCTTGTTTCCAGAACGAGGCGATTTCAGAAAAATTATCTTCCTTATCTGTTGATACCTTTGTGGTAATGGGTATAGAAACGCACATATGCATAACACAAACATGTTTAGACGGCTTGGGGCGTAGGTATCGTATGCATGTAGTAGAAGATGCCTGCTCTTCGCGAACAAAGCCAAGCCATGATTGCGGAATAGAGAAGATGCGAGATTCAGGATGTATAGTAGATAGCACAGAGATGGTAATTTACGAGATGCTGAATACAAGTAAGCATCCTAAGTTTAAGGAAGTTCTACAAATAGTTAAGGAAATTTAATTTTTTTAAGTTTTCTTTGTAAAAATCCGCGGATTTTGAAAATAACATTCAAAAAGGAGTGGACATTTTCTTAATTGGTGATTAAATGAGTAAAGAACTAATCGATGGTTTGAACCAGAGCCTGCAACTAGAGATAATGGCTATAATAATGTATCTGAACCATTCATATATGGTTTTCGGACCGAATAGAAAAGCAATGTCAGATACCCTAAAAGGGATTGCAAGACAAGAGATGAACCACATGGAGACGCTCTCAAAGAGGATAGTTGGCTTGGGCGGCGTTCCTACAGTAAAATACCCTCAGATTAACCAAACAGATAGGATTGAGGAGATGCTAAAAAACGATATTAACGCCGAAAAAGGTGGAATTGAAAGATACAAGCGAAATAGAGAACTTGCAGAGCGTGAAGGAGACTTGCCTACAGTAAACATGCTCGACACGATTATACAGCAAGAGCAGGAGCATCTCGACGAATTTAACAACATGATGAAACACAATCCATTATAGTTTTTGAGATTGGGAGGTGAGAAAATGAGCAAAGAACTTATCGACGGATTAAACAAGGCATTATCTGATGAGATTACAAGAATAGTTACCTACCTGAATCAGTCATTCATGGTATTCGGACCATCCAGAAATGCGCTCCATGAAACACTTGAGAAAATCGCAATCAAAGAGATGAACCATATGGAACTTCTCTCGGAGAGGATAGTGGGCTTGGGGGGCGTTCCTACAGTGAAATC
>Ga0078972_1007157_pt1 | contig 25278 bp, 24 predicted proteins | sample YelNatPaOPGAMG01_FD_67568 | JGI IMG/M metagenome (GOLD analysis project Ga0078972, IMG submission 67568) | Hot spring thermophilic microbial communities from Obsidian Pool, Yellowstone National Park, USA - OP-RAMG-01 (SPADES assembly) (version 2) | ecosystem: Environmental > Aquatic > Thermal...
GATAATAAAACAGCTAAAAGCGGCGGATGGAAAGTCGTCGCGGGGGCCAATATTCCCGTAGGTCCTGGGAAACTGTATCCACAGTTCACGTATGGTGTCCCGCAAGTAGGTGGCAAGGATGGAGTTACGAACAAAGAATTAGGAAGTCCAAATGTAACAGCTAGCGAAGGCACAATTATATTTGCCGCAAAGTACACCCAGGCAATGGGCGATATCGGCTTAACCTTGGTTCCCGCTTTCCGATATAACCTTGATGATAAGGTGAACGGCGGTAACCTTGCTGCTCCCCAGGCGAAATACGTGAATGCCGACGGCGATGTTATCCAGTACTACTACGCTCTTTCCGGGGCGGTACAGTATGCGAAACTAGCCAAATTCCAGTTCGGGTTCCTCGGTTATGACGGCTCTCCCGCCAACCGGCTGGAAGCTAACCTCCTTCTGACCCCTGTTCCGCAGTTCGGGGTAGAAGTGGGAACCATCATCAACCTCGATCAGGACGAGTATAAAGTAGGTACCGCAAAGAGCGCTCTCCAGGTTATCGATATCGGCGCTTTCATCATGGCTGGCAAGACCCGCTTCAAAGTTGGGTACATCGCTCTTGGCAAAGAAGGATTCAGCGATCCTCTGAACACGGACATGGCTGAAATCGGCCGCGGTGATTCCTGCCTAAAACAGGGTGGTATGTACTTCGAAACTCTGGTTAGCTTCTAATCTTCATCAAAGTTGATCGAGGCCCCCTCGAAAGAGGGGGCTTTTTATTGCCGTAAGGAGGTGCAGGTAAGGGGAACCTCCATTTGTCGAAAGTCCAGTAAGCCACGACTCTTGCACGAACCGTTTCAAAAATACAGGATCGAGGCCGTACCCTGTGCCTTTCTGCAAGCAATCTTCCTTGCTGTTTCCGTCGGCGCATCACCCGGCGGTTTACATTTTCCCCCTATCCTTAGCCCGTGCTTATTAAGGGACCTCCCCCCTATTGACATCTAGGCTACCCTTCGATGTAATCTGCCTGCAATCTTGTATCCTTAGAGCATGAGAGGTGTAACGATGAAACGATGGATGTGCATTGCGGTAATAGGACTCGTTCTGTCCGGGTTTGGGTTTGCCCAGCTATCCGTATCCGGTCAGTTCCAGTACGGTGTTCTTTCGAATTTCGATGACGCGCCTGGGCTTGGGTGGGATAATCAACTCATCTTTACCCAGAAGATAGATTCATTCAATACCGCAACGGTGCGGCTACGGCTGCGGAACTACGATTCTTCCACGAACCTGGCTATTGGAACAGGCAGTGTCAATCAATGGAAAGACTTCTGGCTCCTTTCGTCCGATGCCCCCTTCGTGGATCGGGCTTACCTGACTACCGACGTTACGGGTGCTTTAGGGGTAAAAGGTCCGGTAAAGTATGTGCTTACCAGCGGGTTTAGCTATGTTTCAACGGCGGACCTCACCGACGGCATTTCTCCCTTCGAGGTTGCCGATCTGGATAGCGACAACTTCGTTGCCATGGGCGGGGGGAAACAGGCGGTTTTTTCCAATGTACTGACCATTGCGGACGCCTGGAACCTGCGATTCGCCGTTGCGCCGAACGATTTCAGCCAGGGTGTGGGAGGGTGGTTCGTATCGGCCGACGGATCCCTGTCTGTCGGACCAGGAACCCTCTATCCAGAGGTAGTGTTTTCTGCCAATAATGGAGTTACTCCCGACAAGGGGAACCTGATCGTGGCGGCAAAGTACACAATGGATGCGAGCGGTCTTTCCTTTGCCATCGTGCCCCAGTATCTGTATGCCCTGGACTCCGATGCAGCCGTACAGTACTACTATGCGGTAGCGGCAAAAGTGGGGTATGGGGAAATCGCCACGGTGAGCGCGGGATTCCTAGGAATGGACGGTTCGAATGCGAATCGGATGGAAGCACGCCTCCTCCTGACTCCCGTAAAGAGTGCCGGAATCGATATCGGTGCGGTATTCAACCTGGATAAGGATATGTACGTCAGCCCCATAACCGGAAAATCCAGCACTCTAAACGACCTGGACATCAGCGGCTTTGTGATGCTAGGGGCTACAAAGGTGCGTCTTGGGTATCTGTACCTGGGAGAAGAAGGGTACTCATCCTGGATCAACGCAGACCTAACCCGGATCGGCAATGGCGGCTCGGCTCTGAAACAGGGCGGCATGTACTTTGAGGTTACAGTAGCATTTTAAAGTGTATTACATTCCGCAGTAGCGGCCAGCCATGCGCGTAGCCAGTGCATAGAATCAACTAGATCTGAGTACTAAAGCTCCCCGCCTTCGGGTTGGGAGCTTTAGTATTTTGGTAGGCAAAGATTATTTGAACTGGTACGAGTAGTACAGGGCGATCCCTTTGTCCTTCGCGTACTGAGCGACTTCCGGACTGCTGATCATGTGACAGACCAGGATGGGAAAGAGCTTCATTCCCGCGGGAGGGTCTAGCCGATTCAGTTTCTTATAGATGAACTTTTCGATGCTGTTCACCGAAAGCTGGGATTTGCTTTCCCCCACGATGAGGAACCGGTCTCCGTTTCGCACCCCTTCCCCGAGGATGTTCACCTCCAGGTACTTGTCCTGGTTGTCCCGGATGTAGGATCGGATCAGTTCACCTTGTACGGAGATGCTGTAGTCCCGGGCCAATAGAGAAGGTAGATACTTGTAGGATTCGTTTTCGAGGAAATATCCAAAGCTCATGGCTAAGCCGCCGAGTTGCTTGTTGGTGTCATCCAGTCGTGCTTCGGTTTTCGCCTGCGCTTCCGCCAGCTCCTCAAGCCGCTTTTCCGTTTCTTTTTGTGCTTCTGCCAGTTCCGATAGACGGGCCTCGGTACGTTTCTGCGCTTCTGCCAGCTCATCTACCCGAATGGCCAGGGCTTCCAGTCGTTGCTCGGTACGTTTCTGCGCTTCAGCGAGTTCTTCCACTCGCCTCGTTAAGGAGTCTAGACGATCCTCAGTACGCTTCTGAGCGGTGGCTAGCTCTTGGATTCGCATCTCAGTCCGTTTCTGCGCTTCTGCCAGCTCATCTACCCGAATGGCTAGGGCTTCCAGTTGTTGCTCGGTGCGTTTCTGCGCTTCAGCAAGTTCTTCCACACGAGCGGTTAGGGTATCCAAGCGCTCTTCGGTACGTTTCTGCGCCTCAGCTAGCTCATCTACCCGAATGGCCAGGGCTTCCAGTCGTTGTTCGGTACGTTTCTGCGCTTCTGCCAGCTCGGCGAGCCTTGCCTCGGTGCGAGTTTGGGCCGCTACGAGATCTTCCAACCCCTTTGCTAAGAAGTCAAGACGATCCACTGTACGCCTTTGAGCCTCAGCGAGTTCCCCTGTGCGAGTGGCAAGGAGCTCTACTAGTTCTTCGGTGCGTTTGTGGCCTTCCGCCAGATCTCCCATGTGTGTGACAAGGCTGTTTACGATTTCTGTGGTTCGCTTCTGGGCGTCGGCAAGCTCAGCCATGTGGGAGGTGAGGAGGTCGAGACGATCCTCAGTATGTGCCCGCGCAGTAGCTAGTGATTCCAGCTGGCTAATCACCTGTTTGAGTTGATCTACCGTACCTTTCTGTCCCCGGGCCAATTCTCCCAGCTGCTCTACCGTCCGATCTTGTGCGGTCACCAGTTCTTCAAAGCGCTCGGCGGTTCGCTGTTCTACCTGGGCTAGTTGGAGAATAGCCTCTACAACCTTATCGAATTTCGACGATGTGGGCATACCCTGTTTCCTTTTTGACTCTTTCACACCTCTATGAACGATGGAAAACTCTGCTCTGATTCAAAATGTACGTCTTTTTTTCGAAAGGAGCAAGGATCGAACCCGCCGCTGGAATGGACACCGACGGCGCCGGGAATCGGCACGCATACGCAAAATAAGTAAAAGTTAAGAAACTGGCATGCTTCGGCCTAGGTTATCCGCGCCCCTTCCCTCGGATGAAAGGCACGTACTCGGTTTCATACCATCGAAGTATCCTGCGGGCGATACTGTCGCTCGGGGGAAGGGTGGGCATATCCGGTGGGGAGAACCAGCGGGCGTCGTGGAGCTCATCGTCCTGGATACGGATGTCTCCCCCCGCATAGTCGGCCAGGAATCCGATCATGAGGGAATCGGGAGTGGGCCAAGGCTGACTGCCAAAGTAACGAATGTTCTTCACTTTCACCCCCACCTCTTCCTTCACTTCTCGGTGCACGCAATCTTCGAGGCTTTCTCCGATTTCCACAAACCCCGCGATAAGACTATAGAACTTGGATACAAACCGACGGTTATGGGCTAGAAGGATTCGGTCTCGATCCAGAATGGCGACGATGACTGCCGGGGAGATCTTTGGATAGAATATGGAAGCGCAGGCGGGATCGGTGCAAATTTTGGCTCGTTCGTCCGGCTTGTCTGTGGTAGGGGCACCGCATACCCCGCAGAATCGGGTATTACGATCCCAGAACAGGAGGTGGGATGCGAATCGGGCAGCCTGCAGTTCCTCCGGGCTAAGCCGTCCGTAGGCCATTCGTAAGTTCACGGCCTCCCATTCGGGGGGTAGGGCGCCTGGTTCAGAAAGGTAGCAGGCCCAGCAGGGGTTACCCTTCAGGGTGCCGAAGTATACGACCCTCTGGATCCAAGGGAGGACCCAGGATAGGGCCGTGGCGGATGTTGAAAAGGTAGGGGAGTCTACTGGGGACCGATTAGGCGAGGCATGGGGCAACACATCCCCCCGGGGCTCCTGAGCTGGGTCGCCTCTGGGAGTTTTATGGTCTAGAGTGGTCAGAGTGTCGTAAAGCCCCTGCACCTGTACCTGGGGCACCGAAGTGCCTCCCACAGGAAGGAGGAGGTTGTTTCGATGAAATAGGAACCAGTACCCTTCGGCCAGCTCCGTAGGAGTGGAAGAGATGTTCTTCCGAGGATCGTAGGCAGGCTGGAACAGGGGGTGGGCGTTGTGTTGATCGGTGGAGTTATGTAAGGATTTTGTAGAGCTGGGGGCGTTGATCTGAGCGGTGGACTGTTCAGCAGATTGTGAAAGGCCTGAGGCGGCCGGCTCCCTTTTATTTACAGGATCGGGTTTGTCTAGAGGCTCAGGGCGCATCGGTGGTTTCCGTTCGTGGGTTAAGGGATCGTGGGCTAGGGGACTGGGTAGGCGGGGCTACCCTTTCGCCTTCTGATGGAGATGGATCCTTTCCCCGAAGCCATCGGACTCCCAGGTAACAGAAGGGGGTGTCGAGGAGGGCGAACACCACCTTGAATAGCCAGTAGGGTATGATCAACGTGATGAGGAACCCTAGGGTGAACTTGGGGCTGATTTTATAGAAGGCGAGAAACATGAACACCGTGGTATCGATCAACTGACTAACGATGGTACTGGCATTGTTCCGAATCCAGAGGTGCTTGCCTTTCGTTTTCTGCTTCCAGAACTCGAAGGCCCACACGTCGTGATACTGGCTAAATATGAAGGCTACGATGCTGGCGAGGGTCATCCTGAGGGTAGCGCCGAATACGGAAGCATAAGCCGCCTGGTTCCCCCAGGTCGGATTGGGGGGAAGGTTGATGCACAGGGCTGTCATTCCCACCGTAATGAGGAGAAGGATCACTGAAATCGTGACGAATTTCTGGGCTTCTTTTTTCCCGAACACCTCGGAAATGATATCGGTAACGAGAAATAGAACGGGAATGAAAAAGATCCCAACAGATACTCGTACCCCGAAGAGTGTTGTTATTTTAGTCCCCAGGGTGTTGGCCAGAATGAGACAGCCGATGAACAGTCCCAGGAGAAAGTCTTTTCTGTCGTGAATGGTCTTCATGGGGGTGGATTATAGGGGAAAAAGGAGGGAGGGTAAAGGCGGTGGTTACCTTGACTATCCCCCCGTTCCATGATAGCTTCTATGGAAAATCTAACCATAAGGAAGCGAACCCACTATGAATCAAATACCTTTCTATGTTCCCTTGCTACAGGCTGCTCCGGGGGGAAGCGGACAGTTGGCAACCACCTTCATCACTTTCGGTCTAGTGTTCCTCATTTTCTACTTCCTCATCATTCGGCCCCAGAACAAGAAGCAGAAGGAGGCCAGGCAGATGCTGGCCAATCTGAAAAAGGGGGATCGGGTGGTAACCATTGGAGGAATTCGGGGCACCATACAGGCCGTTAAGGACGATGCGGTAGTCCTAAAGGTAGACGACAACACGAAGATCGAGTTCAACAAGACTGCGGTGGCGGCTGTTCTGAACCCTGCAAAGCCTGAAAAGCAGGAACCGGAGAAGCTGGAAGCCGATTCCTCGTCTTCGGAAAAGTAACGATCGATTATCCCGCGGGTCCTTCGCGGTAGTTCTTCGAGTGGAGTTACAAGCATGAGCAAAAGACTGCGCTTTATCATTATCCTCCTCCTTGTGGGAATGGGGGTGTCCTTCATCTATCCCACCTTTCAGTGGTACTTCAAGGTTCCGCAGGAAAAGAAACTCCTGGCTGGCAGTTCCCGCGAACAAGTCCGAGAGTACGCACAGGCCAAGGCCCGTAAAGATCTAGAGGTTTTGAAGGAGGCGGTAGCTAAGGATCCCAACGGATCTATTCCGGAATCCCTATCCTTTCTGATCGATCGGGCGAAGCAGAACTATAAAATCTCCAAAAAAACGGTACCGGATCGATGGACCCTTTCCACCGTACTGGCAGCTTTCAAGAACGAAAGGGAAGTGTTCACCGAACTGGAGAACTATTACCGGAAAGAAATCATGGATCTGAAGGATCTGCGTAGCCGGTCCCTCCAGTTGGGGCTGGATCTTTCCGGGGGCATGACGGTAGTACTCCAGGCAGACATGGAGTCCCTGAAAAAAAGGTTAGGACATGATCCAACCCTGGAAGAACGGAAGGACGCGATGAACCGGGCTCTGGAAATTATCAACAACCGGATCGACCAGTTCGGAGTGACGGAACCCCAGATTCGCCGGGGAGCGGATGATACCACCATCATCATCGAAATACCGGGCGACGCGGACCCCGATCGGGTACGGGCCTTCCTGATGGGAAAGGGAAGCCTCAATTTCCACATCGTGGACGAAGAAGCCACGGCAAAGCTCATCGAGTACCAGAGGGCGAACCCCGGTTACACGCCGGATGATCCAAAGTATAAAGTGGATTTCATTCCTCCCGGGTCGGTTATCCGCGGGTACTATACGAAGGACAAGTACGGGATCGACCAGTTGGAACGGTACATCGTGATTCTGGAGGACATCCAGGAGAATGGACTGGACGGTTCCCATATCCAGAGCGCGCAGGTTGCCCGTGACCCCATTACCAACCAGCCCACTGTGAATTTCGTGCTGGATAAGGAAGGGGGAGACAAGTTCTACAAATTGACCGACCGGTACAAGGGAAAGAGCCTCGCCATCGTGATGGACAACAAGGTAAAGGCCTATGCCCGCATCCAGGAGGCCATCCGGGAGTCGGTGCGAATCACGGGTTTCAACCAGGAAGAGGCACAGAACATTGCCCTGGTTCTCCGAACGGCGGCTCTCCCTGTGGACCTGGAGATCATCAACCTGCAGGCTGTGGGCGCCACTCTAGGCTCGGATGCCATTCAGGCAGGATTACAGGCGAGTTTTTGGGGATTCCTTTTGGTAGTGGGCTTTATGGCTTTGTACTACAAGGGTGCGGGGTTGATTGCCGATATAGCCCTCCTTTTGAACGTGTTTTTCATGATTGCCATACTTTCCGTGTTCAACTTTACCCTGACTTTGACGAGCATCGCGGGAATCGTGCTTACCGTGGGTATGGCGGTGGACGCCAACGTGATCATCTACGAACGGATCAAGGAAGAGTACCGGCTAGGGAAATCGGCTGTCGCCTCCATCGAAGCGGGTTTTTCCAAGGCTTTCTGGACGATTATGGACTCCAACATCACTACCCTGATCGCTGCCCTGTTCCTTTCCCAGTTGGGTAAAGGTCCCATCCAGGGATTCGCCGTAACCCTCTCGGTTGGAATCATCACCTCCATGTTCACCGCCCTGTTCGTTTCGAGACTCATTTTCGACTTCCTCACCGATGTAGTGGGTACTACCAAGCTTAGTATCAGCTGGAGGCTGCGAGCATCATGAAGAAAGTAATCCCATTTTTGCGATACCGATACATTGCCTTTGCCGCGTCGATTCTGGCGATCGTGGCAGGATTTGCCCTTACCTGGGTGCAGGGAGGCTTCAATCTGGGGTTGGATTTCCAGGCTGGGGCACGGATTCAGGTAAAGATAGACCCTTCAGTAAAGGCCCCCATCGATGTAGTACGGTCTGCCTTAGGGGCGCTGGAGACTCCTCAGATCCAGACCATCGGAAATCCAGCCAACCAGGAGTACGCTATCAAGGTGAAGCAGGTGGGGGAAAGCAAGACCTTCAGTACCGAGGTGGAGGGTAAGGTACGGTCTGCACTGGGACAACGGTTCGGCGAAGGGAAGGTGCAGATCCTTCAAACCGAGTACGTGGGACCGCGGTTCTCTTCCGATCTCGCTACCCAGGCTCTGTTCCTAACCCTGTTTGCCCTGTTGCTGATCATGCTATACGCATGGTTCCGTTTCAAACTGGCCTATGCGCTGGCCGCCATTGCGGCAACGATCCACGACCCCCTCTTCATGATCGGTTTCATCGGTGCCACACAGATGGAAGTGTCCACCGCTACCGTGGCGGCGGTACTTACCATCATCGGGTATTCCATCAATGACACCATCGTAGTGTTCGACCGTATCCGGGAAAATGCCCGTCTCATGCGGGAAACTCCCTTTCCCCTTGTCATTGACACCAGTATCACGCAATCCTTAAGCCGTACGATCATCACCTCGCTCACTACCATCATAGCGATCCTGGCTGTGTACATCTTCGGCAGCGGTGATGTGCAGAATTTTGCCCAGAATGTGATCATCGGTATCGTGGTGGGAACGTACTCCTCCATTTTTATTGCTTCACCTGTGTTGCTGGAATTGAAGAAACTTGGGGAAAAGTGGCGACAGAGACGGGAGTTGGGAAAGGTGCCCGCAAAGAAAGAGGCGAAGCAGGAAGCCATCCCGCAGGCAAAGGATTCCGCAGAACTGAAAAAAACCCAGGAAGCCGCAGAGCCGATTTTAGCGGGGGAAGCTGAAAGTACTGCCGGTGATGTGACCCAGTCCTCTGACTCTGCTCTGGAATCCGCGCAAGAACGGGATGTGGGGGCGACTCCTGGCCCCTCACCTGTGGCCGCAGGATCAAAATTGGCTTTTACTCCGAGGCTCTCCCGGGAGAAGCGAAAACGGAAGAAAAAGTAGCCGGCCGGACTCTGTCAGTAAGGGCGGCAGTTTGTTGGCGGGGAATCAAGTAGCCGGTTTCAAAGGCCACGCCCCAATGGGGTGTGTGCCCTTATCATTTGTAGATAGCATATCAAGTAGCAGGTTTGTACCCTAAAGGCCCCGTCGGCTAAGAATCAGTTCCGCCGCTTCGGCGAACCCCTCCGCTCCCTCATGGGTAGTGATATACCGAGGTGGGTACTGAAGTTTGGGCAGGAAGGTCCGGATATTCGCCACCCCCACGGAAACGGGAAAGTGCTTGAAACTGGGTTCATCGTTCGGCGAGTCGCCGATAAAGAGGATACGATCCTTCCATTGGGGAAAGGGCTTTCCCCCCTCCCGTTCCAGGTACGCTCGAATGCAGGAGATCTTGTCGTAGGAGCCGTACCAGATATTCACATGGATACTGGAAACCTTGCATACTGCCCCGTGGCTTCGGGCGATCCGACAGATTTCTTCTATAGCGGCATCGTCTAAGGGTGGAACGTCCTCCCGAAAATCGATTGCCAGGTCCGCGATGCGGAAGGGCTGGTCGGCCGCTACCGCTGCGCCGGGCACTCGCCGTAGCACTTCCTTCCGAATCCTCTCGAGGCCAGCCTCCGCCTCCTTCCGTTTTTCCTTGGAATCGAAAAACTCACGCCGCATCTTTCGGTTTTCCCGGTCGTATGCAAAGTAGAAGGCGCCGTTTTCGCCGATCACGGCAGCTACAGGCCACATGCGGGCGATATGATCGCACCAACCCGCCGGCCTCCCTGTCACGGGAACGACCTGTATACCGGATTCCGAAAGCTTCCATAAAGCCGTATAGGAGGAGGGGGGTAGAAGGCCATCGGTGGTTAGGGTGTCGTCGATGTCCGTGAAGAGGATGGAAAGGCTCTTACAGAAAGAAAAGGGCAGTTCCTCGATCGGTTTAGGGGCATGTACGGTGCTGACATCCATAGGTCAATTCCCCGCAATGGTTACTAGAATCCCCTCCAAAAGTTCCGATAGGGGTTCGAAGTAGGCCTTATCCAGAGCCTGGGATAGTTTTTCTAGATCCTGATCACTGAACTCGTCTCCTTGAAAGAGGGCCATGGTATCTTTCATCGAAGAGGTGAGCTGGACGAGCTTCTTTTTCACTTCCTCCAGATTTACCCGTTCCCGTTTTTCGATCACCCTCAGGTAGGAATCGATCAGTTGCCGAGCATGTTCTTTGTCTTGCTCCGGGTCTTCCTCCTCCCGGGAGGTGAGGCGGTCGAACAGGACGGTGAGGAGATTACGGGGATCGTACACATCATGGATCACCAGAACGAACTCCTCCTTTTCCCGATCCACACCCACATGCGCGTTGATATCGGGGAACTCTTTCAGTTCTCCGCTGGTACGGGCTTCTTCCAGAAGGTGAACCAGGGTACTCCGCTGTTCGGGATTCAGGATCCCGTAGGTTTGCACATCGTGGAGAAGACCCCCGATCTCCGTATGTTTGAATACCAGGTCCTGTTCCGTGTAGAAGGGTTTCATGTAAGGGTTTCTATCTTCCCATTGGGATGTCCCACCAGTACGATGGGCCGTACCCGGGCAAAGATCCCGTTTCCCAGCACACCGGGAATGAGGGAAAGGGCCTTTTCCATCTCTTTGGGATCGAAGGGCTTGGAGAAGGTTAAATCCAGCAGAATGTTCCCGTTGTCGGTGATGACGGGCCCCATCTTTTTCACCGCCATTCGGACTTCGGGTTTGGCTCCCAGAGCTTCACAGGCTTTTGTTACGGGGACCCTGCCCAGCCTGAGGACTTCGATGGGGATAGGGAAGGTGATCCCCAGATGGGGCACCAGCTTGGAGGAATCGATCACCACGATGAAACGCCTGGCCGCGTAGGCTACGATCTTTTCGATAAGAAGGGCTCCTCCCCCTCCCTTGGTGAGGCAGAGGTTGGAATCTACCTCGTCCGCTCCATCGATCGCGAGGTCCAGTTCCCCCCCAATATCGGGATCGTTCAGGGTGCGCAGGGGGATTCCCAGTTGTTGGCATTCCAGTTCTGTCTGGGTGCTGGTGGGAACCGCAAGAATGTTGGTAATCTTTCCCTGTTTTAGGAGTTCTCCCACCCGGCGGGCACACCAGATGGCAGTGGTACCCGTGCCCAGGCCGATCTTCATGCCGCTCTTAACGTACTCTTCTGCGGCCGCAAAGCCGACCTCTTTCTTAATACTTGTTGCATCCATAGTAGGTTTGATAGTACTATCGGACGGCCGTGTGTATCAAGGATGTATTGGTAGCCGCTCCCATGGCGACGATTTCCACTCCTGCCTTCAGAACCCTTCTGGAGGAATTGGGGGGCTGTGATCTGTATGGCTCCGAAATGATCAACGCCGCCTCCCTTTTGACCGGGGGACCCTTCGAATCCTACTACCTGATGGCAGACCCTGTGCCGGAAAAGCTCGTCCACCAACTGGTGGGAGGGGATGCGGAGACCCTGTGGAAAGCTGCCGAGTACCTCGACCGGATTCCCGGTTTCGGGATCGACGTTAACATGGGGTGTTCCGCTCCGGAGATTATCCGTGCTGGGGGAGGCATCCGATGGATGCGATCCATTCCGGATGCCCGCAGGCTTCTAGAGGGAACGAGGGCTCGTGTGAAAAACAAGCGGCTTTCGGTGAAACTTCGATTGGGAGAACGGGAGGATCCGGAGTACCTACTATCCTTCTGTCAGGCTTTGGTAGAGGAAGGGATCGATTTCCTCACCCTGCATCCGCGTACCCGTAAGGACAAATTCGGCCGCTTTGCCCGCTGGGAGTATATAGAGCTATTGAAGAAACACCTTCCCATTCCCGTAATCGGGAATGGGGACGTTCGGACCTATGAGGATTACTGCCGGGTCCGGGAGCTATACCATCCCGATGGGGTGATGATCGGCCGCGCGGCTGTTCGGTCCCCCTGGATTTTCGCCTACATTCGGTATAAAGAGAGAAAACGGATCCAGCTTACCCAACCTATCCAGACTACCGAGCAGCCTGTACATGAGGGAGAAGGGGATGCTCGCCAGGGCCCGTTCACGGTAAATCTCCCTGAGATAGCTCTCCGTTTCCTCGACTTATTGCCCTGTTACCAGCCGAAAGAGTTCCTGGAAAGCCGGGCGAAGCGGTTTTTCAAGTACTTTTCTGAAAACCTACTCTTCGGTCACCAGTTCTTTACCCAGGTATGGAATGCTTCGGGGTGGGAAGAAATCCGTACCATTGTGGACAGGTACTTTTCTCTTCATCCGGAGGAGGCTGTGCGGGTGCTGGACTAGCAGGATGATGGATCGATTTTCCTTTGAAGACCACTGAAAACCGATATATACTACAAGGATAAGAGGGAGGGATATGCAACTAAAAGAGAAGCATTTTCACCTAGGATATGCCGGATTGTTCTTGCCTGCCTTAGCGCTCCTCCTGTGGATGGCTCCCCATCGTTTACCTCCTTCCCACCCGGGCCAGGGGCAGCCGGCGCTCCTTCCCATGGCGTTGGAAGCCACGGAACCGGCACCCCGGCGCCTGGTTTTCATCCCCTACAAGGTGGCGCCAGGAGATACGATTTCGGGAATCGCCGAGATGTACAATGTCACCCAGGATTCCATCATCAGTTGGAACAGTATCGAGAAAGCCCGCACCCTGCAAATCGGGACGATCCTCCAGATTCCCAACATGAACGGCCTGATGCACGAGGTAAAAGCGGGGGATACTCTCGAATCCATCGCAAGGAAGTATGAGGTGGATGCGCAGACTATTCGGGAGGTGAACGAACTGGAGGGGGAAAGTCTCCAGGTCGGTAGGCGGCTGTTCATCCCGGAAGCGAAACTGCCCGCTATTGAACTCCGCAGAGTGTGGGGGGAACTATTCCGATACCCGGTTCGAGGATGGATCTCTTCCCCCTATGGCTGGCGGTCGGATCCCATTACGGGCGCTCGGCGTTTCCATAACGGGATCGATATCGGTGGGTTCGAGGGGGATCCTGTGCGGGCCGCCCTGGAGGGTCGGGTGGTGGAAACAGGCTACAACGAGAGTGCGGGTAACTACATCCTCCTTTCCCATGTAGGAGGGTACACGTCCTTCTATGCCCACCTGCGCTCCATACACGTCACCCCCGGAATGTACGTGCGGGAGGGTCAGAAAATCGGGGAAGTGGGCAGTACGGGGTACTCCACGGGGCCACACCTTCATTTCTCTGTGTTCCGGTGGGGCCGACCGGTGAATCCTGTGTTGCTTCTTTACTGAGCAAGCTGTTCGATAACGGGAGTCGGGGGGGGGCGGCAAAATGGAAAGTGTTATCTCTGGTAGGTCAGCTCATAATCCATAGGAGTGGTTAGGAGGGTAAGCAGGGGTAGGGAGAAACGAACCGTTGAAGGCCCTTCCTGCACACCTCCTTTTTGGCGAAGGATAGGGCCCGGAGTGTGGATCCGCACTTCGATCTTCGATTTCTCAAAGGACGCATCGAGTTCTTCTTCCGGGGCATACTCCTCCAGCGCCCATACGAGTTGCTTTCGGTATTCTGCCGCGCTTATCGCCTTGTTTTCCGGCGGAAGCAGCATCCGGTACAGGTTCGACTGGGAGTCCGGGGCAAGAGCGAGGATCGTTTTCAGGGTGTCCCGATTCAGCCGGATACGGATAGTTTCCTCCCCCATCTTTTTCTCAAGGGTTATGGCGGTTCCCACTTTGGGGTCGGAAAAGAGCGTTTCCAGGTTCTGGAAAGAGAAAGTTGCCAGAAGGCGTTCCGGTGCGGGAGTGGTTGAGGAGGTGAGGGTTAGATTCTTTTCTCGGGCAAAACGGGCCCGTAGAGCTTCCAGATCGAATATCCGGGGATTTTTAGGATCGAAGTTGGGGATGAACCCCATGGCTAGATCGGAATAGTAGCGTACCAGGATATCGGATAATTCGAGCCGAAGGGATACGTTCCCCGAACCATCGGAGTGTAGGGTGAAATCGGTCTGGGCGGTACAGCGGGGAAAGAGAAACACGGCGGCAAGAAGCACCCCTGGAAGCGGAAGAACTTTCATAGTAAGGAATGTATCCCAGATTCGTCCTGTGGACAAGTTGAACTTTAAGTTCGATACTTTTGGGCCTGTGTTTCCTGCGGCACTAGGGGCTGCCCTTTAGGCCAGGTGGCTTCCGTAGGTTCGATACTTTTCGGCCTGTTCTTCCCAGTAGGCGGCCTCCTCCAGTTTTCCCCGTTTTCGGCATCCCTCCGCATGGATCAGGCATTTACGCACCAACTCTTCCAGGGCTTCTTTCTGCCTGTCCTCTCGATGCAGGAAGAACCCCCTGTCCACGAGGTCTTTCAACGCCTTTAGCCTGAATGGTTCGATGTAGGGGTAGGTTTGGGAAAGTTGATCAGGGGACCCTCCCCGTTTAACCGTCAACGGTTGCCCCAGGTAAAGCACCGGCTCCCAGGAAGTGATCCGTACCCAAAGTTCGTAGTCTTCGGCGATCTTCAGGTCTTCTCGAAAGCCCCCCACTTCCAGAAACAGGCTCTTTTCCATCATGACGGTAGAAGGCCCCAGGATGCATTTTTTCAGGGCATCCCGGAACACGTCTCCTTCCCGGCGATGCTTCTGTTTCCGCTGGGAAACGATTTTTCCCTGTCTGACCCAGAGCTCCCGGGTATGACTGATCCGGTACCGCTGTCCCCTTGCGCTTGCTTCTCGATGGGCTTTCAATTGCAATTCCAGTTTCTGGGGCAGCCAAAGATCGTCTGCATCGAGGAAGGCGAGGTATGTTCCCCGAGCGATTCGGGCTCCTCGATTCCTTACCAGGCCGGGGAATCCCGTGTGGGGAAGGGAGATAAGGAACAGGGGACTTACCGTAAATCCCCGTTGCGACAGAGTTTCTAAGGTGCCATCGGTGGATCCATCATCCACCACGATCAGTTCGAAATCCCGGAAGGTTCCCTGTAAAACCGATTCCACCGCTTCCAGTACGAGGGTTTTCCGGTTATAGGTGGGGATGATAACGGACACCAGGGGGTGGTCGCTTTGTTTTACGGACATCCGGATTCCTTTGTGTATGAGTACCCCGAAGCTTGTGGGGATCCGACGGGCTGGTTGCTTTCCCCAAGAGCTTCTCTTTCCAGCAGGGAGTAGGGGTCTCCTTTTTTCCCCTTGATCCCTTTGGCGGCCTGTATCAGCCGGGGCAGGTTTTGACCCATTTTCAGGTAGAGTTGCTCGAAGAAATGGTTCTCCGGATAGTACAGTCGGTAGAGGTACAGGTAGGCGTTGTTCACCGGAAGTTTCCCGAAAGGTTTGTACGCCTCCGTTCGAAACAGTCGGTTGTAGGAAGCGAGGAACTCCTCCTGGAACTCCTGGATGAGTATAGCCTTGCGTTTAAGTTTTTCTTCCCTCGAAAGGGGAGAGGCATAAAGATCTTCCAGGATCCGGATCAGGCGGCGAACTTCCTCGAGGAAGGTCTTCTGGTCTTTTTCCTGGGCCTCGAGGGCAGCATACTCGGGGGAAGTTTCTCCGAACCGGGAGAGAATGTAAAGCCGTGCTCCTTCACGGCCTACGAAGGTGGCATACTCTTCGTTGAACTGGGACTGCCCCTTCAGGTAGAGAGTGGCGTGGGCTTGCTCATGGATGATCAGCTCGGCCAGTTGATGCACTTTGTAGGTTTTCATGAAGGAATAGAGGGGGTCGGAAAAGTACCCCAGGGTACTGAAGGCATCCACTGTCCGTACCCATACGTCGAGTTCCTGCTTGCGAAGAGCTTCCGCTTCCTCTTTTGCGTCTTCCATTCGAAAGAAGCCTTTGTAGGGGACCTTCCCTACGATGGGAAAACTCCATTCGTAGGGGGTGAAGGAAACCTTGTCCGCGGCAGAGACTACGTAGGCTAGGTGGCCCTGGTCCAGCTCCACATACCGGGTGTAGTTGGAGTTTGCCGAAAGGCCCAGTTTTCCTGTGGCAAAGGAACGGATATCCTGCACCCGAGCCAGGAATTCCCGTGTCCCCGGATCCAGGTCCTGCTTCGCCAGGAGCTCTTCTACAGGCTCGGCTCTGGACTGATAGGAAAGGAGGATCGTTCCCTGTTTCAGGACATAGCAGCCTGAAAACCCAAAGGAGAAAAGGAGGACGAGCAGAGGGGCTAGTGGAAGGACCTTTGCGCCGCGAAGCGCACTCCCGTTGCGAAGCGCCTTCCCCCCCCGAAGTGCGTTACTGGATGGAAGCGTATTGCCGCTTTCAAGCGCTACGGGGTTAGTATTGTTTTTCATCAAAACCTATCCTTTGATCCGCTCGGATTTCTGGAAAGCCGGACAGTGTTTCCCCGTTGCACGGAACACCTCGTAACTGGGGAGTTCCCGGCTCTTTATGTTGAACATGGTACAACCGCGGGGGAACCGGGGATCCCAGGTGATATGGAAGAAAGCGCACTGAAGGCAGTTGGGCGGATGGGTGGGAGGAGTAACCATCGTTAGAACAGTGCCTCCTGGGTGGATGCATAGGCATCGAGGTATGCGTCGTAGAGTTTCATGATCTCTCGAATGAGGGGAGGGATGGGTAGATCGTAGGGACCGAGCTTCCGAAGGGGCATGACTTTGGTGGAAGTGCTAGTGAGGAAGAATCCCCCTTGAGAACCGATCTCCGATTCGTGGAGGGGACGTTCCTCTAGGGGAATGCCGTTTTGCCTCAGGGCCTCCAGCAGGGTGATCCGTGTGACTCCTTCGAGTACCTGGTGACTGGGAGGGGTGTATACCACCTCGCCCTGTACGTAGAAGAGGTTTGTCCGGGTACCTTCGGTAAGGTAGCCTTCCCGATTCTTCAATACCGCATCGTAGGCACCTTCCTTCCTGGCTGATCGAAAGGCAAGGGTGCTGACCAGCATGTTGAGGGTTTTCGCTTCGGGAAACACTCGCTCTCCGGGATAGATTAGGGCAACGGCCCCTTGCTTGTAGTCCTTACGGTCAGGGAAAAGGGGATTCAGGGTCATAATGTACAACCGGGCTCGTTCTTCCGTCTCCCCCCCGATGAGGAGCACCTTGATATTGGCGTGTTCTGTTCTGTTGGCCCGAACCAGTTCCTGGATCCCCTGGGTGACGTCACCTTTTTGAAAGGGGTGGGAAATCCCGATGACATGAGCGGAATGGAACAATCGTTCCTCGTGCAGGGAGGGGAAGTACAGGATCCGATGCCGCACTTTGAGGGTTTCGTACACCCCATACCCGTAGGAAAAGTCGAGATCGTCCACGGGTACTACCGCCTCTTCGATGGGGATCAGTCGGTGGTTGAAGAAACAGTAAGGGCCAATCATGGGTGATTCCTCCTTCGATCGATGTACGCTTCGAGGACCAGCCGGTCGGCTTCTGCCCAATCGAGGGATCGCAGATTCTCCGGGGAACCCCAAAGGATCCTGTCGTGATCTACCAAGGATTCGATCGGAAGCGGGGAACTACAGATGAAAGGGTAGAGTAGGATCGTGCGATGCGGGTAGACATGCTGAAGCGGGGGCAGGGGTTCGTGTATGGTTACCTCTATATTGAGTTCTTCTTTCAGTTCCCGTTGGAGGCAGGCTTCCGGAGATTCCCCGGGTTCGATCTTTCCGCCGGGGAACTCCCATTTGCCTCCCAGCTCGGTTCCATTCTTCCTGCGGAGGGCGAGGATTCTATCCCCTCGCTGCAAGATTCCACAGGATACAAGGAGCGGTTTTCCATCCATCGGGAGGTAATGATAGGTAGTCTTTCGGAAAAAAGCAAGGAACCAGGGTGTCCCCTTGATTTGCACCCCGTTTTTAAGGAGCGGCAATGGGATTTAGCTGAGCTCACACGGTAGGCAAACGCCAATTGTATCGCCCTTGACAAAAGGCAAGGATTGGGGCATAATAATTGTGAAATTTTTCACAGTTATACGAACAGATCGAGATCCGGAGGACCGATGAAAAAGGAATCCAACCTTCCACCCCCCACACTGGAAAGGCTCGCTCGGCTATACGTTCTGTTAGGGAAACTCCAGCAACAGGGGTTGGGGGTAGTCTCCTCGAAGAGGTTGAGCGAACTCCTCGGTGTTCCGGACCACACGATTCGGAAAGACCTCAGTTGTCTGCGAGAAGGGTTGGGGCGGGGGAAGCCCGGCGACGGGGGAAAGCCTGCCGATACAGAATGGGCGAAAATGGATAAGCCAGGTGCATCCGGAGGAAGGGGGTATCCTCTGGATGCCCTGCGTACCCTTATCGGCGAACGGTTGGGTTTAACCCGTCCTCGAACCGCCTGTCTTGTGGGGTTGGGGAACCTGGGTGTAGCTATCCTCCATCGAAAAATCTGGCAGGAAGGGATATATCGGTTGGTGGCTGCCTTCGACAGCAGCGAGAATCGCCTGGAACTCCTTTCCACGAAAGTACCCCTCTATCATGCCCGTGAATTGGAAGGGGTGGTACGGAAGCAACGGATCGAAATCGGGATCCTAACCGTTCCACCCGAAGCGGCACAGGAAACTGCGGACCGGCTGGTTCGCTCCGGGATCCGGGGAATCGTAAACTTCGCACCGGTGGTGCTCTCGGTGAAATCCGACCAGGTAGTAGTAAGGAACGTCTCCCTGGCAGGAGAACTCAACATACTTTCTGCGTATCTCTATCAACAGGAGGAAGAACATGGGTAGAGTGTACAATTTTTCGGCTGGACCTTCGATGCTTCCGGAGTCGGTGCTGAGGCGGGCAGCCCAGGAGATGCTGGATTACAAGGGAAGCGGTCAATCGGTGATGGAGATGAGTCATCGGTCCCACTGGTTCGAGGAGATCATCCAGGAAGCGGAGGCCCTGCTTCGGGAGCTTATGGGCATACCGGATACCTACGCGGTGCTCTTCCTGCAGGGAGGCGCCTCGTTACAGTTTTCCATGGTTCCCTTGAACCTGCTCCCGGAGGGGGGAGTGGCGGAATATGTGGAAACTGGGCATTGGGCAGCCAAGGCCGCCGAGGAAGCAGCAAGGTTCGGCAGGGTACGGATCACCGCTTCCTCGAAGGATCGGAACTATAGTTATATTCCCCCGGTACCGCTCCCGGGAAAGGATGCTTCATACCTGCATATCACTACCAACAACACGATCTATGGAACCCGGTACACCCGGATTCCCGATGCGGGAAACACACCCCTTTTAGCCGACATGTCCAGCAATATCCTCTCCGAGCCGATGGATATAGGTAAGTTCGCCCTGGTGTATGCCGGTGCCCAGAAGAACCTGGGGCCTGCGGGCCTTACCGTGGTGATCATCCGAAAAGATCTGGTGGGAAAGCATCGGCCTTCCACCCCTACCATGCTTCGATACGATATACACGTGGAGCATGGCTCCCTGTACAACACCCCGCCCTGCTATGCGATCTATATCCTGAAACTCGTACTGGAAGAGGTGAAGGAGAAGGGGGGAGTTTCGGAAATGTTCAGGCGAAACCTGGAAAAGGCCGGGATTCTGTACGATTTCCTCGATCAATCCCGGTTGTTCAAGGGTACAGTGGATCCCGCTGTTCGTTCCCTCATGAACGTTCCCTTCGTTACAGGTTCCAAAGAGCTGGATTCCCTTTTCTTGAAGGAAGCGGAAGCGAGGGGATTCATCAATTTGAAGGGGCATAGAACCGTAGGGGGTATGCGGGCCAGTATCTACAATGCGATGCCCATCGAAGGAGTGAAAGCGCTGGTGAGTTTCATGAAAGAATTCGAAGCGAAGCATGGGAAAGGAGCGTAGGTATGTATAAGATCATGACGGTGAATAAAATTTCTCCCCGGGGACTGGAGTTGTTTCCCAGGGATCAATACGAGGTAGCCTCGGAACTCAGTAACCCGGATGCGATCATCGTGCGCAGCTCTCCCCTCCATGATATGGAGTTTCCAGAATCGGTGAAGGCCATCGCCCGGGCAGGAGTGGGGACCAACAATATACCGGTTGAGCGTTGCACGGAGAAGGGAATCGTGGTGTTCAACACTCCGGGAGCGAATGCCAATGCGGTGAAGGAACTGGTGGTGGCAGGCCTGCTCCTGTCCTGTCGGCGGATCCACGAGGGGATCAACTGGACGAAGTCCCTCCTTGGCCAGACCACGGACATTCCCGGAATGGTGGAGCAGAACAAAAATCAGTTTGCAGGCCCTGAACTTCTAGGAAAAACCCTGGGGGTCATCGGGCTGGGGGCCATTGGAGTGATGGTGGCGAATGCGGCTATCGGGCTCGGGATGCGGGTCATCGGGTATGACCCCTTCATTTCCGTAGAATCTGCCTGGCGGTTATCCCGGGAGGTGATTCGAGCGGAAGGCCTGGAATCCCTCCTCCGGCAGAGTGATTTTCTAACTCTCCATACCCCGCTGACGGACAAGACCCGGGGACTGTTGAACGAGGAGAGGTTTGCCGTCATGAAGAAGGGGGTGCGGATCATGAACTTCGCCCGGGGAGGCCTGGTAAACAACGAGGATCTGATCGAAGCGCTGAAAACAGGGCAGGTGGCAAAGTACGTAACCGATTTTCCCGAAGAAAAACTGCTTAAGATAGAGAACGTCCTCTGCATTCCCCATCTTGGAGCTTCCACCCCTGAGGCAGAGGAAAACTGTGCGATGATGGCAGTCACTCAATTAAAGACCTTTCTGGAAACGGGGAATATCAGTCGTTCCGTCAATTTCCCCGACTGCAGCTTGGAACGAACGGGGAAAGTACGCCTCACCGTTTCCAACTTCAATATCCCCAACATGGTGGGGCAGATCACCTCGATCCTCGCGGAGGAGAAGATCAATATTTCCGATCTCCTGAATAGGCATAAGGACGGAATCGCCTACAACATCATCGATCTGGATACCGATTTGAGTGTAGAGGCGTTGCAGAGAATCCAGGGAATCGAGGGGGTGATCCGGGTGAGAAAAATAGAGGGAGAACGATAGAATAGGCATGGCTTTACCGAGAACTGCCTTTACCTGTACGAGCTGCGGCCATGAGGAGCCTCGCTGGTTGGGGCGATGCCCCCAGTGCGGGGAGTGGAACACTTTCGTCGAGGGGACTTCCTCCAAATCCACTCGCAAAGGGTCGGGAAAAGGTCCCCATGGATCGCCAAGGGGGGGGCAGCCGTCGAGGGGGGGAGATTCTGCGGTACTCCTATCCGCTGTAGACAGTTCCCGCTCCGAAGCGATGGATACTACAGTTGGGGAACTGAACCGTGTCCTGGGCGGGGGAGTGTTCAGGGGAAGTACGATCCTTTTAGGAGGGGAGCCGGGAATCGGTAAATCCACCCTCCTCCTGCAGGTTGCGGGCGCCATGGGTGAGCGGTGTACGTCCCTCTATGTGAGCGGGGAGGAATCCCCTGCCCAGATTCGTCAGCGAGCCGAACGGGTGGGGGTGCACCCGGGAAGGATCCATATCTACGCGGAAACGGAACTGGATCGGATCCTCCCGTGTCTGGAAAAGCTCAAACCCGAGTTTATTGTGGTAGATTCCATTCAAACCCTCTATTCTCCGGAAATGGGTTCCCTTCCCGGGACGGTGAACCAGATGAAGTACTGCTGCCATGAACTATCAGAGTGGGCCAGAGCGCAGGGTGCGGGCCTCGTGTTTGTGGCCCATATCACCAAGGAAGGGTTTATCGCGGGGCCGAAGGTGATCGAACACATGGTGGATACGGTTCTCTACTTCGATCAGGGGGGAGGGGACCTCAGATACCTTCGGGCAGTGAAAAATCGGTTCGGCTCTGTGGATGAGATCGGTATTTTTTCCATGGGAGAACGGGGGCTCCGGGAGGTGATCGACCCTTCTTCGGTATTCCTGGTTCGGCGGGAAGGAGCTTTACCGGCAGGCGTGGTGGTAGCCCCCGTGTATGAGGGCAGCCGGGTGCTGCTGGTGGAACTCCAGGCCCTGGTGGTTCCCGCAAAGGGGGGACTTTCCCGGGTGTTTTCCGATCGACTGGATGCGGGGAGGGTTTCCCGGATAGCGGCGGTGCTGGAGAAACACGCGAGTTTACGGTTCACCGATCAGGACATCTACGTGAATGTAGCGGGGGGGATCCGTATCAACGAAGTAGGAATCGAACTTCCCCTTGCCCTTGCCCTGTACTCTGCCCGTACCGGGATTCCTTTCCCGGCGGATACGGTTGTGGTAGGAGAGGTGAGCCTGGCAGGAGAGGTGAGACCCGTATCCCACATCAGGAGACGGTTTCGTTCAGCGCAAGAGTTGGGGTTTCCCACCTGCATTGGGCCCGAAGCCTGGGAGGACGAGCAAGAAAACATTTCCTGGATCGAGGTCGCCACTATAGGGGAGGCGGTGCGGATCGTTTTTACTTCTTCCCGAAGCCCTGACAGAGTGACGCCTCCTTCAAAGCTACTGTAGGGGGCAGTGCGGGCATCCTCTTTACTTCCGGGCCAACAAGGTCAGGTAGGGCAAGGCGATGAAGTTCCCGATCATTCCCCCGATGTTGGAGAAAAAGAATACCAACAGTACGTGGGTCACCCGGTTTCGGAAGAATCCCTTCAGGGAGGTGATATCTTCACTGAGGCGCTCGAAATCCTCCACCCGCGGTTTTCGGAAGTACGCTTCCAGGAGGCCGGTGATCATTCCCACCCCGATGGCAGGATTCAGCGTGGCGATGGGAGCCGCGGGAAATGAAGCGAGGATGGTTATCGGATGAGCCAGGGCTAGTAGACTCCCGAGGGCGGCCAGCCCGCCGTTCACCAGGACCCATATCCAAACCATTTCCATTCCCGCTACCCATCCGGAGCGCAGGAATCCCCACCCGATCAACGCGACGATGAGGGCAGGAAGCACCCAGGGTAGAACCTTCGTTGTCTTGGCCGGCGGGGGAAGAGCCTCTAGCTCCTGGGTATCGATCGAGGTTTCCCCTCGATGCAATGATTCCAGCCACTGAACGATCCCTGGAACGTGTCCCGCTCCCACGACGGCAAGGATTTTCTTTTCCGGTTGTGCGTAGATGTTCCGGGCAAGGTACTGGTCCCGTTCGTCGATCAGCACTTCCTTCACCGAGGGGAGGTACCCGGAAAGCTCCTCCATCATCGATTCCAGCTCGTTCTTCTTTTTCAACTCCTCGATCTGCTCGGAGGTCAACTTTTCAGAACTGAATACGGAGGATAATAGAGCGGCGAGCAGTTTGTTCTTTCCCCAGAAACTCGATCGAGCCCAGGCCCTCCGCAGGGTGATCTGAATGTCACGGTCGCAGAGGGCGGTGGGGATTCCGAGGCTCTCCGCGGTTCGGATGGCGGCGAGCATCTCCTCCCCGGGCCGGATACCCAGTTCCAGGCCCAGCCTGCGCTGGAACGAGGTGAGGACGAGGTTGGTGAGGAGAAGGAATCCCTTCCCTTCCTTCAGGACTCGGTAGATATCGAGGGATGACCACTGGGCCCCTTCGGTGAGGGTCCTGTACCGGGAAGGGTCGATCTCGATGCATACCCGTTCCGGTTTCTCTTCTGTGATGATCCGTTCCACTTCCTCCACACTGTGCCTGGAGATGTGGGCCGTACCGACAAGGATGAAGGTCCGGTCGCCGAGTTGCAGCCGGGTAATTGTGTCACTCATGAATGTTCCTTTTTCCAATGGCTTCGAGAAAACGAGAGCGAAGAGCTTCTGCGCCCGGAAAACGATCCCGGGGTATAGCCCCCCCGCCCATGTGGATATGCCCGCCTCCCGAACCGATCCCCGCCAGGGCTCTTCGAACGATCAAGTCGGCAGGCCGGTCAGGATCCTCGCTCCGAACCGATACGTGGAGGATGTCCTTTTCGAAGGCCCAGCTGACCACGATGATGACCTCCTTCAGTCCCAGGAAGAAGTCGGAGACCAGACCCAGTAGCTCGGAAGTGCACTCCAGATCGAGTTCGAGAAAGCAGACGTCATCGACGATTCGATAGTGGTTCACCGCTTGCTGTATGATGGGTAGGTCCTGGAGGGAGAGACAGTTTCTGAGAAGGTAGGACGCCCGTTGCCAGTCTCCCTGGAAAAAGAGGGCGGAAAAGGCTTCCAGGTCGATGGGGGAGACCCCCCGGGTCATGAAAGCAGTATCGGTCATGATTCCCATAAGGAGGCTGGTGGCGATGGTGCGCGGTAGGGGAGCTCCGTGCTCTTTCACGTATGTATAGAGGATGGTGGAACAGGACCCGTAGGAAGTGCGTATGTCGATGAAGGGGCAGGTGGCTGGAACGGGGGGGGTGTGATGATCGATGATGCCTACCAGTTCTCCCGTTAAATCGGTGACATTGGTATTCCCTGCGAAGCCATCCACCAGAACGATCTGGTTCTTTTCATGAAGATGTAGGCTCTGCGCAGGGATCAAGGGAATCCCCAGTTCTTCTATGGTTACCTTGAGAGTTTCGCTTTGGAACTCCCCGTTGTAACATAGATAAGTGCAGAATCCTCGTTGGGTCAGTATCCAGTGAAGGGCGTGACCCGAACCGATGGCATCGTGATCGGGAAAATCATGGGTTTGCACGAGCACCGGATGCCTTCGATCCAGATGCTCCAGTAAGGTTTGCAGCATACAATCTCTAAAAACCTATCGATCCTTTGGCAACATACGAAGCTCCCACGAAGCCAATCGATGTTCGATGTAGCCGCTGGCTCGTCCATCGGCAGCTTCCAATAGGTAGGTGCGCGCCGAGTTCACTTTCCCCTGTAGTTTATACTGAATGGCCAAATAGAACAACATGCGGGCTTTCAAGGTTCGATTTTTCTCGCTGTTTACTTGCTGTACGATGAAGAAGTCGGAAGAAGGTTGCATGTAGTAGCGGGCCATGTGGTAGAAGAGGGAATCCCGAGGCAGGGCAGGGAGGATCTTTTCCAGATACTCGGAAGCTTTCTTCTCCTGGTTGGCGCATTTATAGGAAAGGGCTACTAGAAGATGGTAAGCGGGTTCAGTCTCGTCCCGTTCGGCAGCCTTCCGAAATGACTCGGCAGCCTGAAGGAAATTGCTCATTTTGTAATGGAGGATTCCCATGGGTACGTACGCATAGGGGTACTGGGGATTGAGAGTAAGGGCTTTTTGGTAGTCTGCCAGGGCTTCCCGGTATTTCTCTTTCCCATCCAGAATCCGGGCACGATAGATATAGGCAAGAAACAAACCG
>Ga0078972_1007158_pt1 | contig 25263 bp, 27 predicted proteins | sample YelNatPaOPGAMG01_FD_67568 | JGI IMG/M metagenome (GOLD analysis project Ga0078972, IMG submission 67568) | Hot spring thermophilic microbial communities from Obsidian Pool, Yellowstone National Park, USA - OP-RAMG-01 (SPADES assembly) (version 2) | ecosystem: Environmental > Aquatic > Thermal...
AAAAGATAACCCGTTCCAGGTTGCTCTGGCTTTTGGCAGTGCGTACCAGTTCGGCGGTGCGGCCGAAACGGGTACGCGCGCCGGTCGCCGTGACGAGAGCAGTGGCCTCGCCGTGCTGGACCGTTGTACCGGCATAGCCCATTCCGCCGCTCGTGACCTCTACCGGCAGCGATTCGCCCGTCAGGGCAGATTGGTCGAGCAGCAGGTTGCCGTCCAGCAACTGCACATCAGCCGAGAGCAGGTCGCCCATGCGGATGTGAATCACGTCGCCGGGGACGAGTTGCTCTGAGGGAAGCAACTGCCACTTGCCATCGCGGCAGACGCGGGCGGTCAGTTGCAGGCGCCGGCGCAACAGCGCCAGCGCGTCGGACGAACGCTTTTCCTGAACCGTGCTGAAAACGGCGTTGAACAAGATGAGCGCAGCGATGATGGCCGCTTCGTCGTATTTGCTCAGGACGATTTCGAGAATCACCGCCGCTTCCAGCATCCAGGGGACAGGTCCCCATAGACGTTTGAGGAACGCCAGCCAGGGGTGGGGCTTGGCTTCGGTAATGGCGTTGGGTCCGACCTGGGCCAACAGGCGGGCGGCTTCTTCGCTAGTCAAACCATGCCAAGAGACGGGTTGAGCCATCGCATCACCCTACTTTTTGCTGCGCTTGTCCTCGTGCCACTTTCAAATTCCAATCAGTCCGCCTTTTGCGCCTCGTAGCGAGGCTGAAATGGCAAGTGCACGGTGAAAGTTGCTCCATGACCCGGTTCGCTTCGCACCTCCACCGTGCCCCCATGCCAGCGCGTGATCTCGTAGGCAATGGCTAACCCCAACCCCGCTCCCCCACTCTCGCGCGAGCGGGCCTCTTCCACCCGGTAGAAGCGCTCGAACACGTGCGGCAAGTGCTCTGGCGGGATGCCCGGCCCGGTGTCGCTGATGGCGACCCACACCCCCGTGCGCTCTAGCCCGGCTCGCAAAGTCACTTGGCCTCCTGGTGGCGTGTATTTTACAGCATTATCCAACAGGTTCAGAAAGAGGCGGATGAGGTGGTCAGGATCCCCCAGGATGGATAGCCCCGGTGGCACTTCTTCGGTCAGGGCCAGCCCACTGGCGGAAGCCAGTGGCCGCATCTGTTCCATGACAGCGCTCAGCAAATCGGAGAGGTCCAACGCCTGTGGCTGCCAGGGCAGGCGCCTTTGGTCCAGGCGGGCCAGGAAAAGCAGGTCAGTGCTCAAGCGGATCAGGCGGTCCACTTCCTGTTCCAGGTCGCGTAAAGCGCTTTCATATTCTGCGGCGGTACGAGGCTGGTTCAGCGTCACGCCGAGGCGGCCTTTGAGGGCAGTCAGAGGGGTGCGCAACTCGTGGGAGGCATCGGCTGTGAAGCGCCGTTCACGCTCAAAGGCTGCCTGCAGCCGGTCGAGCATGCGGTCAAAAGTGGCGGCCAGCCGTCCCACCTCATCTTGTGGGCCGGCATGCCCGATGCGCCGGGAGAGTTGGCTGGCGCTGATGGCCTGCGCGGTGCGGGTAATGCGGTCTATGGGCCGCAGAGCACGGTCGGCCAGGAAATAGCCTCCTACCCCCGCCAGCATCAGGACAAAGGGCAGGCCCAAGAAGATCTGCGTGCGCAGGTTTTCTACCGCATCCTGCAACGGCGCCAGGGATTGAGCGACCTGGAGCCAAATCACGGATTGCCCGCCGAGCGCCTGGATCGGCTGGCTGTAGACACGCCAGTGCGCTTCTCCCGTGCCTAACGTATGGTAGCCAGCGACGACCGGAACCCATGTAGGCACTGCCAAATAGCTGCCGAAGCCATCCCATACCGTCCCGTCGGCCGCGATCAGCCGCACAGCAAAACCCGCCTGGTTCAGACGGCTGGCTGCCACCTGAGATGCCTCTTTGTTTTGGAAGGCAGGGTGACCGTTTTCCTCATCCAGGTTGGTGAGCGCCTGGGAAGCCGTTACCTGGAGGGTGGCATCAACCTGGGCCAGCAGGCTGTGTTCTAGCCGCAAGTACAGGTAGCCACTGAAAAAGAGCAGGGTCAATGCCATCAGCAGCATATACCAGGCCGTCAATCGCACCCGCAGAGTAGCCCACCCAGGCTGCCACCAACTACGCATCTTCTTCCTCCGTACTGAGCCGGTAACCGACGCCGCGCACAGTATGAATCAACGGCCGATCAAAACCCCGATCTATCTTGCGGCGTAGATAGCCAACGTAGACATCCACGACATTGGATTCGGCGTAAAAGTCAAAGTTCCAGATGTGCTCGGCAATCTGGGTACGGGTAAGCACCTGATTGGGATGGCGCATCAGGTACTCTAACAGGGAGAATTCGCGCGGGCTGAGGTCAATCCGACGCCCGGCGCGGCGCACCTCCCTCCGCACTGTGTCCATCTCCAGGTTACCTACCCGGAGCACCGGATTGCTCTGTAGCGGCGGGCGGCGCAGCAGGGCGCGCACACGAGCCAGCAATTCAGGGAAGGCAAAGGGCTTGACCAGATAGTCGTCGGCACCGCTATCCAGCCCCTGGACACGGTCCTCTACCGTATCGCGTGCCGTGAGCAGAAGGACTGGCGTCCGCACGCCCCGTTCCCGCAGCTCACGCAGCAGCCGCAGGCCGTCCATTTTGGGCAGGAGAATGTCCAGGACGAGGAGGTCGTACGGCGCCGCCAGCGCGTAATCCAGGCCTTCCTGTCCGTCGGTAGCAATATCTACAGCATACCCGGCTTCGCCAAGCCCCTGGCAAATAAAGCGGGCGATGCCCGGCTCATCTTCAACGACCAGGATGCGCATTTCTCGTCACACCTCCCACGGGAAAGATATCTCTCCCGCGACTGGAGAAGCAGCCAACCTACCGACGGGTCAGCCATCACCGGAAGTGGGCCAAACGAACAACAGCCATCCCGTACTCCTGGCGACGGGCATCCACCATGCCAGAGTCGGGAGGCCTGCTTGGTAAAGCGCCACTCCAGTTCCAGATCAATGCCGGTAGGCGTTGTAGGCATCTGCAGGCTTGCAAGCCGCCCAACCGCTCGTCCGGCCGCCGCGAGCGCTGCAAGCCAGGCCGACAAGCGGCGAAGCCGCCGCGCCGTTCGGCCGACCGCTTTGCGCTCGGCTGAACTCTGTACTGTGCGGCAATCCATTATGCGAAAAATCTCCGTACAATGTACCCAGTGGCCGTTGCTATGTGGCACCATCGCCGCACGTGCAGACCCAGAATCGCACGCATACCCGTGTGGGATAGCCTTGTGTGCATATTGTAGCACCCTTCCGCGGCAAGTCAAGGGGTTTTTATGAACAACATAAACAACCTGCCGCCACAAAGACCCAACAAACTCCCAGACCAGTCACGCGATGCACTCCGCTTCTACCACATCCCCACCGCCTCATCCCCCGGCACCGCCGCCGGCAGCGGGATCGTCTCCACCAGCATCGGCTCCACATCCTTCTTGTCCCGCGACAGTCCCAACAACACGACGAACCGCCCCACCTCCAGCCGCGCAATGTGGTTCGCCACCTGCACGTACCAGAACCCCTTCTCCGACCGCGCCAGCGCCGCCACCGCCAGGTCCCGATCCTTCGGGTTCTTCAGCCGCCCGATGAACAGGTTGTTGCACGAACTCACGATCTCCGGCGGCAACTCCGACGGACTCTGCGCGATCACTCCCATCCACACCCCATACTTCCCCGCGTCCCGAAACATCGTCGCGTAGATGTCGCTCGTCACCCGCCGGGCGTTCTCCTCCCGTGCCCCCTCGCCCACGCCGGAGATGATCTTGTTCGCCTCCTCATACACCAGGAACAACCTCCGCCCGTCCCCCTGCCCGATGCTCTCCCTCGCCCGGAAGATCGCGTCGTTGTACAGATGCCATGAGATCAGCCCAAGAATCGCCGCCTTACCGTACTCCGGCATCGTGCCACCCTCCAGCACCGCCACGCCATCCGGATACGCCAGGTCCTCAATCGCAATGCTCCCCTCCCCTCGCCCATACATCCCCGCCAACTGCCCATACCGGAACACCTTCAGCCGCAGCAGGAGCCCTTTCACCGCCGTCTGGTCCGTGATGTTGTTCCGCAGCCGACCGTACAGCGCCTCCAGCCGGTCGTACACCTGGCCCAGGTCCACGTTCTTGGAGCGCTCAATGGCCAGCTGTGGGCCTGGCTCAGCGACGCGCCCACCGTGGCACTGTTGTGCACGCCCGCATTGACATTGGCTCCCAACGTGCCCGGCAACCCCAACGCCACGCCCCCGCCTGCCGACGTCCCCACCGTACCCGATGCCTGGACCCCCACCGTCCGCGTCTGCCCCTCCGACGTGTACTGGTTGGCCCCATCGGCCACCGATTGCCCATCGCTGTGCCCTACCTGCACCGACTGCCCCACCTCCTGGCTCTGCGATGCCGACAGCCCAAGCGAAGCGCCGTGCGAACTCCCTTCGCTGTGGCTCTGCGACTGCCCTACCGACACTCCCACGTTGCTCCCCTGCGACTGCCCGTCCGTGATCGTCTCCCCGACGCTGTGCGCCTGACCCGTCGTCTGGGCGGTAGAGGCCGTGTCCGCATGCCCCACCGTGTGGGATTGCCCCTGCGTCTGCGCTACCCCTTCCGTGTGCGCCTGGCCCACCGCGTGGCTTTCCCCAACCGTCTGAGCCGTCCCATGGCTCTCGGTCGTGGCCCAACTGGACCCCATCATCTGGCTCTGCCCCGCCGTGTGCGCCTCCCCGTGACCCACCGCATGGCCGGTCGTTACCGATTCGCCCACCGTCTCGGTCACGCCGCGCGTCTGCCCTTCGGTGTGCGACCGACCGTCCACCACCGACCGCGTGTGCCCTTCGGTTTCCGTGACGCCCTCCGCCTGGCTCCGACTGCGCGTCACCCCGTCGGTGTCCGACACCCCGTACCCCGTGCTGGCGCCCGCGTTGACCGCCCCCGACAGAATGACCGGGATGGACAACCCCACGTGAATCCCTCGCGTGCCCTTCTCCATGGACGCCCATCGCGACGCTTCCCGCGCGTTGGCCGCCTGCAGACGGTAGATGTCCCCCTGCCGCACCCGAAATGCCATCACCACCGCCAGAAACTCCTCCCGCAGTTTCGCCATCCCCCGGTACACCAGTTCGTTCTGCTGCAGGGTGTACTCGTCCACCACTGCAGACCGCGCATTCTCCCCCGTCATCCCACGCGCGTTCTCCCGCGCGTCCGGCTGGCCGATGCCGACCACCCCGAAGCGCATCTCGCTGAACCCCCTTCGGAGCCACTCGGCGCGCGCCATCGTCAACGGCACAAACCGCGACTGTTCAAAGTTCGCCAGCACGCCCTCCAGCGCCGCTGCCGCCTCGCCCGCGCGTCGGAGCGCCATTTCCAGGCTCGCGCCCAGCCCTTGTACCCCGTAGCACTGCAACAGCCCCTGGTACGGCTGGAACATCCCCGCCACCAGATACACAAAATCCACCTCCGCGCTGTACACCCCCTTCAGCGCCTTCTGCATCCGCTGAATCAGGGTTACCTGCTCCCGCGTCTCCTTGGGAAGAAAGTCCAGGGCAACCAGCTTCACCGCCTTGTGCACGCGGTACGTCGCGCCCCCTTCCCGTTCCACCAGATCGTAGTACAGGTAGTCCAGACGGCCGCCATCGTCGTACACCGCCTCGCTCCGGTACACCTCCAAATCCACAGGAACGGAGGGCGACGCCCCGGTCCTGCGCCCCCGCTCCAGCAGGGCAGAGACCCGATTCACGAAAACAGATGCCATAGGTTCCTCCTCCTGTTCTGCCAGGCCAACGCTGCCGGCGCCTGCCCTGACTGCCTGGAATCCCCTCCACCGGAACTGGAACGACACCGCTTACGCGGTACTCCTCTCCTTCCGCCCATCAACTTCCACGCCGTCCCCTCAGCGCGGCAATCCATTCCTCTGCCGTGGCAAACGGCGCGGCCAGCGACAACGGGTTCACCAGCAGCCTCTGCACAAGGTACGAAAAGTGAGCCACCGGCAAAACGAACCAGGTCAGCCACGTGCCCACCGTGGAGAAGATCGCCAGGTTCCCGGCAATGACCCGCTGCGCCTCTCCACTGGAACCCAGCACCCCCGCCCACGCCGTCGGCTCAAACCGCGCCGCCATGCTCAGGTACACCCGAAACCCCAAAAGCGCCAGCGCGTAGGTGAGCAGAAACCCCTTGCCCCGCCACAGGATGGCGTCCCGCTCGCCCCGAAGGACCAGCAAAACGAGAACCCACCCCCACCACATGGCCGCCCCGATGGCCGGCACCGGCCGAGGGTACACCCAGGCCGCGGCCAACCACATCACCCCCGTGAGCGCCGTGAGGACCTGCGGGACGCGCGACCGCACGCCCCCGGCCTCCATCCAGCCCCGGCCCTGATGCGCCGGTCGGCTCAGGTTCTGGCAGGCAACCTGGCGGTCAAAAAGGAGTACAACGCCCGCTCCGGCCACCGCCATCAGGTGCGGCAGCCGGTCCCACACCCCGTACCCCATGACCAGCACCCCGTTGAGCACCACGATGAGCGCGTCCAGGACCCACTGCCCGATACGGGTTACGGTTTCCAACGTCCCCCTCCCGCCTGGCACAGCGCCGCCACGGCGTCGCGGAGGTGCTGCACCTCTTCTTCCGAAAGGTTCTCTTTCACCACCACAGGAACCATCGCAACCTCCGCCTCCTGCGCCGCCAGCAGCATCCGCTGACTGAGCGCGTCCAACACCCGATACCGCTCCCACCCGTTCCGGTTCGGCGCCACCTCCACCACCAGAGGGAATGGAACCCCCGCCCTGCGAATGGCCTCCACCAACGCCCTCAAGTCCTCCTTCAGCGGAAGCCTCGGATCCATTTCCACCCGCCGAAGGTCCACCAGCAGATGATCATCTATCCGCACCCTGGCCTCCCCTCGCCGTACCCAGTACGCGCGGACTGCCTCCACGCTCACACAGGGACACCGCCGCGTGTACGCGCACGTCGGGCAGTCCCACGTGCACCCGTCTGGAACGTCGTCGGCGTACGGACAATCCAGGCAGTCGTCCCCCCACCCGCTGCACCGAAACATCGGCCTGCTTTTGTTTAGCCCCATAATCCTCTCCTTTCATTCTCACGAGACGGGATCTCCCGCTCCAGTGTCCAAAGCCTGTCCGCTTGATCCAGGCGCGCTACCTTCAGCCGAACGCCCTTCCCGCTCTCCATCGCCCATGCCGTGACCTCCGCCACGAGCGCCTTGTACGCGCTCTCATCCGGGCAGATCACGCAGAACTCGCCCGTGACCTGATGGTAGTTCGCCCACTTGCGATTCCGGGCCACCCGGTCCTTCCGCGTGTACCGCTCGCATTCCACGTACACAGGCCGCCCCTCCAACACAACCACGATGTCTGGCGCGAAGGTGCCGCCCTCCGGCGTCTGCGTGTAAGGCGGCGCCACGTCCACCGCCGTCGCCCCAAACCGCCGCAGGTGATCCGCCCCCTCCAGCGTCAACAGCACATGGGCATCGCTCCCGTGCCGCGCTCCCAGCCGCTCCCATTCCGAGACCACAGGCTCCATCCCCAGTTCGCGTTGCACCTGCTCTCGCCCCGCCTCGGTCAGACGCACCAACTCGGTGTTCCGACCCCGCACTTCCGCCTTGGGACGAGACCGCACAATCCAGCCCGCCTCCACCGCGCGGTCGAAAAGCCGCTGCATGGAACCCCCCTCCGGCACCCCATGCTCTTCCCGCAGGATCCCCTCTATCTCCTTCCGACGGCTGACCCCGGTCGTAGCCAGAATCCGGAGCAGCGCCGTGGTCCGATCCTCTCCCTCCACGGGAGCAGGAGCCCTCGGAGCCGAAGCCGTTCGCTCCACCGCCATCGCCACCCGTTCTTCCGCCGCCCTGGCACGCTTCTCCGCCTCGGCCAGTTCCGCTTCCAGAACGGCCACCTTCGCCCTCAGCGCCTCCACCGCATCCGTCCTGTCCCGTAGGGCGGCTTCCAACTCCGCCAATCGGGCGCCCCCAGGGTCCCCCCGCGCACCCTCCAGCCGGTACATCTTGGACGCCGCCTCTACCTGAACCAGCCGCGCCAGTTCCATCGCCCCAAGCCGCTGAAACCCCTGGGAGTCCTCCCGCGCCATCTCCGCCAGACGCTCCGGGATCAACGTCTCCGCAATCCCCCGAATGGCCTGCACCAATGCTTTCTCCCGGGCCTCCAACTGCGTGTGGATCTGGAACAAGGCATCAAAGTTCGACTGCACCTGCCCCAGGTTCACCCGCAGCCTCCGCAACTCCAACTCCGCCTCCACCCCGTGCAGGTCACCGTCCACCAGGGCCTCCTTGCCGCGAAATCGCCTTCCGTTGTCTCTGGGCCAGCCCCGTCAGCGCCGCCAGCCGCGCCTGCGCCTCCTTCAGCTGCGCCCTGGCATCCGCGATCGTCTCGGGACGCGGCGCGCCCACACAGGCCACCACGCTCTGCCCCGCCCTGATCGCCACCGCCAGGGCGTCTCGCGCCTGGCGGTGCACCTCGCCCATCGCCGCCGGCGCCCGCGCCCCATCCACCTCCCGCGCCACCGAACCCAGCCGCTCCAAAGCCTCCCCGCCTCGCTGACCCCCCTGCAGCAACCGCCCGGAGTCGGACAACGCCGCGGCCTCATCCAGAACCCCCTGGAACGCACCAAGACTTGCTGCCATGACCGCCGTCCATCCCGACAGGTCCCGAAGGTACCCCATCATCGCCTGACGCTCGCGGGTAAGCACTACCGCCCGACCCTCCTGGTACGGGGTGTTGGCAAGCCCCAACGGAACCCAGACGCCCAGCAGGACCACCCCGACCATCACCCCCACCCACCTACTCCGTATCCGGATCACCCGATCCGTCATCGCCCTCCTCCTCTCGCAACGGGTCCAGCATCTCTATCCGCCGCGCCACCACCTCGTTGACCGTCCGCTCTTCACCCCTCACGGTGATGTCCCGGCTGACCAAACCCCCAATCACCAGCACCCGCATCCCCCGGTACAGCTGCCCGTGCAACCGGGCCACCCCATCGCCGAACATCACCACTGTAACGTGGTCGGGGCGCCGCACCCTCCGACCCCCTTCGGTCTCCCACTTCGTCGGCATCTCCGGCGGCCGGTGCACCGAAAGGCGAAAGGTCAACTTCCCACGCCCTACCCGTGTCGGCAACAACTCCGGTTCGCTCACCACCTTCCCCAGCAATTCCACCTGGTTGTGTACCGCCATCGCCGCATCCTCCCCCTTCAAGGTTTCTCACGCCGCTCACCCCGCGTCCGCATCCTCCCCCTCCGTCCCGGATGAGACCGAGTGCGTCGCAACCGTCTCGTTGAGCGGGCTCCGCGTTACGGTCTGGACCTCCGCGGAGGTGCCGTTCGCCCCAGACACGATCCCTTCCTCCCCTATCTCCGGCTGAAAAGCGATCCGCTCCGCCACCGTCTCCGTCACCATCCGCCGACTTCCGTCCGCTGCCGTGTACATCCGGCTCTGCGTCCACCCAAACACCACTACCCGCGCACCCTTCCTCAGCAGCGGCTGCATCGCCTCTCCCTTCTCCCCGTACATCACCACGTGGATGATGTCCGCGCCTCGCCCCGCTCCGCCTGTCTCCCCATACTTGGCCGCGCGGCTCCCATCCCGCGACACCGACAGCCGAAACGTCAGCTTCGGACGCCCCCTCCGCGTAACGTGCAACTCCGCCTCCGAGTCCAACTGCCCTTCTTTGATGTCCACATTGATCACCATGCCTCTCCTCCTTGCAGGATATGTCGTTGGTGCAGTTTCCCCTCCGGGAGAAACTACACGGGATACCCACTGGATGTAGACGATGAAGCCCTCCGTATGACCGGATGGAGTATAGCGTATGGATGGAGTGTAGTTAGTGTAGTTAGTGTAGTTCTTTTCAGGGGATACACCCCAGAATTTCAAGCCCAGGCACAAACGGGTGCAGATCCTGGATACCCAAATGAACGACACTACATACACCCTCAGGCCGCTCCCACTCCCCTGAGAGCGCCCCCATGAGCCTGCTCAATTGCCCATGCAGCCTCTGAGCATCACGCATCACAACGCCCCTGTACCCCAAATGGACTACACAAACTACACTAACTACACAGATCCGGCGTGTCATCGGGCCCTTCCACCTCGTACCGCTCCATCCGATCTTGTATCTCCGCCTTCTCAATCCGGTACACGTACCCACGCGCCTGGCGCCGCTTGTCCCGAAACCCCAGCCTCTGCAGCGCACGCCCCACGTACCGCGCCGTGACGTCCGCACTCTCCCCCTCCGGCAGGTGTTTGCCCATCGCCGCCAGAATCTCGCCCGTGTTCACCTGCATCACCTCCCCCTTGACCAACGACCGAAGGGCCAACAGCAGGGCCTGGTCCCACTCCGATAACCCTACCCCAGCCCCCACCCGCACATTCGCCTGCGCATACTTCTGAACCACTCCCACCAACCCCGTCGCCCCGCGCCCTTGGAGAAACTTCGCCAACGCCAGCAGCGGCAGCCAACGCTCCCCATGCCGATTGTCCAGCACCCGAATCTCTCCATCGTGCAGGTATATCTCTCGCACCTCCGCAAAGCACGTGAGCGCCAGCCCGTACAGGTCCCCTCGCACCCCCGCCCAGTCCTCATCCCCATCCCGCACCACCAGGTTGCCCTTCTCGCTCCGGGCCCGAAGCATCGCGATGATAATGCACCGATCGCTCAACACCTCCTCCAGCCCTCGGATGTTCGCCAGCATCTTCGGCCCGTACACCGCAAACTCCCGCACCTCAAACCGGTCGTTCGGCCCCTTCTCCGCCCGCGTGGCCACCGCGCCCCGCTTGTACCCCGCGTTCAGCACCTGCCGCAGTTCATCCGCCACAGGGTCCCCCCGCTTCCCCAATCGCTCCGCCTCGTCAATCCCCAGCGTGCCCCTCGTCGCATCCATCAGCCGGTACACGCTGGCAGGCGAGATGTCCGCCGTGCACCGCATGTTGAAGGCAAGCCGCTGCGTCACGTCCAGCGTCTTGGTCTTCCCGGACCCAGGCGGCCCCCATAGCCCAATGTACGGATACGTCTCAAACAGCGGGTACAGGTACGTCCCCACCGTCCACAGCGCCAGCACGTCCGTCGTGTGCGCCTCGGAAAACTCCAGGTACCGGTCAAACAGCCGCTCCACCGCGCGGTACGTGCCCACCGGATCAGGCACAGCACCCGCCAGAAATGCCTTGAGGCTCTCGTGCTCCCATCGACTGGAGGGACCCAATAGGGCCGGCGCAGAGGCGACCACCATCCGCCTCCCGCCTATCGTCACCAAACCCTCCTCCGGCAGCGGAACCTGTTGCCGCTCGCTCGTGATGAGATACGGCCGGCGCGTCACTTTCCCCTCCCCATCTCGCACCAGCAGCGGTACCGTCACCATCCCCATGTCCTCCACGTAGTCCAGTGCCGGCGATACCACCGGGTACGTCCCCTCCACCACAACCGGCTCACTCCGCGCCCCAGCAGGTTCGGCGGATTTCCCCCGCTCTTTCTGCGCAGCCTTGAGCAGTCGGTTGAAGGCCGATGACGACAGCCCCAGCAGCATCTTCGCACGCTCCTCGTACCGCACCAACGCAACCGGCGGGAGAGCGGCCATATCCCCCATGATCTCCTCCACCCGCCTGTCGCGGTCGGCACCCACCGCCGCGGCTGCCTCCTCCAGCTTCCTGTGCAGCAGCGTGCTGGATCCGTCCAGAATCTTGCGAAACCCCTCCGCCCCAACCCCCTCAACCGCCAGATCCCGAACATCTTTGCCCTCGGGAAGCATCACCATGTGCACCCGCGGACCTAACCGCTCCGCAAGGCGCAGGGCTGCCTCCTGCCCCGCTGCGTCCCCATCCAGACACACGTATACCGGCTCGTGACCCCTGACCGCCGGGACCAACCCTTCCGGCAGCGTCGTCCCCTGAAGGGCAATCGCAGGGATGCCCCACCCGTGCAGCGTCAGACAGTCGGTGATCCCTTCCACAAGGACCAACTCGCCCTTGCCCCTGAGCGCCGCATCGTTGTATACCGGCTTGGGCCCGCGCAGGTGCAGGTACTTGGGCCCATTCCCGTCCGCCAGCGCCCTGCCGGTCAGGTACACCACCCGCCCCCCCGAGAACGTCGGAAATACCAGCCGCCCCGCAAACACCTCGCGCCCATCTTCCCGCAACACGCCCGCTTCCACCGCCTGCGCCCTCCCAATGCCCTCGCGGTTCAGGTGCGCTTCCAGGTCGTTCCCAACGGCCAGCCCGACCCAAAACTCGCGCAACGTCTCCGGCTCAAGTCCCCGAAGATGAGGCCCTTCAAGAACAGATGGCATCGCCATCCATCGCGCATGGTACCACTGGGCCGTCAGCCCAAGAATCCGGTCTCGCAATGTCCGCTCCCCACCCGCGCCCTCCCAGACCCATGCGACGCCCGCACGCTCCGCGAGCCACCGCAGGCTCGCCTTGAATTGCTCGGGGTCCCGAGGGCGAAATGCCGCGCCGTGCCGCACATACGACACCAGGTCAATCACGTCCCCGCCCACGCCATCGGCGTAGTGATACCACGACTCCGTGTGCGGATACACGGTGAGGGCAGGCGTCGCCTCGCCACGCGTGCTCCCCACCCACGTGCGCCCGACCCTCCGCAACCCAGGGATCAACTCCTGCGCTACCTCCACGATGGGCGACCGCCCTATCACGTCGTCTTTCAAATCCATCGCTCCCCTCCGCGAGACTGAACACGCTGCACCTACTGAATGGACACGGGAGTCCGACCCTCCTCCCCCGTGAAGATGGCTTCAGGCACCCCCAGCACCTCTTCCGCTCGCTGGATGAACTCATCCGTCACAGGAAGTTCGCCCCGCAGGATCGCGCTGAACCGATGGTAGGGGTACCCCATCAGCCCAGACACCAGCCGCGGCTCCAGCCCACTGGCACGCACCAGCGCCCGAAACAATTCCATCGTGTGAGGCCCCTCTTCAACGCCCAATCCCATCCTCCTTTCCGTTCGGTAGGAACGGTCACCCTTCATCCAAGCCACAGTTCCTACCCAAAAAGCACCGAGGGGCCTCATCGGCCCCTCGGTAGGTATTCCCCCTCGTCGCATCCCTCTGGCTCAGGCAGGCCCAGCCACGCCCGAATCATCCTCCGCAGCAGTTCTCCGGCGGAAACGTCGTTCTCAGCCGCCTTGATCCGCAATACCCGCAGTTCTTCCTGGCTGATGGCAAAGGTAAACCGGCGGTACTTCCTGCCCTTCCGCTGATTGGTTCCCATCACGTCGCCTCCTCACCGAAAAGTGTGCGGAGAGAAACCCTTCCACGCGCCTATCATAGCACATCCGTTCTATGCTGTCAAGTCCCTCGCGCCGAACTTGGCCCCCGGCACACCCCGAAGGTCGCCAATACCCTCGGACGGCCTGCCCCTTCTGTCGTCGCAACTATGCGAAACTCACTATTGACAGAACACAAGTTCTGTGGTATGATAAGAGCGCAACAGGGGTCCCACCTGAAGTGGCGCTTGACACTCGGAGTCCCAAAACGTGAAACGGGCTGCGCCGGTGCTCGCAACACCAACGCAGCCCTGACCACCACGCTGAAGCGGGCAGCGCGGCGGCTAACAGGAATTGTATCACAGATTCTCTCGCGGGTGCAATTCCGGCGGCGGCCAACAGCGGAACGCTCAGCGGTTGGCCGTCTGCTTTTTCAGGCAACGAGGAGGAAGGACATGAAACGAATTCTGTCGCTGAAGGCCTTCGTGGTTGTTTCCCTGCTCCTGTTTCTGGCCACCAGTTACGAGAACACCCGCCTCCTGGCCATGAACTTCCACGGCACCAACCCCCTGCTCCCATGGGCCTATGCCGGCGCCGTGGAACTGGGCGTGATCGGACTCTCCATCGGCATCATCATCCGACGCAGAAACCACCGGCCGGCGCGCGGATATGCGGCCGTCCTCCTGGGAGTTCTAGGACTTTCGGTTACGGCCAACTTCCTCATGGGAGCGCAGAGTTTCTACCCGGCGTTCCAGATTATGGCCAGGGTGCGAGATTGGTCACTCTGGTGGCTTCTCCCGCTGGCCTTCAGCGCGGCGGTTCCCGTGCTCATCTTCGCGTTCTCGGAACTCCTGGCTACGCTGGTGCTGGAGGACGAGGAGGCAACCAGAGCCACCACGACCCCCAGACGGCCGGCTGCACCGGAAGTTCCACGGTCGGGAGTTCCCCAGCAACCACCCAGGATGCTCCCAGATCAGGAGAACAATCTGGTCAATCGTGTGGTTGCATTGTATGGAGAGCAGCCAGAGACTCCCCTCGCCCAACTCGCCCGCGAATTGGGAGTCTCTGCTTCCACGGCCTCTCGGGTCAGGATTCAGGCCATGCAACAAGGGTTGTTGGTGAGAGTTTCACGCAGCCACTACTCTCCTAACGGCCACCGACAGCAAGCCTCTTGGGAGAAAGGAGCGTAACGATGGAATTCGGAGTCTTGCCCCCCATGTTCGGAATGGGAATGGTGAACAGCCTGTCAGAAGTGCTCAGGATTCAGCAGCAGGCCGCCGAGCAGGCCCGCGCCCAGTTGGACATTCAGCCTCGCGCTGAAGACATGCAGGTACCTGCGCCTGCGGAGCAGGTGCAGCGCCCGTGCGAGACCCAGCGTCCGATGTGAGCGGCGATGATCGGGCTATGTCCAATATGATCTTCCACAGTGCCCATAGCGCGATGTCCAGCGATGCATCGCCTGAAATCGTCGGGCACGCCGGTCGCGCCGCACTGGGACGCGTCGTCGGATCCGAAGGTGTGTTTGGCCGCTTGCTTGGCATGAGCCGCTCCTGGAACAGAGCGTCTGGAAGACTCACGGCCCCACGCTGATCTCGGCCCCAGGATCGGGCTCACGCCATTGGGTTGTTTCTGGACAGAATCACAGACTAATTGTATTATACCCGCACAAACGTTCTATGTCAAGCAAGTCCATCTGAATCCGAGGAGGTGAGCCATGAGAGTCGCAGCCTATGCACGCGTATCCAGCGAGGAACAGACCGAGGGCTGGTCACTGGACGCCCAGAAGCATGCCATCTACGATTACGCTGCACGCAACCACCACATCGTCGTGGATTTCTACTGGGACGACAGCACCGGAACCGATGACCAGCGCGACGGGTTCCAAAAGATGATCCAGGACGCCCGCGCCAAGAAGTTCGACGCCATCCTCATCTACCACACCAGCCGCTTCTTCCGCAACATCAGCCTGGCGCGCCAATACAAGCGCCTTCTCCGTGACCACCTGGGAGTAGACGTTATCTCCATTACTCAACCCACGGGCGACAGCGGTACTCCCCAAGCCTATCTGTCTGAGGGAGTCAACGAACTGTTTGACGAGTACTACTCCATCACCCTCTCCTTCTGGACATCCACAGGCAAACGCGCACGCGCGGAAAACGGCCTCTACAATGGCGATCCACCCTATGGCTACTGCAAGGGCAACTGCTCCCACTGCACCATCCCACGGGCCGATGCCATCTGCCCGAACTTCGGCCAGTTGGACAAGAGCGCCGACGGCGTGCTCATCCCCCACCCAGTCAATCACCAGGGCCTACTCCTCGCCTTCCAGCAGTGTGCCGAAGGGGCTACGGACCGCGAGATCGCTACAGCCCTCAACAACGCAGGCTACCGTACAGACAGCATCAAGCGCGGCGCTAATCTGTTCACTAAGGACACCGTGCGCCGCATCCTGATCAACCCCTTCTATCTTGGCTACGTGTCCTACAAGGGAACGCGGATTGCTGGAAAGCACCCTGCGCTCATTGACGAGGGACTGTGGAACAGAGCCCAGCAGGCCAGGATCAACAATCGCAATTCGCCCAAGACGCAATCAGAGGGACGCTTCGTCGGACGGGTCTATCCGCTGTCAGGCATTCTGAGGTGCCAAGAATGCGGAGGGCGCATTCACGGGTACGGCGTGCGACAAGGTGCGTATCGGTGCTACACGCGCTCCCAGCGAAAAGGCGCCTGCTCACAAGGCTTCGTGGAGGTTGGAATCCTGGAAGACCAAATTGGCGAGTACCTGGCCTGTTTTCACATTCCAGAGGACTACCAGGCTCGGCTCATGGAGAGTGCAGGGCAAGACTGGAGTGGTATCAACAATCTTGAACGCATCAAGTCCTCTTTGGAGACTCGACTGAATCGGCTGAAGGATCTCTATGAAATGGGGGACAAAACACGAGAGGAGTACCTACGCGGCCGCGACCAGATTCTGGCGGAGTTGGCACAGCTCAAACCAGCGGAGGACAAGAAGTTCGATCTTGACCAGGCTGCACAACTGCTCGGCGAATTCTGTCGCGCCTGGTCGCAAGCCAATCTGGAGCAGAAGCGCAAGATCGCCCGGCTCATCTTTGAGGAAATCTGGGTAGAAAACAAACAGGTCGTAGCCATCAAGCCACGACCTGTTTTCCAGCAGTTCTTCGCCCTAGATTTTAGCGAGAGGCGGAAGCGACGGGATTCGAACCCGCGATCTCCTGCTTGACAGGCAGGTATGCTAGGCCGCTGCACCACGCCTCCGCTTGTTGATACGTCCACATCCTACCATAAAACCCGCCCTTTGTCAAAAACCACCCCACGCACCCTAGAACACCCCAAACCACATCGCCACACCCATCACCACAAACAGCGCCGCCGCCACCTTGTTCAGCACCTGCGCGGGCACAACCTGCGAGATCAACTGCCCCGCAAACGCCCCGATCAGCGTTACCACCACCAACGCCAGCGCCGCCCCCAAAAACACCATCCACGGCTTCCCCGTCTTGCATGTCATGGAGATCACCGCCAACTGCGTCTTGTCCCCGAGTTCTGCCAGCAGCAAAAGCCCGAATGTCCCCGTCAGTACCTTCCAGTCCATCTCTCTTCTCCTGTTATGTAAACTCAACAAAAAAGACCCTTGCCTCATGGCAAAGGTCTCGCTCATTGGCTCGCGCCAACCGACGGAACCAGGCACAAGGCCGGCATGTCGATCCCGCCGCACAGGTGGAGCTACTCCCCTCTGACGCTCACATTATGCCATCCGCCGCCCGCGCCGTCAAATCCGCGCCCGCGCCCGAAGCCCCAACCTCCCCCAGCGCCCGCATCGCCATCTCCAACACGCCAGGCGACAGAGGCAGCCCCCCCAGTTCCTCCGCGCTGAACCAGCCCACCTGCGAAGTATCCGACGCGGCGCGCGGTTCCCCCTCCACCCACTCCGCCAGCATGTCCACGATGACGTAGTGATACTCCACGCGCCCTGCCGCATCGCGCAGAATACGATCCACGACCCCGAATGGCCGCACAACGCGCACCCGAATGCCGCACTCTTCCCATATCTCGCGCTCCGCAGCCTCCGCCAGAGTCTCGCCCAGTTCCACCACCCCGCCCGGAAAGGCCCAAATCCCCTCCCCTGGCGGATGCCCCCGCTGGGCCATCAGCACGCGCCCCTGCCGCACCACGATCGCCCCGACCGCCACAATCGGCGCGTCCGGATACTTGCGCTTCATCCCCACTCCTCCGCGCTTGCCGAGTCCACCGCCGCCGCGAAATCCAAAACCAGGCGCGCCGCCTCGTCCAGCAGCGCCGGCTCAATGAAATCCATCGTGTCGCGGTCGGTATGATACACGTTCTCGCGCCCCTTGCCGCTGGCCTCCAACGAGGTCGCCGGAATCCCCTTCGCCAGGAAGGAAGAAAAGTCGCTGTTCCCCATCCAGTACCACCGCCCCCGCATCTCCGGCCGCACCTTGCGCAGCAGCGCATTCAGCCGTCGGGCCGTGCGCCTCGGCGGGAAAAGCCCCGCGCCGCTCACGTAGGTCAGCCGTTCGCCGGAACCCACCATATCCAGATTCACCACAGCCGCCCCGTTCAGACCGTCGCGATGCGCCTTCACATACGCCGCGGAGCCGATGAGGCCGCTCTCCTCCGCCGAGAAGAAGACCACGTCCACCTGCGTGCGCGTCAGAGGCTCCTGGGCCAGCGCCTCGGCAGCCGCCATGAGCACGGCCACGCCCGACCCGTTGTCGTTGGCCCCGGGCGAGAACTTCCGGCTGCGCGCCAGCCCCTGGTAACCCAGCAGGAATAGCCCCCAGGGGACAAGGAACGCCATCATCGCCCAGCGCAATGTTGTCCAGACCTGCCCCGGCGCGAGCGGCCCCGCCCACACATCCACCGCCCGCGCCAGACCGATGGCGCTGAGACCTAGGGCGATGAACGGCCACAGCCGCATCAGAGTGCGCGCCACTTCGCCCACCCTGGGGTTGGGGATGCGACTCGCGCGGGCGGTGTCATGGTGCGCGCACAGAATCAGCCTCCGCTCCGCCGGGCCGGCGCTGGGCAAGGTAGCCGCCAGGTTGTAGCCCGTCGCCCCGCCCTTGCCCCACCTCGCGCGGGCGCGGCGCACATACCTGGGCAGCAGCGACAACACGGCGACGTAGGCCCACGGCGCCCATGGAGCCTCTGGCAGATACCAGGCGGCGGTCCACAGCCCCACGATGCCCACCACCATCAGCGGCAAGAGGCCCGTCGGCGACGGGACGTTGGGCACCACCTGTCGTTCTGTCGCAAGGCCCCGGTCGCGGAAGAACCCCTCGGCGAACTCCAGGAACTTCATCTCGCCTTCGCCGCCAGCGGGGCGAGGGCCGATCTCGTCCACGATGAAGCGCAGCAGATGATAGGCGCGCCGGCCCAGGTCCTTCGTCTCGTCCACGTTTTCTCCCCTGTTCTGAAGTGAGTAGGCTCACTCGCCCAGCGGAAGCCACTGGTCCCAGTCGTGCGATTGGCGGAGAAGTCTCCACGCGCCGCGCATTCTCGCACAGATTCGGCCTGCGGTCAAAAAAGAAGGCCGCCGGATTATCGGCGGCCTTCTTACGATCAGAGTAGGGGACGTTCTACGGGTTGCGGCCCATGCCCTCGTAAGCGAAGGACAGGTCCACGCTGCCGCTCTTGACGTGCGTGCAGATGGCCGCCAGTTTGTTGCCCGCCTGCCCCTCAATCACGACGGTGAACCGCTTGTTGTTCGGCAGGTTCGTGTCCGAGTAGGTCCAGGGCCGCTCGGGCACCGACTGGCCGGCGTTGAGCGTGAAGTTCTTCGCGCCTGCGTTCGGGTACTCCACGCCCGTGTCCAGATCAAAGTACCGAACGCTGAAGGTCGCCGGGGCCGTGCCCACGTTCTGAATCACGATGGGCGTCAGGTAGCCGCCGTACCCCTTCATGACCCAGGGGATATAGACGTTCTGGTAGCCGGCGGTGAAGGCATTGTACGCCGTGCCGTCAATGTAGGTGGGGCCACTGCGGTTCTGGTTCACGATGGCCACCAGTTTGTCGCCCGGGTTGCCGCGGATGATCATGGAGTACTGCTTGTTGTTGGGCAGGACCGAGTCGGGCCACGTCCAGGGGCGCTCGGGCAGGGAGAGACCCGGCCCCAACTGGACGTTCTTGGCGCCCGCGCCGGAGTAGAAGACCCCATCCGTCATGCCGTAGTACTCCACCGTAACCGTGGCCGTTACCGTGCCCACGTTCTGGATCACGGCCGGCGTGATGTAGCCCGCGTACCCCTTCACGATGTTGGGCGCATAGACCGTATCGGCGCCGCCGCTGAAGCCAGAGTAGGCCAGATACGTGTTGCTGCTAATCTGGTTGACTGCCGCAACGATGGAGCCGCCCGACGACGCCGTCGCCACCACCGAATACTGCTTGTTGGTCGGCAGTTCCGAATCGGACACCAGCGCCGGGTCGTACTCGTAACTCACGTTCGGCGGAAGGGAGATCACGCGGGTCGCGCTCGTAACCTTCTGCCCATTGCTGAAGTAGAAGAACTCAATGGTAACCGACGTTGTGCTGGTGCCGCTGTTCTGGATGTAGAACGGCGTGTTGAAGGTGTAGTAGTTCTTGGTGATGTTGGGCAGGTACACCTTCTCGCCGCCCGCCGGAAGCCCTGTGTAGCCCATCTGCCGGTTCGTGGCTTCCTCGCTGACCACGGCTGCCACAGGCTCATCAGAACTGATGACCACCGAGTACAGCCCTGCGGTCAGGTTCGGGTCGGGGTTCAGTTTCGGGTCAACCAGCCGGCCTCGCCCGGGCTGCAGCGAGAAGGACTCGGTGGCCGTGCTGATGAACGCGCCATCCGAGATGCGGTAGTACTCCACGTAGACCATCGCCGTGGTGCTGCCCATGTTCTGCACCACGAAGGGCGAGTTCCACGTGGTCCCAGGCGGATAGGACCCCTGGGCGAAGGCGGGCACGCTCCCCACCAGCAGCACGAGCACCGCCATGAGGGTGAATAGTACGGTTCGTTTCATATTCCTGTCTCCTCTCTTGAGTTTCAAAACTGCCATCCCACGCACAATAACGCGACATGAAGGCATTCGTTACCGCCTTCATGTTACAGTATACGTCAACCCGCCGTAGATTTCAATAACCCCTTTGGGTAATTCTGCGGGGTTATTGCGCCTTGCGGGGGCGTTCCAACCCCTCGCGGCTGCAAGTTTCGGGCCAGGGAGAGGCCAAGCGTGAGCCGAGCGGCTGGCACGATCGCCTCGCCCCGCTTGCGGGGAGCGGGCAGGGTGAGGGGGCATCTCGCCACAGGTTGGTGGCGCAATGCCAAGACATGTAGGGCGGCTTCCCATAGCCGCCGAAGGCGTAGGGGAGTATGGGAACCTGCGCTACGCTCTATGCGCTTCATGCTGCCGCTCATCGGTCTGACAGTTTCCACCGAAATGTACACACTACCGACCCTTGCAAATCATTGACCAGCGCTGCCAAGTGTGATACAATACAGCCGCGTAACTTCGGTGCAGGGCGCACGGCGCAAATACGCGACTCGCATGAAAACCACGACATACTTCAGAACGAGCGTCATGTCGCGCCGCCCTTATCTCAGGACGGAATGGATTGAGCACGTCCTGAAGAACCCTGTCCGCACGGAACGGCAGCCAAATGGGCGCATACGCCATTGGGGATACATCGCGGAGATGAAGAAGTACCTGCGAGTCGTAACAGAATCGGATGGGGAGACCGTGCACAACGCTTTCTTTGACCGCCGTTTTGAACCTTGAGTAGGGAGAAAACCATGGTATTTGAGTATTACCCTGATACGGACATGCTGTATATCAAACTGAGCGAAGGCGTCAGCACGGAGTCCGAAGAGATCGCGCCTGGGGTTGTGCTGGATTTTGACGAGCGGAATCGGATCGTCGGGATTGAAATTGAGGACGCCAGCAAGTTCATTGACCTATCAAGGTTGGAACTGCGAGCACTCCCACTCGTTAGTCTCATCCTAACCGAGAAGTCCCCCGCTGCCGCATAAGCCGCCGAACACGAGGAAAACGTAGAAGCGGCTGTCCAGGGATCCGCTTGGGGGATGATGGAAGCAGTCCGCTCTCTAGACGGCACGTGCTTCCGGATAGGAGACGGCCCCCTGCGGTTGACAGCCGCCCAACCCTTGTGTAAACTCGCCCCGTACGCACCCGCGAGGTTCGTGATGTCCGACCGACCCAAAACCCTGTGGATCAAGGAACCCTATCTGGCGCAGATTCTCACGCGCCAGAAGACGATAGAGGTACGCGTCGGCTATCCGAACATCCTGCGCCTGCGCCCCGGCTCGCCCCTGCGCCTCAACGACGCCCACCCGGCGCGCGTGCGGCGCATCACCGTGTACCCCGACTTCGCGGCGCTGGTGGCGGCAGAGGACGCCGCGCGCATCGCGCCAGGGATGACCGCCGACGAACTCCTCGCCGCGCTCCGCGCCCTGTACCCTCCAGACAAGGAGGCCCTCGGAGCCGTAGCACTGGAGATAGAACTGGAATCGGAGGAATGACATGATCCGCAATCAGTGGTACGTCGTACTGGACTCCCGCCAAGTGCGGGAACGCCCCATCGGTGCAACGCGGATGGGCGAGAAACTGGTCTTCTGGCGCGATGCCGCGGGCCGCGTCGGTTGCCTTCGGGACCGATGTGTCCACCGAGGCGTAGCCCTCAGCGCCGGCAAGGTACTGCCCGAAGGGCGCCTTCAGTGCCCGTTCCACGGGTTTGAGTACGACCCTTCAGGCCGCGTGGTAGCCATCCCTGCCAACAGCCGCAAAAGCCCCGTCCCCGACCGCTTCCGCGTTACCGCCTACCCCACCCATGAGGCTCACGGGTTCATCTGGATCTGGTGGGGCGACGACCCACCGGCCGACCTCCGACCGCCGCGGTTCTTTGAGGATTTGGAGGGCTTCCGCTGGGGTCAAGCGATAGACCCCTGGGATGCCCACTATTCGCGGGTGATTGAGAATCAATTGGACCCCATCCATCTGCCCTTCGTCCACTACAACACCATCGGGAGGGGCAACCGCACCATCGTGGATGGGCCTGTTGTCCAGTGGCTGGACTCAGACCGCTTTCGCGTGTACGTGGCGAGCCGGCAAGATGACGGGCGACCACCCTTGAGGCCCGAGGAGGTGGACGTTACCGGCCAGACATTCTATCTGGAATTCATCTTCCCCAACCTGTGGCAGAACCACATCTCTGAGGACGTGCGCGTTGTCGCTGCTTTCGTGCCCGTGGATGAGGAGCACACGCTGCTCTATCTGCGCTTCTATCAGCGGTTCCTCGCGTGGCCATTGCTGGGCAACCTGGCGGCGCGCTTGGCCATGCCCTTCAACGTAATGGTCGCGCACCAGGATCGGCGCGTGGTGCAGACGCAACGCCCCAAACCCAGCGCGCTGCGGGCGGATGAGCAGTTGGTGCAGGGCGACCGGCCCGTTGTAGAGTACCGACGCCGACGGCAGGAGTTGATGGACGCGGCAAAGGAGGCGCGTGGATGATGCGCTTCGTCGCCAACACACTCCACCCCGAGCGGTATCAGGGCGCCCGGCGGGGATATCCGTACTTTGAGGGGTGGTACTACAAACTGGTGGACGCCAGCGAGCAGCATCGCCTGGCCGTCATCCCCGGCATCTACAAGGGGCTGACGCCGGCGACGACCCACGCCTTCGTACAGGTGATGGACGGGATGAGCGGGCGGGTGGACTACTTCCGCTACCCGGCGGAGGCTTTCCATGCCGCACCGAACGACTTTGACCTGCGAATTGGCCCCAACCGCTTTCGGGTGGACCGGATTGACCTGCACCTGGAGGGGCCGGAGCGCACCGTCAAGGGTAGCCTCCGCTTCAACGGGACCCACCCCTGGCCGGTGAGCCTCCGCTCGCCCGGGGTGATGGGCTGGTACGCCTGGATGCCCTTCATGGAATGCTACCACGGCATCCTCAGCCTGGACCACGCCATAGCAGGGGCGCTGGAGGTCGCCGGGACGCCCATTGACTTCACAGGCGGGCGCGGGTACGCCGAGAAGGACTGGGGACGGCGCTTCCCCGCCGCCTGGATCTGGTTCCAGAGCAACCACTTCCCCGCGCCGGAGACCAGCCTCACCGCCTCGGTGGCGCTGATCCCCTGGCTGCGCGGCACCTTCCGCGGGTTCATCGTCGGCCTCTGGCACGCTGGGACTCTGTACCGGTTCACCACCTATGCTGGCGCGAAGATTGAGCATCTGCAGGTCGGCGACGACGCGGTGGAGTTGGTGCTCCGCAGCCCCGACCACCGGCTGGAATTGCACATCCAGCGGGCCGACACCGCCATCCTCTACGCGCCCGACTTGACGGATATGACCGGCCGCGTGCCTGAGACGATGCGCTCCTCGGCGCAGGTCCGCCTCACCCGGCTGGGCCAGCCCGGCGCGCCGATCCTGGAGGAAATGGCCCGAAACGGGGGGCTGGAGATCGTGGGCGACATCCAGCGACTGCTGGCGACAAAGGGGAGGGGTGAACGATGACCAACAAGCGACGAGCCTTGGGGCTTCTCTTCGCCTTCGTTTTTGTGGACGTCCTGGGCTTCAGCCTGATCTTGCCACTTCTACCGTACTACGCGGCCACCTTTGGCGCGACAGCGACGGTGGTGGGGTTGCTCCTGGGCGCCAATGCGCTGACGCAACTCTTGGGCGCGCCTGTGCTGGGCAGACTCTCCGACCGTTACGGCCGCAAGCCGCTCCTGCTCCTCAGCCTGGCGGGCACGGTGGCGGGATTCCTGATGCTGGGGCTGGCCCGCTCGCTGGCCATGCTATTCGCCAGCCGGATTGTGGACGGCTTCCTGGGCGGCAACATCTCCCTCGCCCAGGCCTATATCAGCGACGTAACCGAGGGGAAGGAGCGCACCAGGGGGTTCGGCCTCATCGGGGCTGCCTTCGGTCTGGGTTTTATCTTCGGGCCGGCCATCGGCGGCGCGCTGGCCGGGGGCGGGAACTACGCGCTGCCCGCGCTGGTGGCGGCAGGGCTGTCGCTGCTGAACCTGCTGGGGGTGCTGGTGTGGCTGCCCGAGTCGCTCCCGAAAGAGGAGCGGGAGCGACGGGCGCGCGAACCCCGTGCCGCCTTCTCCCTGCGCCTTCTCTGGGACGCGCTGAGCCTGCCCTGCGTCGGGCCGCTCCTGCAGACCCAACTCTTCTTCAGCCTGGCCTTCACCCTCTTTGAGACCATATTCTCCCTCTTCGCCCAACAGCGGCTGGGGCTGGACGCCCGGACGACCAGTTTCGTCCTCACCTACGTGGGGTTGCTGGTGGTGCTGGTGCAGGGGGTGGGGATTCGCCTGCTGGTGCGGCGTTTCACCGACAAGCAACTGGTCTTCGGCGGGAGCATTCTGCTTGCCCTTTCCCTGCTGGCCTGGGCCTTGTCCCCGTCGCTGGGGGTGTTGCTGGTCGTGCTGGCCCCGCTGGCGCTGGCCTCCGGCGTCCTGAGAGTCGCCATCAACACCGCGCTGACCCGCTCCGTGTGGCCAGAGGAGGTGGGCGGGACGCTGGGGCTTTCGGCCTCGCTGAGCAGCCTGACCCGCGTCCTCGCCCCGACAGTCGGAGGCTTCCTGTTGGGCCAGGTGGGAGCGTTCGGACCCGGCGTGCTGGGGGCGATCTTGATGGCCTGGCTGGGCTACTACACCTGGAAGAAGGTACTGTTCGTGCCCGACCTGGCCTGCCCGCCGCCCAGGGTCTCTGACCGTTGACCGGGCAGCAGGCCGTGCCGAAACGCCTGCCGAAGAGGAGAGATGAGATGCGAAAAGCGATTACGACCGGTCCGGGGCAGGCCCAAGAGATGCGCGTCGGCCATCTCTGGACTAACCTCGTCCGCCTGCTGTACCAGGACTGGCTGCGCCGGCCCGTCGTTTGGCTGGTGGAGCGGCGGCTGCGCGCCCCCCTGGAGCGCGTCCATCCCACCTGGCGGGAGATTGAGCGTCAGCGTCGCCTCATCTACTCCCCCCCAGTGCACACCCTTCACCCGGTGA
>Ga0078972_1007159_pt1 | contig 25261 bp, 22 predicted proteins | sample YelNatPaOPGAMG01_FD_67568 | JGI IMG/M metagenome (GOLD analysis project Ga0078972, IMG submission 67568) | Hot spring thermophilic microbial communities from Obsidian Pool, Yellowstone National Park, USA - OP-RAMG-01 (SPADES assembly) (version 2) | ecosystem: Environmental > Aquatic > Thermal...
AAATATGCCTCCCAAATCATTGATAATTACAACCCCCATGTCAATCGATGCCAGACCACAGATCCAACAATGTAAAGTTCAAGTGGCGAAGGCTTGGGGAGCATAATACTGAAATGAAGCCCACAATAATAGCTTGTATACCAGCATATAATGAGGAGAGGACGATAGCTAGGGTTGTAATTGAAGTTGAGAGGTATGTTGATAAGGTTATTGTGTGTGATGATGGGTCAACAGACTTAACTGGAGAAATTGCTGGGAGACTTGGAGCTGAAGTAATAAGGCATGAGAGGAATATGGGTTATGGTGCTGCTTTACACACACTATTTAAGAGGGCTAGGGAGATTGATCCAGATGTTATGGTTGTTTTGGATGCTGATCTACAGCATAATCCTAGTGATGTTCCAAGGGTTGTTGAGCCTATACTTAGGGGGGAGGGGGATATAGTTATTGGTTCAAGATTCCTTGCTGGGGGGAGTGTTGAAGCTCCAAGGTATAGGGTTGGTGGAATTAAGTTGATAACGAAATTAGCGAAGAAGGCTTCATATAGGGATGTGACTGATGCGCAGTCCGGTTTTAGAGCTTATGGTAGGAGGGCAATACACTCAATAATGCCAACTGAGCAGGGTATGGGGGCTTCAACGGAGATATTGATGCAAGCAAGGGAGAATGGGCTTAAGATAGTTGAGGTGCCAATAAAGATAAATTATAATGTTGAAAAACCATCAACACAAAACCCAATAATCCATGGGCTTGACGTGGTTTTAAGCATTGTGAAACAGATGAGCATAAGGAGGCCACTACTATTCTACGGATTGCCAGGGGCATTGGCAATGATGATTGCACTATTCTTCTGGGTGTGGACAATACAAATATTCACGGCGACAAGACAGATAATGACGAATGTTGCATTGATAGCTGTAGCCTCAACAATGGTTGGATTAATGCTACTCACAACTGCAGTAATATTGTGGGTGTTGGTAAGCGTGGTTAGGGGGGCGAGGTAGATGTTGGAAGTAGAGGTTGTTGAGGTTAGGGGGAGGTGCCCAGTACATAAAGTTGGAGATAGAATTGTAATTGATGGTCCAAGGATTGTTTTGGAGGAAACGGATGCACTCTGCATACATGCCCTCTCAGTTATATTACATTATGCTGTTGCATTGGATGAGGGGGCTGACCCAGTTAAACTAGGCTTAACCAAGCCAGAAGATAAAGAGCATGCATATCTCCAATGCGTTGACCCATGGAAGCCATACACTGAAGGTGGAACGGTAATATTTAGGGTGAGGAAGGTAAAGTGAAGGTTGCAATAGTACTTGGGACGAGGCCTGAAATAATAAAGATGTCACCAATAATAAGAGAGCTGGAAGAGAAGAATATGGAATTCTTCATATTACACACTGGGCAACACTACTCCTATAACTTGGATCAAGTATTCTTCGAACAGTTGAAGCTCCCCCAACCCAAGTATAATTTGAGGGTTGGCTCCGGAACACATGCTGAGGAAACTGGGAAAATGATGATTGGGATAGAGAGGGTTCTATTTGATGAGAAGCCAGATATAGTGCTTGTGGAGGGGGATACGAATACTGTGCTTGCAGGTGCACTGGCATCAGTTAAGGTTGGGGTAACTTTGGGTCATGTGGAAGCTGGATTGAGGAGCTTCGATAGAAGTATGCCTGAAGAGATAAATAGGATAGTTGCAGACCACGTTTCAGACCTACTATTCGCACCCACAGAAATCGCCAAGAGAAATCTGCTTAGAGAAGGAATCCCAGAGGAAAAGATACATGTAACTGGAAACACAATTGTGGATGCAGTATACCAAAACCTAAAACTAGCTGAAACTGTGAACGTTCCATTCGCAGACGATGACTACTTCCTCGTAACAGTCCATAGGCAGGAGAATACGGATAATCCCATGAGGCTTAGAAATATAATTGAAGGTTTAAAATTGGTAAGGGAATACTTCAACATGCCAATAATATACCCAATTCATCCGAGAACATTAAAGAGGATTAAAGAGTATGGCATCGACGTGGAGGGGTTAAATCTAATAGAACCACTAGATTACCTGAGCTTCCTAAAACTTGAGAGTAAAGCTAAATTGATATTCACAGATTCAGGCGGCGTACAAGAGGAAGCATGCATACTAAGAGTTCCATGCGTAACATTAAGGTATAATACTGAGAGACCTGAAACCTTGGAGGTTGGTGCAAACGTACTTGCAGGAACAGAGCCAAAGGAGATACTTAAGAAAGCTAAAATAATGATTGATGCGAAGAGGGATTGGGAGAACCCATTTGGTGATGGCAGAGCTGCCAATAGAATAATAAACATTATAAGTAGAGGGGAATATAGGCAGTTTAAGTGATCGTGTTTGGCGAAGATACTGGTTACGGGTGGACTTGGATTCATAGGCTCAAACCTTGTTAGGGAGCTTAGAAGTAGGGGGCATGATGTCTGGCTATGCGACTTAACACATTCCCACGACCCAAAATCCATTAGATGTGATGTGAGTAAGTATAGGCAAGTTGAAAGATTATTTGAGCAACATGACTTCGAATACGTATATCATTTAGCGGCTGAGTATGGGAGATGGAATGGTGAAGACTACTATGAGAACCTATGGTTAACGAATGCAGTTGGAACGAAGAACATAATAAGAATGCAGGAGAAGAGGAAGTTTAGAATGATATTCTTCAGCAGCGCCGAGATTTATGGCGATTACGATGGTGTGATGAGTGAAGATATCCCCGAAAAGATACACATACACCTACTAAACGATTATGCAATGACAAAGTGGGTTGGAGAGATGATGATCAAGAATTCAGCCATGCAGTATGGAACCGAGACTGTGATCGTTAGACCATTCAACGTATACGGCCCAGGGGAGCATTATAATCCATATAGGGGGTTCATACCTAAATTCATATATAAAGCGTTACATGATGAACCATACACAGTATACTTGGGGCATAAGAGGACACTTGAATATATCGATGACGTTTGCAGGGCAGTTGCAAACATAGTTGAAAACTTCAAACCTGGAGAAGTATACAATCTTGGTGGAGACGAATTGTATGAGATAAAGTACATCTCAGACTTGATACTCAAATATCTTGGGAAAGATGACTCGAAAGTTACGTATAGGGAAGCTGAACCATTCACAACGAAGGTTAAGAGGCCGGACTCAACTAAGGCGAAGAGGGACTTGAATTTTAAGGTGAATGTCAAGCCTGAAGAGGGGATACCGAAAACCATAGAATGGTTTAGGAGGGTGTATGACAAATGAATTTCGAGGAAGTACTCAGCCATTACACTGGGAAGAGGATACTGATAACTGGTGGAGCTGGATGTATAGGTAACAACCTAACAAGAACATTACTTAAGGCTGAACCTGAAAGGATAATAATAATCGACGATCTATCAGCATCATATGAATGGAACATACCAAAACACCAGAAGGTGATATTCATACATGGAAGCATACTTGATGAGGAGAAGATGAAGAGGGCATTCAGCTACAAACCGCACTACGTATTCCATCTAGCAGCACACTTCGCAAACCAGAATAGCGTAGACCACCCAGAAACAGACCTACTGGTAAACGGCTTGGGAACACTGAAAACATTGGAATACGCCAATCTAACTGGAGTGGAGAAGTTCATATTCGCATCATCAGGATGCTCAGTATATGGAAGCCAAGCACCACTACCACTAAAAGAAGACTTCGTATCACTACACTTGGATACACCATACCAAATCCACAAACTACTAGGAGAAATATACTGCAACTACTTCCACAACTACTATGGGTTGCCGGTGGCCATAGCAAGATACTTCAACGTGTATGGTCCAGGGGAAGTGCCTGGAAAATATAGGAATGTTATACCGAATTTCATTTGGTGGGCAATGCACGGTCAACCACTACCAATAACCGGAACTGGAGAGGAAACAAGAGACTTCACATACGTTGAAGACATAGTTGACGGAACACTGAGGATGGGTGTAGTGGAGGAGGCTGTTGGGGAAGCAATAAACCTAGCATCAGGAACGGAGACAAAGATCATAGACTTAGCAAACTGGATAAACGAAATAACTGGGAACAAGGCTGGAATAGTATTCAAACCAAGAAGAGACTGGGATAAAGCAATAAGGAGGAGAGCATCAATAGAGAAAGCTAGGAAAATACTTGGATATGAACCAAAAACGGATATGAAAACTGGACTGAGAAAAGTCTACGAATGGATCAAGGAAAACATGGATAAGATAGAGGCATGTGTAAAGTTTTAAATACATGTACTAGTACTCCAACAAAAATATTTCTTCCAGAAATTATGGAAGCATTGCAACGTATATAGGTTGTTGTGGTTTGGAGAATGTTGCTATGAGTATTATAAGTGACTTTATGGATTTCCTTTCCAGTTTGAGGAGATGCAGTAAATGTCTTTTACCAGAGACTTTTCCAGGTATAGATTTTGATGAAAATGGTGTGTGTAATTATTGTAGGACGTATAAGCCCGTTAAGGTATTGGGCGAGGAGGCGTTAGTTAAAGTGCTTGAAAGACATCGTGGGAAAGGTGACAAATATGATTGTATAGTGGCCATAAGTGGTGGCAGAGACAGCGCATATGTACTTCATCAGATAGTCACCAAGTATAAGATGAGGACTTTAGCGCTTACAGTGGATTCAGGGTTTATCACAGGGGAGGGGCATCGCAACATAAAAACCATCACGGAACATTTGGGAGTTGACCACGTCTACATCAGAAATGAAGAGCATATTGAAAATTCTTGGAGAAATTTAAAGATAATGTTCCATGCATGGCTTAAGAAACCATCAATAAACACAATAGTTCCAACATTAAATGCGGCAGATAAGACCATGAACCTCCAAATATACAAGTATGCGCATGAAAATAGAATACCCCTAGTTATTGGGGGTAACAACATAGGGAACTGCTCCTTCGAACAAGAGCATTTCAAAACCGGTTACATGGGCATATTCCCAGATGAACGGGGAAATTATACAACCAAGGATAAGATGAAGCTTTTAGCCCACTTCGCATGGGAATTCTTTAGGAATACCGATCACTACCGCTGGTCAATAATAAAAAGCTATTTAACTGGCACCCTCGTATACTTCTTCGAATCCTTGATGAAGCCCTCCGATGTCGACACCCTAGGATTCTACGACTACATTTACTGGGATGAAAGGAAGATAATACCTACAATAACTGAAATCGGGTGGAGAGGCGCTGAAGATACAACAGCAACTTGGAGGATAGATGATATTATGTATCCCTTGATCGACTACATATACCTCAGACTCGTCGGCTTCAACGAGTTCGATGAATTCTACAGTAAGCTAGTCAGGGAGGGGCAAATATCCAGAGATGAAGCCTTAAAGAGATGCCTTTCAGAAAGAATTCCAAGACCGACAATATTATTCAACCTCCTAAACAAACTTGAAGTCTCAAAGGAGGAGCTAGACAATGTTCTGGACAATTACAGAGCGAAGTTAATGAGGAAAATATTGAAGAAACAAACATGAACGTGCTGATAATAGCACAATATTTTCCCCCAGACCTTGGGGGTTCGGCTACTAGAGCATATAATATAGCTAAAGGTCTCACTTTAAACGGTTGCAATGTTACAGTCATCTCAGCATTTCCCCATTACCCTCACGGCAACATTCCGCCAGAATATAGGTGGAAGCCTCTTAAAGTAGAGTGGATGGGGAAAATTAGAGTTATAAGAACATTTATCCTACCACTAAAATCAGAAGGATTATCAAAAAGGATACTGCTTTTCACATGCTTTATCTTCACCTCCCTATTTGCCATACCCATAGTTGGAAAAATTGACATTATATGGGCAGCAAACCCCGATGTTGTGGCAATGGTTCCAGCCTTAGCCTACGGCTTAATTAAACGAAGACCCGCAACAACAAATGTAGATGATCTAGCTATCGAAGACCTCTACGACCTTAACTTAATTAAAAGGAAATCAATTTTAGCCAGCATAATAGAACTTATAGCCAAATTTTTATACAACAAAATGAAAGCAATAACACCCATAAGTCCAGGATACGTAAACCCCTTAATCGAAAAATATGGAGTAGATGAAAAGCGAGTACACGTGGTTTATGGTGGCGTCGACCTAAATATCTTTAAACCTAAAAGCTCTGAGCAAAATAATCCTAAAAAGGATGAATTTATCGTCTTATACAGTGGCGCCTTCTCCATAGCATACGATTTCAACCAAGTTCTCAACGCCGCTAAGATCCTAGAAGAAAAAGATAGTAAAGTAAAATTTATACTGCAAGGGAAAGGAGAACTCGTAAACCAAATTAAGTCTAGCATTAAACGACTTGGGTTGAGAAATGTGGTCGTAATAGATAAACTGCTCAGTAGGGAAGAAGTAGCTGAACTATTAAACAAAGCAGACGTGCTCATTCAACCACTAGGAGATTACGGCAAACCACACATGGGTATCTCAACTAAATTGTATGAATACCAAGCTGTAGGAAAACCAATAATATGCTGTTCAACAGGACAGCCAGCAAAATACATAAAAGAAACACGCTCCGGAATGGTGATTAAGCCTGGAGATTACAAGGCATTAGCTGAAGCTATACTTTATTTGGAAAAAAACGCTGACTTGGCTAGAGAGCTTGGAAGCTCTGGAAGACGTTATGTTGAAGATAATCTGTCGATAGAAAAGATAGGACTTAAAGTAAAAGAGGTATTTAGACTAGTAGGGGAGGGAAAGTAGTACAATTATGAAACATAAGGTATGTTTTATTGGCACTGAGATAACTCCTTCCAATGATTCTAGCTTCGTGGGAGGACATGTTAATACGGTAGTGGCTCTCTCTAAAGGCTTGTCAAAATTGGGTTGGAAAATACATATAGTAACCACTCCCTCCAGGTTCTTGAAAAATGCGAATTTTAAGTTTCCTTGGGCAGAATTTCACTTAATAAAACCAAAGGGTTCCTATAGTTCACTAGAATATAACATTAATTTCCTTATTGGAGCTGTAAGAGCAATTGAAAATATAAATCGATGCGAAGAACTCGATTTAATACATGGTCATTCAGGTTACTTCAGTACTGCAATCATTCCTGCTATTGCGAAAAAGAAGCTGTCTATTCCTGCCTTGTTTTCTCTCTACTGCCCTGCAAGGCTGTTTCCTAGCCCAGTGCTGGGGGATAAGTACGGAATAAAATTGTTGTCAGAAAGTTTAACCAGAATAATTGCTGTTACCACTAATGTTAAGAAATCTTTGTTAAGTTGTGGTGTTAAGAGTAATAAGATTGAATTAATCCCTCTTTGTTTTGATGATGAGGTTTTTAATAATCGTTCTCTCAGTGACGATTCGAGTGAGCCTGATTCCTTGTTTAGAAAGATATTATTTGTGGGTAATGCCGATAGAACTAAAGGAATAGATATTTTCTTAAAAGCTGCAAAGCTCATTTTGCAAAAATATCCAAATGTCAGATTTATAATTACACTTCATGAGCCATATGAAGTAATTCAAAATATTAGAGCTTTGGCCTCACGCCTATTAGGTTCAGCTGTTAGGATAGAGGGCGTAGTAAGAAACATGGCAAAACTTATGGCTTCTGTTGACATCATAGTCGTTCCATTCCGTAGTACTGAAGGAATATCTGATATTCCTCTTGTTATTTTAGAGGCAATGGCAATTGGGAAACCAGTGATTGCAACAGAAGTCGGAGGAGTAACAGAAGTAATACGCGACAGAGAAAATGGTTTACTAGTGAAACCTGATGATGTACATGATCTTGCTAATGCCATAATAACCCTACTGGCAGATCCGGGGGTTATGAACGGAATAAGTAAAAATGCAATTTTATCTGCTAAATGTTTTCAAAGCACCGAAGTGTCTAGAAAGCTTAATGCACTATACCTAAAAATTATCGATAATAAGGACTAAATAATGGACAATAGAACCGCAGAATACGATTCTGAAGCATTCTATTATGAAGAAAGCAGATTCAGCAATGAATTAGGTAGACACCTAAACTATATGCATAAAAGAATAGTAGAAAAGCTACTTGGTTCTTCCGGAGGGCTGATTTTAGATGCCGGAACAGGAACAGGACGTTTTGCAACTTGGCTGGCTAAGAAGGGCTTTAACGTGATAGGAGTAGATTTGTCCCATGAAATGTTAAAAATAGCTAAAAGGAAAAAAAAGTCATTAAATGCTAACATTGACCTAGTATTAGCTGATTTACATTCTCTCCCATTTAGGTACGAAGTATTTGATGGTTGTGTTAGCATAAACGTAGTAGATCACCTTCGTGATGTCAGTAAATTCTTAAAGGAGCTTAGATTAGTATTAAAACCCGGAGGCTTTTTTATTTTTAATTTCTCAAATATTTTAAGCCCATACTTGCCGATAGCCCTCCTGGTCAACCTTAAAGGAAAAGCATTACTCAAGGGAGGAAAGATAAGCAGTAGGTGGTTTACATTAAAACAGATATCAGCTTTGCTCAGTAAATCGGGTTTTATCATTCGAGATGTTAATGGCTGTATGATAGCATCTCCTCTGCCTTTAGGAAATAAACTTATAAAAGTTATTCAAGCAATAAATATTTTTGTCGAATCTTCAAAGCTAAAATTCTTTTCTGGAAGCGAATTTATTAAAGTTCGACGTGTTAAAATCGGGTTATCAAAAAGGGTTAAATGAGAGTATGAGAATTCTACAAGTAATCCCCTATTTTTATCCTACATGGAGATTTGGAGGGTCGGTCAAAGTAGCCTATGATATTTCGCGAAAACTTGTCAATCGAGGACATTCAGTTACAGTTTATACTAGCGATATTAAGGACGAGAATTTGAGGGTGGGTACAGCCTTTAAAGAAGTTGATGGTATAAATGTTTTCTACTTTAGAAATCTAAGCATTTCTTTAGCTAAGAAAAAAATATTTATTACACCATCTCTAATATCGGCTCTTAAGAAAAACGTAAGGTCTTTTGATATTGTTCATATTCATGGAAATCGGACAACCTTGAATCCAATATTCCATCACTTTCTTAAGAAGGGTTCTGTACCGTACGTTCTTCAGTCTCATGGTGGCTTGCCGAGCATCGGGTTATCTAAGAATCTATACGATTTATTCTTTGGTTATAGATTATTGAGGGATGCTTCTAAGGTTATTGCCCTTACTAGAATCGAGGCTGAGCAATATAGAAGTATGGGTGTGCCTGGAGAGAAGATTGCCATCATACCCAACGGAATAGACCTTTCAGAGTACGCTGATTTGCCGCCTAAAGGCTCCTTTAAGAGGAAGTTTAACATCCCAGAAGACAGGAAAATCATACTTTACTTGGGCAGGATTCATAAGACTAAAGGCATAGACTTACTCATTAGAGCATATGCTTATCTTAAAAATGAAATGAAGGATAAGGATACCATTTTAGTTATAGCTGGCCCAGATGATGGATACTTAAATGAAGCTAGGACTTTAACAAATTCGTTAGAAGTGTATAATTCAGTAATTTTTACTGGCTTCATAAGTAATGAAGACAAGCTCAAGGCTTTGGTAGATGCGGAAGTATTTGTCACTCCTTCATTCTACGGTTTCCCCGTGACATTTCTTGAAGCCTGCGCTGTAGGGACGCCAATAGTAACGACGAGCTTAGGAGACACGTTGGAATGGATAGATGGAAACGTAGGCTATGTCACTCAACCTACACCTCGTGACCTCGCTGAGGCAATTTATAGGATCATTTCTGGTGCTGAACTGCATAGAAGATTTTCTAAGAACTGCATAAAAATTGTAAAGTCAGAGTTTTCAATAGAAAAAATGGTGAAGAAATTAATGAAAATATACGAAGAAGTAGTTGAGAGATAAAGTAGTAGAAATTTATTTGATAATGACACACATTTTATCAGTTTAGATTCAGTACTCATACATATGTATAAACATGTAAAAAGATTGTAAAACAATTGTGTTAAAATGAAAATATTAATAGTACATTCCAATTTTAATCAAAAGAATCTTCTTAAACAGCCATGGAGATTTTCTTATGAGTTATCATATTGTTTGGTAAAACTTGGTCACGAAGTTTGTATTTTAACAGATAGTAGTTTTAAAGACTCTAAAAATATAGATAATTTGAAAATTCAAACCGTGCCACCAGAATACATACGGTCTAAACTAGGTCAGAATAAGACGATCATGAATTTTGATATCATGCTTTACTTCGGCAACTCTCTTAGTGGAATATATTTAAGCGAGTGGAAAAGACGCCGCCCAAAACTGATTCTTCATATAAGTTCAATTCATTACTCTATATATGAGTTATCTGCTTTATCTCCCAGAGAATTGAGAATGTTATGGCCTCATTTATTATTTTCTTTTCCACCCTTTTCTTATGCAGTTCGACTATTAAATAGATCAACTATCTCAGCGATAATTGTTCCGAATAATATATTGAAAGATCGTCTCATAGAATATGGTGTGAAGAAGGAAAAAATAAATGTGCTTCCTGTACATTTTAACTTAAAAGAGTTTATCCATTCCACCAGTAATGACAAAGATGAAGCTAGAAAAATGTTGAAACTATCTGACGAAGATTTCATAATAACTTATCTTGGGTCTCCTTTAACTATTAGAGGGACAGATACTTTGATAAAGGCTGCACAGTTGTTAAAAAGATGGCTTAAAAAATTTAAAGTATTTTTATTATCCCGTACAGATTCACTATTGGAGATTAAAGAAAACGACTATCTTTACTCTTTAATTAAAAAATTCAATCTTTCAACGAATGTTAAGTTAGTTCCTGGAATTTTAAATCAGAGTGAAATTAAAAATTACGTAGTTGCATCAGATGTTATAGCATTACCATTCAAAATAGTTCAAAGCGAACCACCCATATCCATTCTTGAAAGCATGGCTCTAGGTAGATCTATCATAACAACTCGCACTTGTGGACTACCTTCTCTCGTATCTCCTAATAGAGGATTACTTGTAAAGCCAGCTGATTACAAAAGTTTAGCTAGAAGCATTCTCTTTTTAGCGGAAAATCCTGACATTAGAGTTAAATTTGAAAATAATGCAAAAGAATATATATCTAACTTGCCTCCTTTAGAGAACATAGTTCGGTTATACATAAAATTAATGGAAGATGTTAACGCTAAAAGTGATTAAGTGATGAATTTAGAAAAAAATTTGTTGCAAGAGATTATCCATGAGTTTAATGGATTGGAAGTAAAAAATGCATATGCATGGTTGTTAAATAACAAACTTGATCTAACAGGAGAACGTCTTAGATTATGGAAATCAAAAGTGAAGAAAATACTACCTCTTCTTGAAAAAAGCGATATTAATTATGTCTTAATCAAGGCATTTGATGTTCCTTTCGCGCGAATGGACGACTTTGACTTACTTATAGAAGATGCTCATGATATACTCAAAACAGTGAATATTCTAAAATCACTTGATTATAATGTGTTGGGACTACGAGGCTTCTACCCATTCAAGCTTACAGCAACAAAGCCAAAAGATTTGATCGATGTTGATATATATTACAAACCTAAATGGTATGACTATACGTATGCTCCAATAAATTTCATAAGTAAGCTGAAAATAAGAGATTTCGTGCATGATATTGAAGCATTTTTACCTCCACCCGATTTAAACATTTACATAGTTGCAACACATGGATATTCACATGGTAGGATCACGCTAGAAGAAATAATTCATATAATCAATATTTTGGTAAAAAAGAAACCAGACTTACGCCAGCTTATATTCTTAGCGACTAAGTTTCATACCAGCCACGTACTTTTTTGTTATTTAAAAATTGCCTCACTTATACTGGAATATTTCGGATATAACGATCAACCTTATCTTAAAGAGATTTTAGTGTATTTTATGAAAAATGAATCTTTAATTAAATATTTTGATAAATGGATAAATAAAGTTTCTCCGATTAAATTTAAAAATTTTCCAATTTCTTTCCCTTTTAGATTAGTGATTTTTTCCGGGATGACAAAGCCATTTGATAGCAGAATAGATCCTTCGGTGATGAAGTTCGATGAACTACTAACATCATCGCGCAACTATTGGTTTACAAAGTTTATTTTAACTCAAATCAGTAGTAAACTAATATTTCAAGTTTAAAAAGAATTGAATAATATCATCATCCTAAACAAGTGATGTCAGCGAATAAGACTTTGAAATTGATAAGAATGGAGTACTATCATGGCTAAATGGATTTTTCTAGTTGGAATAGATGGTTCGGGAAAAACAACGCATGCTCTAAGGTTGCTAAGAGAATTAAATACTGCAGGGCTTGAGGCAAAATATGTTTATATGAGAGGTAGTGCCCGCTTATTCTTAACAATACCATTTCTGGTTTTGATGCGGTTGTTAGGTTTTATTAGAACCTATACTTCACCTAATGGTTTAAAAGTTTCTATACACTTTTTTTCCAAAAATAAAGCTGCTCAAGTAATTTATCCTATAGTTGTATATTTCGATGCATGTGTCTACACGTTTTTCCTATTATATCTCCCTACCATTCTCTCTAATCATTTAACTATTGTAGATAGATGTGTGATTGATACATTAATTGATACAGTTGCAGACTTGAGAAATTTCAAAATCCTTAAAAGATATGGAAGGTTCTTTTTTAAACTCATACCTACAAATTCTGTAATAGTATTGTTTGATGTCGATGAAAAGCTTGCTATGAATAGAAAGAAAGATATTCCCACTCTGCAGTACTTGAAATTAAGAAGAAGACTTTACCTAAAACTAGCTAAACTTTACAATTGGGCAATTGTAAACACCAACTTTGATTTTAAAACAGCACATCAAAAACTCTTGTGGAAATGCTATAAACAAATTCCTCAGATATATTCATTACTATGTAACAAAGAATAACTTTAATTAATTTACCAATTATGAAAATATTGTTTGTTTCTCATGGGCGTTTAGGAGCAGATAGTTATCCGTCACCAAATGTAGGTGCAAGTTTACAAACTTGGGGGCTCTCCAAAGAATTGGCAAAAAGAGGGCATGAAGTGTACATTATAAGACGGAGTAATTTTGATGATGCCCAAATATACGAACATGTCCACTTGCTTGGAACCAAATTCCTTAGCATCGAAGATAAAATGCCATCGTACAGTTTTCTCTTTCATGTCAATAATTTAATATCACATATTCGATTCTCAATAAAAAGTTTAAAGTTAATTTTAAAAATCAGTCCTGACATTATGTGTATCATAGATTATTTTTCTGGAATTTTCCCTGCGTATTTGGATATACCAAAAATTTATATTATGCATACCCCCGATACATTAGATTTCCTCGAACCTTATGCTATCCGAGTAAAAAAGATTAATTCAATAGCATTTCAAATCAAGAAAAACATTGAAATCAAAATTATGCAAAATGTAGATCGAGTGGTTGTCCTTAACAGTTTTATAGAGAAATATTTGAGATATAAAGGTCTCAGTCACGTGATTAAAATACCTAACGGCATCGATGCTGATAACTTCTTAAATAATGGAGATAATGACTACATTCTTTATGCTGGAAGATTTGACTGGAACAAAAATGTTTGCAGTTTGGTAAACGTTTTTGCACAAATACATAAGTCATATCCTAGTTATCGTCTTTATCTTGTTGGGGCGGGGCCTGAAGAGAAAAAGATAAGGAACTTAGTGAACAAAATGGGCATTCAATCTCATGTGAAAATCATTCCATGGCTACCCAGAAAGAAATTAATGGAGCTTATGAGTAAATGCTCGGTTTTTGTTTTACCCTCCTTTTTTGAAGTGTGTCCTGTAGTAGTTCTGGAAGCGATGGCTTCAGCTAAACCTGTTGTTGCGAGAGCCAACATGGGAACCGTTGACATCATTATTCATGGTGAGAATGGATACCTTTACAATAATAATGAGGAGTTAAGGGAGTATCTAGAAAAACTTCTATCCGACGATAATTTAAGAGAAAAAATAGGTCGTAACGCAAGAAGGGTTGTAGAGCGCGAATATACTTTCTCTAAGATAACTGACAAATACGAAGAATTGTTCTATACGCTGATAAAAAAGTATAAAAATGAAGCATAAAAGTAAAAAGGAACTGAGCTTATTTTACGATCAATTCTTAGCAGGTCGCAACGATGAAAAAGAGCGGAACAATAGTATTCGCACTCGTTTGGCCTTTTCATTAGGCAAATATGCAGGAATTGTGCTTGATGCGGGATGCGGTGCGGGCTCCTTTACTCATCTATTGTCAAAGGCTCTCTCAGACAGTTTAATAATTGGCATTGATATATCCAGAAAATCATGTGAAATCGCACATAATAGAAGCTGGTCTCAAAATAAAAAAGCTGAATTCTTGGTAGCTGATTTGTTACATTTACCTTTTAGAAATTCCTCGTTTGATTTGATCATTTTTTCTGAAGTCTTGGAACACATTTTTCCTTACGAAAGAGGAAAAGTTTTATGCGAATTGCAAAGGGTAGTCAAACCTTGTGGGCATCTACTTTTAACAACACCAAATGGATTGCATCCTGTTATACTTTTACGCATTTTTCTAAGTTGGATTTCTGGGGGGGCTATACAATTAAGTAATCAAATCTACGACTGTCCTCCTCTCCCTCTCTCTTTAATTGCATTGCTTAAAAACGCTGGATGGAAAATAAAGAGCATCTATTTTGATAATTATTCAACTGGAACACGAATTAAAATTAGAGTACCAAATCTTCCTATTTTTGCTATTCAATTTTTAGTCGTGGCTTCTTCCCAAAGTATTTATTGATGTCTAAAGATGCTCGTCACATACCCCAAGGTTGTTGTGATTGTTCTCACTTGGAATTCAGAAAACGATATTACTGAATGCTTGGTATCATTAAGGCTATTAAGATATCCAAATTATGAAATAATTGTAGTAGATAATGCCTCTACAGATAGAACCCCAAATATAGTTAAGCATAGTTTTCCAGATGTGACTTTGATAATAAACAAGAAAAATTTAGGTTTTGGCGGAGGATTCAACGTCGGAGTTAAGGAGGCAATAAAGAGGAAAGCCGATTATATCGTATGCTTAAACTCCGATGTAGTGGTAGATGAACATTTTCTCCTAGAATTGGTCAAAGTAGGAGAGCTAAGCGAAAATGTAGGCGGTTTATGTCCAATCGCGTATTATTACGATCAGCCTAATCGGATTAATGGTGCTGGAGGTATAGTTAGGATTATTCATCCTAAAGTATTCGGGTGCGGAGAGATAGATAAAGGGCAGTACGGCAAAACTAAGGAAACTCGCATGCTATGCGGTCCTGCTTTAGTATTAAAAAGAAAAGCCCTCTTGGACATAGGATTTTTTGATACGGAATATTTCTATGGTCCCGAGGATATGGATATCGCACTTCGACTCCTAAAAAATGGTTACAAAATATTATTTGTACCAAGGGCAAAGCTGTGGCATAAAGGACGAGGTGCGGTTGGTGGAAAGATTACTCCGCTAATCATATATTTTCATGTTAGAAATTTTTTGTTATTCGTAAAAAAACATGCAAATAATAAGCTTGAATTATTTTTCTCCATTATGTATTTCTGGTTTTTCGATTTCCCTACAATACTTTTAAGAGCGTTGATTTTCGGTAACAAAGATTACGTAGATGCAGCCGTAAAAGGCATCATTTGGCATATAAACGCAAAACTCCTTCCTTCAGATGAGGAAATTGTGAAACTATTAAGGAAGAGATAGTGATAGGTTTTTACACGTGCCTTTTTGATGAAACTAGTGTTTCTTAATATTTAGCGGGTGGACTTACTCGATGTCTATGAGGAACTACAGATTCGGATACTCAAATCAGTTTAAGCGATTGGTGGTTAGCTTTTGTCATAAGCGGTGCTCACTTTGTTTCAAATGCAGAGAAAAGTGGGAATATCGATCATGTGTGCGTGGTTTATTCAGAAAGGTATTGAGTCTGTTTAAATTCGGTTGAGTCGAAGTAGATAAGAGTACAATAGAGCTGGCTAAAGCATTGGTGCAGGAATATGATATACGGGATAAAGTTTGCTTCATCTTAGCTGATGTCTACAGACTTCCCTTCCTAGATAAAGCTTTTGGTGAAATTGTTAGTATCGGTGTTTTGAACATATCCCAAGGGCTGAGGATATAATAGAAGAGTCATGGCGTGTGTTAAAGTATAAGGCGTCTTATCCCTAATGACGCTTAACTGGCCATTTCCTTACGATTTTCACGATATGACTTACTTTCATTGGTTGGTTACCTCATAGAGTGACCCGTCTAGTGTATGCTCTTCAGCGTATTGTTCCAAATTATATGCCTTAAACATCCTGAAAATGGCGATGCATTTTAAAGGAACTTTCTCGAAAAATTTATTTATCAAGAAAAAAAGATAAGAGGCCGAGCTTATGAAAATCAGTAGAAAGATATTATCCTTAGCATTTTTCATATGTTTCGTTCCAATAATCTTTCTAATATTAACTTACATAGGGAAGTTGACTAGAGTTGCATATATCTCGCAAATTGATCTAAGAATATTTTACACTCTTTTATCCTTATTAGCATCGTTTTCTATTTGGTACTTTTTATCTAAAAATTCTGAAGAGAAACTTATCTCTATCAATAGAAATCGTTTAACTTTTGCTTTTCTCGTTCTGTTGACTATTGCGTTTTTCATGTTTATTGTTAATTATGGGAATTATCGATCTTATGGATCTATGGTTTATTTGCCTTGGACGCAGATTCCGATTTTCTTGCTTATTTCAACGATTGTTTTGTATGGTGTGATTCTGTATGTTCCGGCCTATCTTATACACAGAGTAGCATTCAGCAGTTGTGAGGTAGGTTCGCTTACTAAGATCGTTCTTTATCCAGTAGTTACAATGCTGATTTTCGGCTTTGTTGGATTTTTACCACTTAAAGATCTTGTTTATTTTGAGCTTCTCGTTCCTCTCTTTATTATTACTTGCTTGTTTATTATTCTCTTTGACAACCATATAAAGAAAGGATCTGGAAATACCGCATCAACTGTAAATGTTAGCATAAACGAGTTATTAATGTTAACGCTTATTATATTATTTAGACTTTTCTTACAATTCTCAGCTGCTGGTGAAATAGATGCTTTTGTGCGTGGGGACGCAACTGGGCAGGCGGGAAATGTTGCTTTCCTCAATAGGTACGGCATAGCTGGATACCTAAGTAGCGCTCTTACCGAACGTTATCCCATGTTCTTCTTTGCTGCATGGTCAACGTTAACATGGTTATTGCCACTACCATATTGTAATACTTTGGTTCTTACAGAATTTTTTAATCAGATATTTACAACACTAACCTTCTATATATTTGCAAAGACTTTGCTGCAAAAAACTGATAAAAGCCTATTCGCAACATTAGCCTTTACGCTTCTCTCCGGCTTTTCCTGGTTTTATATATTAACCGACCCACCACCATCTTTTACTTCTACTGAGAATATATACAACTATTATTGGAAGATCTTCAATAAATTTGGAACCTCTTCTGGCGCACCTACGTCCACAGTTTATGCTGATGATCACGCATTGGTCAGGTTATGGTCTTTAGGCCTATCCTTTGGCTTTGTTGCTGCATTATTGAATATCCTTAAGGGCTCCAAATCCAGAAAGTTTTACTTAGCCGTTGCCTTGGCATGCCTAATACAAATTGCTCTCGGTCATACGACGGAGATTATTTTAATAAACGTCATGATTATTCCTGCAATATTGTTGACCAAAACAGGTCATAGTTTTAAGGAAACTCTTGCAATCCTAGGAACTTCTACATTGGTATCTGAAGTTATAGCTTTGTTACTCAGCTATTCATTTTTGTCGTTAATACTTATCGGGTCTCCATTTTTAATATTCATATTCATAACTGTAGCAAAGAGAGTCGCTGATAAAAGTAGCGCGGGATTATTTTTGAAAAGTAAAAGAGCCTTTTTTAATGTCATAGCTCTACTATTCATATTCTATTACGGTTTGTCTTGGATCGCTTTTACAAGTAACTATTACAGGGTTTGGATTGGAGTACCATTGATCAACCTGTGGTACGTCTTCCCCATAGAATGGGGCTTTTCAGGATTCCTATTTTTATTAGCGTTGATTAAAGTGGCGTCAGGTAGGTGGGATAACATGCCTAACTACTTAGAGTATGCAATTTTTGCATTCTTTACGTTATTTTCTTTAGTAATCTTCATGGATTGCATCAACTTCTTCTTCGTCTATACCTATGTTACAAACGTCTTTATTCCGAACTACTTTATCCCCTTTTTTGCTTTATCATCCGTCTTCTTAGTCGAAAACTTAGCGTCAGCTAAAATAGAGAAGTTTAAAGGAGCATTTTTTCTCTCTTTCCTGATTGTAATATTGGTTTTCGCGTCTTTCAACTACATAGTTTCGACGAGCTATTGGAAGTCGTGCGGGTGGCGCTATGAAACTTCTCCATTTAAAACTTTAACAAATGAAGAAATCCAATTAGCTAACACACTCCATAACATTCCTCGTTCTTTGTCTCTTGAGATGTGTGCCTATCTTCCAGCAAGTGATCCAATTCCAGAAGTAGACGAGACAACATATCAAAAGATGGTGCGCTATCCTATATATGACGAAGACTACATAATTTTATTAAGTGGTTTTAAGATTCCTCAAAGAATTGTAAATGATGTTTTGTATAAAGCACGTAGTATTAATGAACTAATCTTTCTAGAACAATTTTATCCGCTAGACTACCTGGTCGTGGAGAAGAACTCAACAAGCTTCTTAGCTCATTTTCTAAAAGAAAATGAGATTCCTATATTTGAAGGGCAACGGTATCTTGTGTACAACATTTCTCACTTCAGGTCCACAAAAAGTTGTGATTTAGATATGGGGGAGCTCGTTATCGTTGATAAAGTAACATTTAGGGGAAATATTACACTTTCAAGCGAAAATTCAACTGAGATGATGTTGAGCAATGTTACTGGTGAAATATCGCCCTTAGAGAATAACCTCGTGACTCTTAAATACTATAACGAGGGGGATATTGCCAACGAAATCTGCATTTATGATGATCAAGAAAAGTTCTGGAAAGGGTGTGGCTGGGGTCAAGGAGCTGTAGGGATTCCGGCACTACATGAAAGTGAGGATATGCAAATAGCTGGGCTGAGATGCGCAGAGATAGATGTACCGCCAGGAAACTTCACGGTTTCAGCAATATATCACTGCTTTTCAGAACCATATCCAAACTGGTCAGAATACGACTTCATTAGCGTTTATCTCTACGGAATTAATGATCTTGGGAAAATTACATTGGCCGTTTACGGAGGAGGTGACAAAGGATCTAATGCCTATCTATGGTATATTACCGACAATTTCTATGGTTGGAAACATTTCATAATTCCACTAAACAAACCTGACTATAAAGGCTCAGATTTTAACATAACTTCTATTCGCCAAATTCAAATTCGGTGGAATACGCCTGGTGTTCGTTATATTGGTAAAATATCTATTTTTGCTATGGAAAGAAAAGTTTTTTCAGTACAAAATGTTCACATCGAAGGGCAAATTAGTCTCATAAATTTCAGGGCATCAGCAAACTATTTTCCAGAAGCCAGAAATCTTGCACAGAAGATCGATATCTCTGGTTCAGTTTCCTTTAATATTATTAACACGTTCAACGATAACAGACTCTATATTGGATCTTTAAGGTATGAAGGCGAAAGTAAGATATATCCAGAACCATGGCATATGACTTCCAGAGTCGCTAAACAAAGTATTCAAGCTTATGTAACGTATACAAATATTTCCTTTCTAGAAATTTTAAAAGAACCTTATGGATTAGCATGGACTATATTATGTTTTATCTTCACCATCTTTACAACTATTAAGAAGTTAAGAATAAAAATATCGTTTCGTAGACGAAACGTGTAATGTTTTTGAAGCATAGATAAAATTTTTCATATTAACTTTCTAAGACAGTAGTTTTTGCGCACTACTTTTCTAATCGTAGCTCCACCTTCAAGGAAGTTATCTCGAAGGCATTCCCCATAGAGGCTTCTCAGATTTTCTCTACCACTTTATTTGGCTTCACTTGTGCAGTTTCTCTACTCATATTATGATAGGGCGATTGTGCTTGTATTTCTCCCTCTATCGGATGTTGGTGTATATGATGTTGTTGGTAAGGTTTTCAGTGTCCTAGTATCCTTTACAGCTCCATTTTCCTCGGCATTATTTCCATATTATGGTTCAGCTTATGGTAGGAGTAAACATGATTTGGTTAGTTCAACTATAAAGAGGGCTTCAAAATATTCTGCTCTGATCTTTATGCCTCTAGCGTTAGGCCTTTTCTCTACGGGTAAAGCTGTCATAACTCTCTTTGCTGGGCAACAGTATGAGGGTGGGTATACTGTTCTCTCAATACTCTCCATATTTGCACTTGTATACAGTATTTCGCCAGCATTTAGCAATCTCCTCCTCATATATGGGAAGACTATAACTATACTTCTCTTAAGCATTATACCTGTGGCTGTAAGCTTATCAACCATCCCCCTCCTATGGCTTTTCGGCTTGAATGGTCTCGCCTTAATGAAGGGTTTATCGATGCTCTTAAGCTTCATAATATCGTTGTACGTTTTATCTAGAGTTGTGGAGATTAAACTTGATAAACTTGCACTACTTAAAATCTTTTCATCCTCAGCGATTATGGCTTTAGCAGTCTTGCTTATTGAATACGTGTATTATAGTAGGTTTCTGCTGCCATTGTATGTATTTGTAGGGGGGTTGGTCTACATGTTATCCTTAAGGTTTTTGAACGTGCTCGATGAGCAAGACATCCTCTTTTTGAGGCAGGTGTTTGGTGTCAGGGTTGGGCTGATTATAGGTAGAGTGCTTTATCGTAATAGACCCCTCTCTTAAATGAATTAAGCTTCGTTAGGGTTGAAATGTGTTGTTGATTGTGTATGTTAAATATTCTTGTTAGTTTGGAAAATTTTAAAAGTTATTTTTAGAGAGAATTGAGTGGCTGGTTGCTTTGAAGATGTTTGCCATTAATGTTTATGTTTTGAAGTGGCGGTTTATTCTTTTAGTTTCTGTGGTTCTTTTTGCTGTTTTTAATTTGAATTATGTGTTTTGTCAGCCCTTTACGCCTTCTTTTACTCTTGTTTATACGCGTGGGAATGGTAGGATTGGTGATATTGCTTTGACCAGTTCTGGTGATATTCTTTTTAGTAATTATCCTATTAAGCCGGGTAGGCTTTGGCTTTTGAGTGGCGGTTTTGAGAAGCTTGTTTATGAGGTTCCTAAGGTTACTTATGATCTTTATGGTGTTGCCGTTTCTGGGGATGGTGATATTTATGTTTCATGCCCATATACTGGTGAAATTTTGAGGATTGTTAGAGGCGCTGTCTTCACGGTTTATGTTAGTGCCAGTAAGAATGTTGGTCCACTGGCTTTAGCTCCTAATGGTACTCTATATTTTGCTGAGCTTATTCCCACTGAGGGGTATCAGTCTATTTTTAGGCTTACCCCACAGAACATTGTAACAGCCTCCGGATCTATGAGTGCAGTACCTATTTTCACTTCACCTATAACGATAGGTGGGATAGCTTTCAATAGTAAGGGTGAGCTTTTCTTCAGCGATGGCCCTAGGGGTAGGCTTTGGAAGGTTGTTGATGGCATGCCCATACTATATGTTGATAGGAGGGGTTGGTCAACCATGTATGGTATTGCTTTCGATAAGTATGATAATCTATACTTCTGCGATTGGAGTAGTCCGGGAAGCATTTATTATCTCGATTTCAGATTTAACATTGTCTATAGGGTTGTTGATGGCAATAATGTTCCCATAGCAGGTGCAAGTGTTCTCGTAACGATGCCCGACGGCTCTTCTAGAATGTTTATATCGAACTCCACTGGACATGTGGCTTTAACTAAAGCCTTGCCAGGAACATATGTGCTGAACGTTTCATGGTATGGTATTCCAGTAGGCTCCTTTAAGTTTGAGGAGTCTACAAGTAGGAGTAGAGATCTTGTTTGCAAGGTTTTCAATGTAAAGCTTACAGCTAAAGATGATACTGGTAAAGTTTTGAAGGATTGCCTCCTCGAAGTCACCCTCCCCAACGGCACTATAGTTAAGCTCCCCTCACCAGCCTCCCTCCCCAGAATCCACAATGGAATTATGATTGTCCACACATTTTATAGGGGTATTGAGGTTGCTGAGCCAATTCAAGTGAACGTTTCCTCAAACCTTGATATATCAATACCCTGCAAAGTCTACTCACTCTCCATGAGGCTTCTCGACCCAGATGGTAAACCACTTAAAGATGCTTTGGTGAAGGTGAATCTAGATGGCTCTATAATTGTGAATCAAAGCTATCCTGAAAGTGGCATAACGCTTGAAGGACTCCTAAGCGGGAATTGTATGATCGAAGCAAACTTTAGAGGATTTACCGTCGCCAAATCTTCCTTTAAACTGGATGGCAGCCGTAGCATTTTTCTGACAGCCAATGTTTCCAGAATTGTGGTTAAAGTTAGGGATTTACTTGGATTTCCAATGCAAGGTGTGCGGGTGGACTTGACGCTCCCAGATGGCTCCACTATGAACGGCTTCACAGATACTGAAGGTTCTTTCAGAACGGGCTGGCTACTCACTGGAAACGTTAGTATTGTCCTTAGTTCCGGTTTTGAGAAGAAGGTTTTCAGCCTAACTCTCGATAAAAGCTTGATTGAAGTTTCACAGGCATTCATCTTTTCATGGACCACAGTCTCCTTAACGATAGTGATCACGTTGCTTGCTTTAATAGTGGCTCCACCTTCAAGGAGGATTATTAAGAGGGCTTTCCCAATAGAGGTTTCATTGGAAGCTCGCCACAACATTTCGGAAGCTTACATCGAATTCCTATCTTCAAGGAGGCTTAACGTGGAGGAAGCTTTGGAATATAGGAAGGGTATTGTAAGCATATTGATGGGTGAAGCTAAAGTTCTACCCCGCTTAGAGGATACAGTAGATCATTCTGTCTTCCTCATCTCGGACGCTTCAATAATCCCTCCAAGAAGGGAGGTACATGTCTTAGTCGACTCTTCCAATCTTGAGGATATTAAAATAATCTCCAAGCTCATTAAAGAGTATTCTGGAAAGACAGGATTGAAAACTATTGGGATTATTGTCTGCAGAGAAGTTACTGATGATTTACTAAACCTTTTGAGGGAGTTAAAAGATGTAGAAGTGTTTTTCATAACTAGAGGAAATCTAAACGTTTAAACTTACATCAATTTCCATTAGACTTGCGAATTTCAAAATTGAATGTCATGTTTTAAAATGAATGGTAGAAACCATTGGCTTATGAGAGTCTTTCATCTCACACCATGGAAACTTAAATTATTGTTTGGTGAATTGGATGGGATAAGTATTGGTGATGTTAGTGTTTTTGGGGATTGGAGTCATGTTGAGGATGTTATTAGGGACCAAGTGAATTATTATTTGAATCCTGAGAATAGACTTCATTGAGGAGGTTAGTCGACTTAAACTTATTAAGTATAATCCTTCCCCTCAATTGATATTTTGGGTTGGAGAAGGTATATGCATATGGCTGTACAATGTATTTTAAGCTTTTTTGGGAAGTCTTAAATTAAATCTAGATATGGTTGTTGAGTTGGCTAGGGAGCTTATTGGAGATTTTCGTGGGAGGAGGGTTTCGGTTTTGGGATTGGCATTTAAACCTGGAACTGATGATGTGAGGGATGCAGTATCCATAAAGATTGTTAGAAAACTTCTTGAGGAGGGGGCTAAAGTTGTTGTCTATGATCCAAAAGCCATGGATAATGCTAAAAAGATTTTTGGTGGAGATGTTGAGTATGCTGGTAGTGTTGAGGATTGCTTGAAGAATTCGGAATGCGCAATAATCGTTACTGAGTGGGATGAATTCAAGAATATTAAACTAGAGGATTTCATGAGGTTGATGAGGAATCCAGCAGTTGTGGATGATAGGAGAATATATGATTCAAATGTTTATTCTAGGAAGTTGAAGTTTAAAGCAATAGGATTTAATTAGAGGCTTAAAAGTTTGCTGGGCATAGTGGTGGACTATGGTGGATCTTGAGGAGCTCGTAGCTAAGACATGCGATGAATACGTTGAGAGATGGAAGACCGAGGGCAAGAAGTATATTCATGTTAAGGACTTTGAAAATGCCTACCTTGAGAACAACATTACACCAATAGAGCTTGAGTCTACGCTGGTGGAGAGGCTTAAAGTGCTTAACAAAGAAAACCCGAGTATCCCTCCAGAGATACCCCTATTTCCCTTGCCAATACTAAGAAGGCTTGCGGTGCACTTGACGAAAACCCTCGAAATTCAAGTGAACCGAGACCATTACGAGTACTGGGCTTGGAGTGCGGAGGTCTTTAAAGAATTCGAAGCCTCCTCACAGGTCATCAAGATGGTGAAAGAACCCCTCTTCCTCCTATTTCACATATGCCTAGCGAGGTTGGAATACACGCCATTAACTTGTGAATCTCAAGTCCTCAACAAAGTCATCGATGAGGTCGTTGACGAGCATGTTAAGCACATCGTTTACAACAAGTTCGTTATCGGGATGCCTGTAGGAGCTGCTACTCTCGAGGCCCTTCTCAAGATGTACATCAAGTTGTACGGTCCTGAAGACAGCAGAAGAGAACTAGAAGAGTTGGAGAGGAGAGGTAAAGCGACTTTAGGAAGGACGTTGGAAGTCTTCGAGGGAAAAGTCTTGCCTCATGTTCCGCATGACCTTCATCGCGACGTACAAGACCTAATTAAGATCATCGAGAATGTCTGGAGAGAGTATGGAGGAAACTGGCGAGAAGTGCTCGCTCAGTGGAGGAATAAGTTCATGCATGGAGCAAAAACGTGGGCTCCAAGAGCATTTGGCGTTTACACGAATTTCGTGTGCTTAATCCTATGGCATACTATAAAGGAAGAGGAGTACGAATCAAGAAGGATGGAGTTGTTGAAAAGAGTCAAGTTGTGGACTGAAGTGGGTATTAGGGATTTTTGGAGCTTTTACCCGCCATAACACACCTAACCACTCTTGACAGGCCTTGAGAAGAGGCAAGGGGACTTTCTCGAAGAAATCTACAGGAAGTTTTTAATTCGTGGTTGTTTATATGTGTTAGTGTGGTTTTATGAGGTTTGAGTTTGGTAGGTATATAGTTGTTGATGATGATATTTGTCATGGGAAGCCAATTTTTAGGGGTACGAGGATTCTGGTTAGTGATGT
>Ga0078972_1007160_pt1 | contig 25260 bp, 20 predicted proteins | sample YelNatPaOPGAMG01_FD_67568 | JGI IMG/M metagenome (GOLD analysis project Ga0078972, IMG submission 67568) | Hot spring thermophilic microbial communities from Obsidian Pool, Yellowstone National Park, USA - OP-RAMG-01 (SPADES assembly) (version 2) | ecosystem: Environmental > Aquatic > Thermal...
TACTTCCATACTGGAACGAATGGGCGCCCCCACGCTCTGCTCGTCGATTCCCAACCCGGCCAAAAGGGCCTTTTGCCCCTCAGCCGTGCCGCCGCCGTGGCTGCCCATCGCCGGAAAGATAAAGGGCGCTCCCCCATGCTCTCGCACCAGGCTGACGATGGTCTTGAGGATCTCCGGCAGACAGGCGATCCCTCGACTGCCCGCAGTGATGGCGATCTCGTCACCGGGGCGGATGCGCTCAAGGGCTCCCGTGCGTGCCAATTCCTGGGCCACGGCCCTGGGAATATCCTGAACGACGGGCTGCCTCCAGGCCTGCCGCACCAGATACATGCGCAGACCCTCTAGCGAGCGCCGCGGCTCGATCTCTCCAGCAGTGGACAAGACGGGCCTTTTGCCTAACTTACTTCCTATCACCTCATCGCTCTGTCTGGGACGTACTATAACGAGCGCATATAGGCGATGTCGCGCCTTAGTTTCTCCTCCGTTGTGCCCGATTCGGAAAAGTCCTCAAACGAACACCAGCCACCGTAGCCCACAGCGCGCAGATCCGCCATGAACTGGCGAAAGTCAATGATCCCTTGATCTATGGCCGCTGCGCTCGCCTTCCACTCCGCCTCGCCGGTCGCCCGAGTTCCCACGGTATCCCAGCGGGTGTTCTTCAAGTGTACATGGGCAAGATACGGCCCGAGCAGCTCCATGCCCATCCGCCAATCCTCGTAACCCTCGTAGATCATGTTGCCCGGGTCCAAGATCACCCCGATATAGCGCGGATCAAAGTTGCTCACCAGTCGATGGGCCAGGCTGGGGCTGGAACAGATGTTGCCCATATGGATCTCCAAACAAGCCTGCACGCTATACTTCTGTGCCAGCCGCTGTACCTCAACGTATCCTGCTAACGATTCGCCAAAGAGCCGAGTATAGCCGATGTTTCGGTCATAGCGCGGCGGCGAGACGCGAATACGCGGGCAGCCCATCTCTGCTGCAGCGCGCATGGCCCGCTCTATATCCTCTAGATCCCTGTACCCCATATAGGTACCCAGAGAGGGCACTTCCAGCCCTGTGGAGCGGGTCAGCGCAGCGAGCTCCCTAGCCTCGCGGTCAACGGTGGCGATATCAATCGTGCAACGGTTGTTGCCCCAGTAGCTTGGCGCGGCGTCGGTCTGTTGAGAGGGCTTGGCCACGCGCCACTCCACGCCGTCATATCCCAGCTCGCTCAGCAACCTCACCGCCGCCTGCGGCGTGAACTCGGGTAGCATCACGGTAAAAACGCTGAATTTCATCATCGCCCCCTCTGGCGAGTCCCCTGCACCAGGCCCGCCTTACTACGTGTATATTGTAGCTCCACATCGGCTTTACGGTGCTCCAAACAGGCCAGACTGATCTCAATCACTTCTTCAGCCTCGTAGGTACTCATCGTACCGATGGTGACCATATCGCAATCGCGAATGGTATTCCAAACAAAGGTCAGTCCCACGTGTGGGAGCAACCGTCCGGCCGCCAAGGGTTTGATGGTCATCACCGGCTTCTTCGCGTTACTGATGACCTGCTGAATCCAGTCGGTCTCCACCTGACAGAGGAAACCGGCAGCGTTATACGGCTGAATATAGGATTCCACATCCGCCCCGCAAGCGTCCGCACAGGTGATCGCCTCGGGCATGTGCGAGCTCAGACCGGGGATCATGCCCATCTCGCGCACCAGTTTCAAGTGCTCTATGAGTTGTGGCGAGAGGCAATGGTTCACGCGATCAATGCGCGGATCGGTCACGCATTGGTGGGGAAAGCAAAAGGTTGCCCTGAGGCGTTTGGCCTCCTCAACCGACCGTTTCCAACTATCTGGATTGCCCGGCTCAGCATAACTGGGCGTGGCTACCCAGATCATCTCTACCCCGGTACGTTCCTCTACTTCATCCAGGGCCCGGCGCACGAATTCGCTAGCCATGCTCATAAAGGCATTACAGCCGGCGCGGGCAAAGACCTCGACCACCTTCGCCACCTTTGAGGGCGTATCAAAAAGCTCTTTAATGAAGCGATCCTGCGCTTTGCTCGTGTGTGAGAATCCCAACAACCAATTACTACCACAAATCAAGCGAGGCATGGAGACGCCACCCACCATCGTCCGCGGGAAACTCGCCATAGGTCCTCCTTATGTTCTAGTCGCAAGCTACCAATCGGCCTCTATCCCGAAATAGGGCAACAAGTCGGCGAAGCGCGCCAAAGTAACCACCAGCTCGGGGCGAGCGATCTCTTGTATCTCCGCCTTCCAAGTGTGATCGTGAGGAATGAGAATGGCTCCCAAGCCAGCCTCTACGGCGGGGTTGATATCGGACCGTGGGCTATTGCCTACCATCCAAGTATAACGTGGATTGAGGCGTCGCTCTGCAGCGATACGGCGATACGTGTGCGCGTTCTTCTCGGGCACGATGTAACAAGCATCAAAAAGCGGCTTCAGACCCGAGCGCTCGATCTTGTTTGCTTGTACCGTCGGGTCCCCTTTGGTCACGAGGATCAGCTCACTGGTTGAGCGCAGGGCACAGAGCACGGGCTGCACATCCGGGAGCAAGATCACGGGCGGCGATAGCACCAGTTGGCCGAGTGCGCGAGCACGAGCGATCAAATCGGGCTCAGCAGGAAGGCCTTGTTCCTCCATAAGGCGCTCACAGGCCATCCCTAAAGCCGCGACATAACCCTGCGGGCCAAACCCAAACACAGAGATCGTCTCTTGTTCACAAGCATCCAACACGGCCTGGGCATGCTCGCGTTCACAGCCCAGAGAACTCATAAGCTCCAAGAAACGGGCTGTACAACGCAGGTAAAAGATGTTATTTTCCCAAAGTGTGTCATCGGCATCAATGAGCAGTGTACGCTCTATACAACGTTCATTCTTCATTCCCAATACCTCTCACCAGCGGCCAGGTGTGCTCTGACCACCTCAGAATATTCAAATCCGGACCATCGGGCACTCGGACATAGCCATCCCGGATAAAAGGCTCATCATAGAAAACCAGATCTTTGCCCAAAAGTTGCTGTTTCAAGAATCTGTAATCCCAGCTTCTGCCATAGCATCTCGCCAAAGATATTGTGCGACGCCGCAATACGCGAGATATTATAGGCTTCGCGTCCATCTTTGCAAAGGGTCGTCTCATGACACAGGGCCTTTTGCCCTTGCTTCTGAACATGTCGCCCTACTTGCGATAGGAAACGAAACTCGGCTATACTCACAACGAGCTCAAGAAAGGAGGGGTTAGATCTATGGAATTCGCAGAGCTAATCCGTAAACGCTACAGCGTACGCGCTTATCAGAACCGCCCTATTCCGGAAGATGTCCTTCAGCGCGTGCTAGAGGCCTTTGTGTTAGCCCCGACAGCGGCGAACCGCCAGCCAATCGGTCTGATCGTCATCAAGACTGCCGGCCGAGAACAGGAGCTAAAGCGCATTTACAATCCGGATTGGTTTGCCAGCCAACCGCCTCTTGTGCTATGTGTCTGTGCTATCCCCGGCCAAGCTTGGAGCCGCCGCGATGGCAAGAACTATGCCGACGTGGACGCGACCATCGCCATGGATCATGTGATCCTCGCGGCTACCGCTGAAGGGCTGGGCACCTGCTGGATCGGCGCATTCGACCCAATCGCCGCACGCGAGGTACTGGGCCTACCCGCGGATGTGGAGCCTATCGCTTTCACTCCTCTGGGCTATCCGGCCGACTCTCCGCAACCCAAACGCCGTAAGAAGATGGATCAACTCATCCATTACGAGCGCTGGTAAAGAAAACCGGGGTCATAACCATGACCCCGGTAATATTCCTATAAAAAGGGCAGAGCCCCAAGTGACCTTCGACTCTCCCCCGTTGAATGGCACACGACTCGTATCTTAATGGAGTGTCTCCTCCGCGCCTACGGCTGATTCACTTTCCCTCAGCCCATACTATGTAACCGAGGTACTTGCTTGCTGGCTTCCCGGCTCGGCTTGCGCCTCCCCTTTTGGCCAACTCACGGTTCCCTTTCGAGTTTCCTCGTCCGGTCCCCGCTTATCAAACCGTCTGCTTCGACCGCGTACCCGAGAGAAAATCTCTAATCTCTCGAGGCTCTGCACCCTATAGAATAGCACAATTCATCCCGAAAGTCAAGTACTTTTGATCCCCAATTTCTGAATTCAGTTTCAGGCGCTACCGGTCGTGGTCTTGAGCTCTAAAACACCACAATCTGTAGGGCTGTTACTCAACAATAACGATGATTTTAGACTCATCTTAAAATGTCCGGCGATTAGCGCGCCAGGACCTCCATAATAGCGAAACGCACTAGCCCTGAAAGTCATACGGGTCATGGGGAGGTGCCACAAGCTCCCTCTCATCGGCCGCTCGGGGCCTCTCTACTTTGCGCCGCTGAGCCTCTTCGTACTCTCGGAGGGATTGCACCTTATCCCACTGGTTCACTGGCACGATCAGGGCCTCCGCAAAGAACTGGACCACATAGCCCTGATCATCGATCTCCATGGGTATCTCTTGGGTAATCGCCCCAAGCAACCCCCGCGCCCTCCCGGCCTTAGCGAGCGCAGCTTGGGGGTTCGCCGTCACCAAGTTTTGCTGAATCATCCCCACCAATGTCTTACGCAAAGAGGCCTCTGTATCCTCTTTGGTTCGCCGATAGTCCTCAATCCATTTGGCCACTTGAGGTATGATCCAGCTTTTTTGGACCATCCGCCCAGGGCAGGTCTTGGTCGAAAAGTCGCGGTGAAAATTGAGCTTTTGGATATCCAAGCCCAACCGCACATGCAGAATGCCCAAGGCAGCAATTGTATTCTCAAGAATGGCGCCACTAGGCAACTCCTCATCATAGTTCCCGACCATCTCAACATGTCGTGAGCGATAGTTCTGCCCATAAACGCCCACACCATCATACCTGAGATCGCTAAAAAGCCAGATCCCATCATCAGCGATAAAGAGGTGCGGCCCTGCATCCCAACCCTCATGGACACGACCTTGACTATCCGTCCAGAGCTGCCGCTCATAGTATCTTTTCATGGCCAAGATGGTATCGTACCCTCGCCAATCAGCCCGCGTGGGCTTCCAGGTATGGTGAAGGAAGATCCGTGTCGGGAGGGGTGCAGGGAACTCCAAGCCCTCCACATAGCGTACAAACTCCTGCGCCGTCATCACCCGCCCATCGATCTGAATGGGCGGCTCTTTGATAACCTCGGGCGCACTCTCTTCTCCCTTAGGCATAGGATCCCTCCGTTGGCGCGCGTGGCTTATGAATCCTCTCCAGAACTCCTTCCAAACTTCCATCTTGCTTCTCCACTTATCCATACCAACGGTAATCGTGCCGCAGCGCTGCACGAAAATCGTTGATCACCTCGGTCTTCTGGCGAATCTGCCACTGATCATAGGTCTCCCAACGGAAGAGTAGCATACAACGAATCTTCTGGTGGCTCGGATCGCTGTTCCAGCGGTTGATCTCTGCATAGGCCTCCTGAACCCAACCGCTATTTACGTTCGCCCAGGGCACATTCTGGTTCGTCTCGGTTATGTAGACCGGCAAATGGCGCAATGACTGAGGAATAGCCTCCATGAAATCTATGTATGTGCGAAACATCTTGCGCCGATGCTGGAAAGGCGGGTCCATGCGTAACTCGCTGGTGATATTCGCCGGATCTGGGTCGCGGGCGTACGTGTGAATGGCAATCCCCCCTAGCTCCTTCTCCAGGGCTTTCAGGATATCTTGGAAATAGATGATCCAGTCACCGCTTGGATTGGAGGGGTAACTGGTCTGAATATTCCACGGCCCCACGGCCCCCGAGACAATTTGATCCTGTTCGTGGCCGGGCCGCCGTTTGATCTCCCGATGACAAAGCTTGAAGGCTTTCGCATACTTCTCAGGAGTGATCCACTCGCCGTTCTCCGGCCCACCCGGCCTCTCCACGGCCAAGTTCATCTCATTGCCGATGATCCAAATGTGACAGCCGCTTGACCTCTCTACAAAATTACCGCAGCGGATAGCAAAGTCCTCATAACGATCCGAATAGGGCAATGTACCTGCTGGACAATAACCATGGTTCAGACGAACAATAACCCCATAGCCGGCATCCGCTAGGTCGCTATAGGACTTGCTACTCCAGTCGTTGCGATTTGCCCCCAATTCCTCCGTACAGAGCACCCACCCCTTGCGACCAGCCCAACCCATATACATCTCGCCCCCGCGATCATGTAAACCAAAGATGTAGGGCGATTCTCCCTTCGGCAAAGGGGCAACCGGACCCACCTCGGGCAGGTATAAAACCTGGCCCACGGGAATCAGATCGATATTCGCGATGTCATTGAAGGCAGCGATAACCGCAGCCTTGGAACGATCGCCGTAAAACTTGGCAGCAATCGCTCCCAACGTATCGCCGGGCTGAACGACATACCTCGAGAAACGCGTACCCCAATCGCCCAACCATCCCGCCATCTGTTGCCGGATGACGGTGGGCAGATCACGGCCCAAATCCGCTGCGCGAGCCGCCATCCGCCGGGCAAATTGTTCATCTACCGTGAATTCTATCTTGCGTTCGGGCATCTAAGATACCTCGCATTTCCCCGCAGTAAAGGATAAGAGACGACCTTTAACTCGGCAGGTTAAGCTCAGCGCAGAATGCGCACGTCCCCCAACCTTTTCGTGATATGGCGGCGATCAAGATCCTCCAAAAACCCTAACGCGTACTTGCGGCTCGTCCCAAAGAGATCGCGCACTTCGGCAACCGTAATACGCTGATGCTCCTTAAGGTAAGCCACTACGCGACGCTCCATCTCAGCATAGGTTTCGGCATCAAAAAGCACACTATCGCTCACTTTAATCAAAAGGCCTTCCTCAAGCAAGAACTGCAATAGCTCTGAGCCCAATTCCCCCTCAACCTGGGCCAAAGACGGAGGCATATAAGGATCGGCACGAAACATAGCGAGCACTCTGTCCACAGCGCGGCGCTGATCGGGCGATAATACCACGCGATGGGCAGGTAGTCTTACAGCCAAAGGAGTGACCACGAGCTCCCCTTCTCTCGCCGCCCGCTCCAAGATCAGGTTAAAATGCTCCGCTCCCATTTGCAGGCGGCTTTTGAGCTCCTCGCGAGGCATCCCAGCGCGTAACGGAAAGCGTTCGTGATAAGCCTCAAGTATTTCCTTGATCTGCGTGAGTAGCCCCTCCCAGGTATTGCGCGCAAGCAAGGGGACCGCGCAATGGGCCAAGGCTTGTTCCTCAGGTATTTGCGCCGCTAGTATGATGATCTCTCCCTTTTCCACGAGGGCTCGTAGTGTCCTTGTGGCTTCCATAACGGAGAAGTTGCTCCGCTGTATCAATTCCCGCGCCTCAAGGATGGTTGTGCCGGCCAAAAGTTCCAGGAAAACCTCTGCACATGTGCCTCGCGACAACGCTTCTAGTCTGGCAATGATCTCCGAGCGAAAGCGCGGGTATCGCCGTGGCGCATGGGGTTGGACGATCTCCCCACCTCCCAGAGTCAAACTAGGAGAAGCCAAACGCACGATATAACGATCTCCGCGCACCACGGCGACCGGCTCAGCCAAGCGAAGCTGCACCCAGGCCATCTCTCCCGGAAGGAGCTGCTCCTTATCGAGAATACGTACATAGCCGACCACACGGGCTGAGCCGGCATAGAACTCCACTGCAGCATTATGCTTGAGGGGCCAGGGCACTCTATTTAAAAGCTTCAGGCGGGCGTCAAGAAGCATCGTAGGCTCCAGCCAACCTGGGCGAGTCACTACTTGCCCGCGCCGCAAATCCTCAACGGCCACACCGCTGAGATTGATCGCCACCCGAGAGCCGGGCAAGGCCTCCTGAACCTTGGTCTTGTGCATCTGCAATCCGCGAATGCGAGCTCGCAGGTCCCCCGGCAAGATTTGCACCTCTTCTCCCACCGTGAGGCGGCCATCTATGAGAGTTCCGGTGACGACTGTACCAAAACCGGCGATGCTGAATACCCGGTCAATAGACAACCTGGGCCGTCCTAAATCCTGCCTGGGCTGGGCGACATCCAGTATCCGATCCAACTCCCCAAGTAGCTCTTGCAAGCCTCTGCCGGTGACCGCCGACACCGGGATAATGCTTGCCCCTTCCAACACCGTCCCCCGCAACTCCTCGCGGACCTCCTCACGGACCAGCTCTAGCCACTCCGGGTCCTGCACAAGGTCGCTCTTAGTTAACGCCACGACGCCATAAGGCACCTTCAGCAGATCAATGATAGCCAGGTGTTCGCGAGTCTGAGGCATTACAGATTCGTCGGCTGCGACCACAAACAATGCCACATCAATCCCCCCCACGCCAGCGAGCATGTTTTTGATGAAATCCTCGTGGCCCGGAACGTCGATGATGCTGACCTCGCGACCACTGGGCAAGGTAAGCCAAGCAAAGCCCAGGTCAATGGTCATCTGCCGTTCCTGCTCCTCACGCAGCCGGTCAGGATTAATACCAGTAAGAGCGTAGACCAAGGTGGATTTGCCATGATCCACATGCCCCGCTGTGCCGATCACAAACACAGCTCTTACGCCCCCTCCTCCACGAGACCCTGCAACTCTGTGAGCAAATCCTGCAAGGATTTCCCTTGCGCCTTAATAACTTGTAGCTGGGCCTCCTTGATCCGCCTTAATTCCACTAGAAATTCCTCGCGCCAAGCGCTCAGGCGCTCCTCCAAGGCGATCATCCTCGCCAAATCATCTTTCCGGAGCTGCTCAAGACGAGCCAACTGAGTATCCTGCACATCATCACGCACGTCTTGGGCGTTCTGCTCCTTCTGGAGCCGCTCCAACTCCTGAATCCAGCGGCGGTCGTTCTCGCTACGCCATTCCTTAAACTCGTTGCGTAACTGCTCGTTAGCTATACGTTGGGTCTGGCGCAGCTGATCCTGTTGTTGGCTCACCTGATGGGCCAACTCCTGAACCTCTCGCGAGACGCGGCGCATTTTCTCATGCTGATCGGCAAAGAAACGCAACTGCTCGGCCCAGACTTCCATCTGATGAGCATACTCCTCCAACTTGCGCCCCCAGTCGGCCATCGTCTGGGCACGATCGCGATCAGCCCGACGCTGGCTTTCTAGCAGTTGCTCTTGTTGCTCGATCAACTGCTGACGCACAGTCTGTAGCTCGCCGATCTGTTGTTCCAACTTGGACGAAGCCACTTCTAAAGCTAATAAACGCGAGAGGTGATCCTGTTGCGCTTTCTGCACTGAAGTTAGTGCTTCTTCCGCTTTCCCTATCCTGACCATGCTATGCTCAATGCGGTCAGCCAGTTGGCGGCTCGTCTCATCGCGTTGAGGAAGGCGCTTGGCGAGATCCGCGAGGCCCTGCTCAAGACGCAAAAGCGCCTCATTTAGACGGCGCTCCTCTACCTGGCGTGTTTCCAATCTCTCATCTAGAGAATCAAAGCGCTTGAGCTGAGTTTCAATGGCCTGAATCGCCCGTACATCCCGTTCGCGTTCCGCGTTACGATTGCGCAGGAACTCGGCCTCGCGTTTTTGCTGCTCCTGGCGCAGCTCGGAGACCATCAAGACGAGCTCATCTCGCGTGTGACGCAAGGCCTCCTCTACATCCGGAATCCGCAGAAGCTGCCCCTGCAGCTTTGCCAGCCGATCCTCTAAGGCGAGGATACGCTGAGCCTGATCTGTCAAAAGAACTTGCTGTTTTTCCACTTGGTCCCGCAAACTGGCAACGAGAGCTTTCTCCTTGCGCAACTCCTCATCCAGCCAGGTTATGGATAGACCAGCGGGTGAAACTGAGCTCATATACCTTGCCTCGGAGCGGATTATGGATTTACGAACACTACGGTGCCCACTTCTGCCCAGTTGTACAACCATATGGCGTCTGGGGTATCCAGGACAATACAGCCAAAGGAACAACCTTTACCTAGATAACCAGCCCACAGGATTTGTCCGTTACGCAAGAGAGGCAAAGCGTGAATGCCGTTTTCCGAACCGCCTGCCCAGTAGATCCCCAGCCACCAGGGCATCTGCAAATCCCACTTAGAGGCATAAGCCATGGGCAACTTATCCAGCACTTGGTACCGCCCGGGAATGGTAGGTGCGGAAGGACGCCCAATGCAGACCTTGAATACCTTGATGGGCTTGTTATCCTCATAAACGGTCATCAGATAGTCCGAGAGGTCCACTTCTATCCGTTTAGGTGGCGTGATAATGGCCAATACCTCGTTCAGGCGATTGCGTGCGTCAACCAAGTCGGGCAACATCTGTAGCGCGGCCTGATAGGCGTCGCGGGCTTCATCCCAAACCTGTGCCTCCTGACGTTCTATGCCCAGCTTATAGTAAGCTTGCCCCAACATCGCCTGTGTGTCGCGAAAATTGGGATCGACCGCATACACCTTTCTTAACCTGTCCACTACGCGCTGCCAATCCTGCTTCCAATAGGCATCCAAGCCATCAAGGTACATCTTGAGCAATCGCCGCACCTGTTGGAGCTCCTGACTGCCGGCATCCAAACGGATCGCTGCATCAATGTGTGCTTGGGCCTCCTCTAAGCGATTAGCCTGGATCAACTTCATAGCTTGTTCATAACAGGCTTCTGCCAGGCGCTTGCGCGCATCCTCATTTTGAGGATCTATCGCCCGGATCCGCTCTAGAGCTTCCATGGCTGCTGCCCAATCCCCCCTCGTCCACGCCACATCTACTTGCACCCAGAGAGAACGTGTTCTCTGATTGATCGTGGGCGTCGAGGTAGCATCAGCCACTGGCGTAGGGAGCTCCATGGCCTGTACCACACGCGACTTCTTGGCGTTGGAGATACCGGTTATGACGAGCAAAAGCACAGCAATGGTCGCCAACACAGAGGCTGCCGGCACAGCTAGAGCGCCCAAACGCTGAAATGTGGGCTTCCAGCGCGCCAGTTTGGGCGCATTGTTCTTGAGGCTCTCAAATGCTTGGGCCGCACTCCGTTGAGCGGCCTGCTGCGCTTTCTGCTTAGCGCCGGTCGCGGCCCGTGTGGCTGTGGAGGCCTTTTCCTCTTCATCAGAAATGGGTCTCGCTTCAACCCTCGGCGCCGAGGCGTCGTCAGTCGGCACAGCAGCTTTACTGAGTTCTTCCTGTGCCCAGCGTAGAGCCTCCGCAATACGAGCGCTCTCCGGCAAAAGTGCCTGGGCTTCTTGCAGATAGCGCAAACTCTCCTCCCTAGTCTCTGCCACCCAAGCTAGCCAGAGCCAAGGCTCCTCAGCATAAGGGTTATGGTGAATGATGCGCCGGAAGATGGCCCGAGCACCTCCCAAATCACCCCGGCGCACAAGCGCAATCCCGTCCTCCAATTGCGCAGTCAACCTATATTGCGTTGCGGCATCCAGGCTGTCAGGGCCCTCCATCGCGAACGTCCCTCCACCCAAACTTCAATAGGCCAAATCGCAATCACAAACCAACACCCTGGGCTTTTAAGCACTCTTTCGCAATCCGTCTGGCCCTATATCCGAGGATTATAGCAGTAAAAGCCCAATAAGACAATGGCAACACGTCCTTCGCTCATGGGAAAGCAAAAGTGACTTCTGGCCTGCGATCCTTATCCTCAAAACGAAAGGCAAGAGCCGCATCGGGCGTGGTCGGCTCCCAAAATAACACCACAAAGTTAGAGCCGGCCTCAAGGTCGATATCGGCTATATAGATTGAGCTTCCGGGGGGGAGGTCGTATTCTCCCCAAAGGGCACCGTTCACCCAAGCGCGAACTTGGCCGCTCCCCGAAAGATGAAGCGAGGTTTGCAAGTTGGGATTGGGCAAACCACCCACGGTTGGCATAAGCTTGCGCGGCTCCGGGCTGAACACTTCAATGCCGACGATGATCATGCCCTCCCCCTCTACACCTGCCGCTCCGAGTCGGCCCTCCGGCGTGTCGATCAACCTCCAGCCAGGCCATTCACGGAAGGCAGCATTATCGGAGCAGTATTCTACGCGGCGCTTGCTCAAAGCCAAGAGTTCCTCCAGAGCATGCTGCTCTAGGCCACGAGCCACACGCACCTTTAGAGGATAGCCCTCACTGACGCATCCGCTGGTGGGGGTCTGTTCGCCGGACAGGATGTCACTGGCCATTGGCAGCCCCAGATTCCACAAGAGAAGCCCCAGAAAACGCCGGAAACGCCACAAATCCGGTCGCCAGCGGATCTGGCAGAACAAAACCCGCCCTGCCCCCACACCGGTCTCGACTAAAGCGCCACCTACACACGGCAAAGGGCCATCGAAGAGGGCACTCAAAGCGGGCATGCGCTTCCACTCTGTGGCTTGCTCGTCACCGTAAAGGACGTCCAATCCGGAGCGAGGCGCATTCTCTAGATGGACCGTGGATCCATCAATCCTCAACAGCGCATCCACGATGGGCTCTTTTTCCTGAGTTGAGCGGTAAGTGTAATTGTCCAGCCAACACGTATCCTCGTTACTAATCCCCGCGAGCAGAGCCCCTTTGCTTGGAGCAACCAGATGATACACGGCGTGCTCCGGAATCCAAAGCTCTATCTTACGCCCAATGACCGCCTCCCAATACGACTTGGCCGCCTCGGTCAGCCCCCAAACGAGTACCGTATTTCCCAGGGCCAGATACGCCCGAAAGACAGAGGGATCTAGCCTTGGCACCTTTGCTCCAGAGACCAAACTGACCCGCGTCCCAGCACTCGTAGGAGGGCGAACGGCTAACGATTCAAGTGCCGGTAGAGTAAGGCCAGTGGCTAACTCCGCATCAATCCCGATCTCCTGGGCTTGTAGCGGCTCTGCGTTCACCAGATATCGCAAGGCGTTACGCATCAATCGGTCCGCCACGGGCAGCTCCATGAGCCGGTCAGCAAGCCGCAATTGGGTTGCAATAGCTATCCCTGCCCCAATTTGGGTCTCAATGACCGGCGCCCAGGTAAGCCCTCCCGTAGCAAAGTCACCTCCACTGGAATCCACCAGTGGCCTCACAAGGTGCTGATCTGTCGGTTTGACATAGGGGTATACTGTCACCCAGCTATCGGACGAAGGGAGGCCAAAAGGATCGTCCCCAAAGAAACAGAGATCTTCACGGACCACCCCGGCTAACACAGGATGGGAGGGAGCACGAATGTGGGCCATCTCGCTAGGCTGGCGAGCTATAGCTAGACCTGGGAAGGGAGAATGAGTCTGTTCCAAAATCAATGCGCGCCCCCCAGCTTGCAGATACTCCCTCAGGCGCTGGTTCTGCGTGCTACCGGGGGTTATAACGTGCTCCCCAACCACAAGCAAAGGGATCCGGGCCGGGTCAAGCGAGGCACCTTCCTCAAGGCGCACAACGGCCACCCCATGCTGCTCCAGCCAGGGAATCAGTGTGCTCTCTCCCCATACCCCTACAATAGGCAAAGCCAGCTTCTCGCTTCGTACCTCAGCAGACGTCAGGCGCAACCTACGCCAGACCTCGTCCTCGCCTTGTGACGAGTGGAAAGAGCTCACGAGATCGGCTCGACCCGCCTCAGCTCCATCAAGGGGCACAGACCAAGATACAATGCCCGTACAGCCACTACCTATTGCAAGCTGCTGAGCTGCCCGCCAGATAACTCGTCCCCCCTGCTCCAAGCGTACCTCAAGCTCTCCCTCTACCTCCACAGGGAGATCATTCACAACATACACAGTGTGAGGCACCACGCGATCCAAGTAGAACTGGCTGCGCTCCTCTCGCACTACCACCGCCAGGGGCCGAAAAGCGTGGCGCAATAATCCGAAGCTAAAGCCCGGGCGGTAACCTTTCCCCCGCTCCCACCAAGCATATTCGGATTCATAAGGCCGATGGGCCAAAGGCTTGGCATAGGGGCTGTGAGGATCATCCCAAGAAAAGGTCCTGGCTTCAGCCGGACGGAAGTTATCCAGCCCCGATGTGTTCCAGACGAACAGACAACTCACCTCATTGGCTCGGCCGAGCTCGATGATTCGTGCGGCATCTTGGCCCAAGGAACGGGAGAGCAGAGCATAATCGGTGTAGACCTCATCACCAGCCCACTGGAGAGCTACATGGGGTGAGGCATAGTGCCAGCGCCCCATCTCTCCGGCATGGAGAGGCACCTTCTTGTCCCACCATCCCAGTCCGTGACAGGCTGGACCATAGTGGCGTGAGATGATCGCTTGCTCATCCTCGTTCCACAGGGCGCTATCTCCCTCGTGATAGGCGGGGCGCGTGGGATCCAACTCGTTGAACAGCTTGCGCAGTTTGGGCAATTCCTCCTTAGCTGAGGGCACGATATTGAGCGACCAGCGCATCTCGTTTTCTACGCTCCAGAGCACCAAAGAGGGATGATTTTTATCCCGACGCACCATACGTCGCACATGCTCACGTGCTCGTTCCCAAAGCTGAGGCGTGTCAATGCCCGCCTGCCCCGAGCCATATAAGGCCGTCTCCTGGCAAACGAGGATGCCCATCTCATCGGCGATATCCAGAAAATACTCCGGATGAGGAAAAGTGTGCATGCGCACATAGTTCATGTTAAGGTCCTTCAATTGGCGGTACCACTGACGCACGTACTCGGGCCTCAACCAGTGGCTATGCGACTTGTGACACCACTCGCCCCGCCAACGCTGCGGTCGCCCGTTGAGCAAAATGCGATGGCCTTCAATCCACACTTCGCGAAAACCAAATCGGGTGTGCAGCGCGTCGACGATCCCTGAGGCCCCATATAAACTGGTATCTAGATAGTACAAGAACGGATCCTCCGGGCTCCAGGGATGATAATCGCTCCAGCGCATCACCTGACTTAGCTCGCAAGACTCGCCGGAACCCAAGGACACTCTAAGAGGTGCTAGAGAAAAGAGGGGAACATTCCCATCTCTCACCACGTTTTCTAGAGATCCCTCAAAAGGCTCCCGGCCGGAATTCTGCACGCGGGATATCACCGTCAGCGTGCCCTCGCGCACCGAAGTACGTATAGTGATGTCGCTAATATATACTGCCGGGCGCCGCTCCAGGCTCACATCTTGCCAAATCCCTGCCTGTTCAGCCGCAATACAGCACCCCCAAGGCACATCGATCAGGCTGACCCGCCCTGTCTGGGGATGAGGAAAAGTGCGAAACTCAGTGAGCAGAATAGCCAGCTCATTTTCCCCCTCATGGAGGAATCGCGTAATGTCCTCTGCCTCGCCTAGAAACATATCCTCTTGGGTGTAAGCTTTCTGGCCGTTAATGAAAATATGTGCCCGAGGAATGGCTGCACGTACATGAAGCAGAAGGCGTTGATCGGCATCCAAGGGCGGGAGCGTAAAGCGTGTGCGTGCCCAGCCACTGCGCCCTTCCCGCCAAGATGCAGGATAAGGATGATCGGTAAAGAAACCGGGAACGAGATAAGCCTCGGGTTCCCAACCTGAGCTGGGCACCTCGCTTGGCTCTAAAGGGATGGTCAGATCCACATGGGACACGGGCTGGAAATCCCACCAGCCGTTGAGCAGCATCCTGCGACGCTCGCCCGGAAAACCAGCGCTCATATTTGCAAACACCTCCCAAAATAAGCTCGTTCAAAAGGCAAGTTCAATCTCCCCTTCCCAAAACAACCCAACTAGACTAAATAATATCCTTGAGAGTACCTGTCAGCAACTAGAGACATCATCTGCCTACGCAGCCGTATGAGCGTTGACACGTGCCTTTCGTTAGCCTTATAATGAAATCAGGAGACTTGTTTGAAGAGGTGCCTTATGAGAGTGTTGATTACCGGTGGAGCAGGATTTCTCGGTTCCGCTCTAGCCAACAGATTGGTAGCAGAAGGCAACCACGTGCGCGTTTTAGATGACCTGAGCGCCGGAGACAAAGCGCGCCTTGACCCCCGCGTAGCCTTCACCAGCGGCGATATCCGCGATGTGCCTAAACTGTGGTCCCTTTTGAACGGCGTAGAGTGCGTCTATCACCTCGCCGCGCGAGTGAGTGTGCCAGAGTCCATACTCTATCCGGTGGAGTATAACGAAGTAAACGTCGGCGGCACTGTGAGCCTGTTAACTGCTATGCGCGATGCGGAAGTCAAAAAGCTGATCTTTACCTCTTCGGGAGCTGTGTACGGCGAGCAGGCCCAACAACCTGTGCGCGAGGATGCGGTCCTTCGGCCAGCCTCACCCTATGCCGTCAGCAAGATGGCCTCAGAGCAATACATCTTGGCTCTCGGCGAGCTTTACGGCATTGAAACGGTGATCCTACGCGTCTTTAACGTCTACGGACCCGGACAACCCCTACCCCCATCGCATGCGCCCGTCATCCCGCGCTTTTTGAAACAGGCGGTCAGCGGAGGATCCGTGGTCATCTTCGGGCACGGCCACCAAACCCGAGACTTTGTCTATATCAGCGACGTTGTTGACGCCCTCGTGAGCGCAGGGAAAATAAAAGGCCTCTCACGCTCCATCTTCAACATTGGAAGCGGAACCGAAACCAGCATTTTAGGCCTGGTAGACACCATTGAACGCGTCCTAGGTCTAGACACCCATCGTCTCTCTAATGGCGAGGGCGAGACAGGGGTCTCGCGCCTGTGCGCCGATATCACCTTGGCCCGCCAGAAACTGGGATTTCACCCCAAGATAAGCTTGGAAGAGGGTCTCCGCCTCATGATTTCTCAAGACCCTCGCTTCCAACGCTCTGCGCGCCAATAAGTTCCTCGCTTCCCAAATACCTCCAATCTAGTTTAGAGGCTGGCATCCAAATGAGCGTGCATCTTCATTCGCATCTCCGCTATCTGCCCCGCATTCTGGGCCCTCTTCCTCTGTTACAACATCTTCGGTCGTTTGCTCTAACCAGGCCACCTTGCGAGCAAAGATCAGAAAGCCGGTATGCGCTACCATGCGATCCTGGGGACGTAGGCGCGCAGGCACAGGTTTGTATTCCCGAAGTAGGACTTCCATCACCTCAACGGATATAAAGGGGTAACGCTCCATCTCGGCGAGCAACCACGAAACCTGATTAGTAGTGGGCACGATGGCGCCGAAAAACCCCCCATCGCGTAAAGCGACACAAACCTGCGATAAATACTCCCAGGGTTCGCGCACATCCAAGAACAGAGAGTCAACCTCTGTCGCCGCGAAGCCCTCGGCGATGTCCTTCTGAATAAGCTGCACCCGATCTAAAAGCCCGGCTACCTCCAGATTGCGCCGCGCTATAGCTAACATATCCTCGCGCACCTCATGCGAGTAGACCATTCCATCGGGTTGGACAGCATGAGCTAGCGCGATGGTCAAAATGCCACTCCCAGTGCCGGCCTCAATGACGCGTTTACCCCTGCCCACATCCAGTTTAAGGAGGATCTGCCCGATGTCCTTGGGATAGACGATCTGCGATGCTCGCCGCAAGCTCATCAACAGGTCATGAAGCGAGGGTTGGAGGACTAGGAAGGAGTGATTAAGATGTGAGCTAACCTTGTGGCCGAAGGGCTTGCCGATCAAATCGTCATGGGCGATAACTCCTCTGTGAGTGTGAAAACGGTCTCCGGCATGAAGGCGCAGCAGATAACGCTTGCCATCTTGGGAGATCAGCAATACCAAATCGTTCTCTTGGGCCGTTCTCAAGCTACCCCCACTGGATGCATTTATATCCCATTATAGAGAAAGGCCCTGAAGCGACCAAAAAGCATTTGGCTTGCGTCCATACCGCTTTAGGGCTAGAATTTTGGCGTAGGTAACTAGAGGAGGTAAGGCTATGGTCACATCACGTGAGCGTGTCATCAGAGCTCTCAACCATCAAACACCGGATCGCGTGCCCCTTGACCTAGGAGCAACGAACGTAACAGGTATCGCCGCCTCTGCCCTATATCGCTTGAGAGCTGCGCTAGGATTGGAGCAGCGGCCGGTCCAGGTCCATGAGCCTTTTCAAATGCTAGGCCGCGTTGAAGACGACGTGCTAGATGCCCTAGGAGTAGATATCATTGGTCTCAGCGATGACAGCACCTTTTTTGGGTTCCCTCAAAGGGATTGGAAGCCCTTCACGTTGCCCGATGGCACACCTGTCCTCGTGCCCGGAGGCTTTAACACAGAGTTCGAGCCGGATGGCACCCTTTACCAATACCCCAAAGGAGATCGCTCCTTGCCCCCTTCGGGGCGCATGCCGGCAGGTGGGTTTTATCATGATGCGATTGAGCGCCAGGAACCCTATGACGAGAGCACTCTAGACCCCGAAGAGTGGGTCCGCGACATGTATCACGTCTATACAGACGAAGAGCTGCGTTTGCTGGAAGAGCGCGCGGAGCGACTGTATAACGCCAGCACCCGGGCCATTATCGGCAATTTTGGGTTGGGCAGCTTCGGCGATATCGCCTTTGTCCCAGGGACGGCCATCCCCCATCCGAAAGGAATCCGTGCTGTGGCCGACTGGTACATGGCCACTGTACTCTATCCGAACTATGTGCGCGGCATCTTTGACTTGCAGCTTGAGATCGTTATGAAGAATCTGGAGCTCTACAAACAAGCCGTAGGTGACAAAATCGTAGCCATCTTTATTAGCGGCACTGACTTTGGCTCACAAAAAGGGCCCTTTATTTCGCCCCAGACCTATCGTGAGTTATTCAAACCCTACCACAAAGCTATTAATGACTGGGTTCACCGGCATACCTCTTGGAAGACTTTCTATCATAGCTGTGGTTCCATGGTGGCTCTTTATGACGACTTTGTGGAAGCGGGTGTAGATATCGTTAACCCCGTGCAGATCTCGGCCGAAGGGATGGATCCACGTGCCCTCAAGAGTCGCTGGGGAGACAAGTTGGTTTTCTGGGGCGGGGGAGTGGATACACAGCATGTGTTATCCTTTGGTTCCCCAGAGGAAGTGGAAGCCCAAGTAAAGGAGAACCTAGAGATTTTCGGTGCGGGAGGCGGGTACATCTTTAACACCGTGCACAACATTCAGGCCACTGTCCCGACCGAAAATCTAGTCGCTCTGTTTAGGGCATTCGCTAAATACCGTTAACAAAACCGACCCCCCCAAGCCATCAAGAGATCCGCTTTATGCGGCTTGCCGAGCTAAACCCACGAAGAGGGCAGCAGCATAGTAACTTCGCTGCTGCCCAAATGAAACCAAAACCGAGCCAGCCATACCTTGGAGAAACGGCTTCGTAGGATCGGACTAATGCTTCTTCTGCCAGCGCATGGCTTTACGCATCTTCCGGTACTTGTGCCGGGCGATCTTTTTGCGGCGCTTTTTGATCACACTTCCCATCTATAATAGCTCCTATATTTGTGGAATCAAATTGGATAAACAATTATAGCACAGATCGGTCTTAAGCTGCAAAGTTATCCGCTAGTAAGGTGAGATTTCTTCATGATTCGGGCTCTACGGCAAAGATTGACAAAACTCTTCAGCCAAATCGCTACTCCCTACCCCACCGATAATACGACGGCCATCCAGCGGCACGGAATGCGCGTGAATTGGTGGTCCAGTGTGATCTCCTCTGTCAGCGGGGCTTTCTACACCGATTTCGTGACGATCTACATGCTGGCACTGGGAGCAACGGCAGCCACCGTGGGGTTGCGGGCCTCTATCAACAGCGCCGCCGCCCTCGCCGCACCGCTACTGGGAGCTTGGTTGGTAGAGCAGACCGGCAAACGCAAGGCACTGATCCTGCTCTGGCCTGGATTTATTTCACGCCTCATGCTGCTCCTTATGGCCCTGATCCCTTTCCTCGCCCAAGGGAAAATGGCCGTCACGCTATTTGTCGTTTTGGTGGCTCTACAGGCTTTTTCAGACACCCTTGCAGGTCCGGCAGCTAATTCGCTTCTAGGGGATATCGTCCCCATTGCGGTCCGAGGGCGCTACGTGGGCGCCCAGATGATCGCTGGACTCATCGTGCGCATAGCCGTCTTGCCCTTGGCCGGTATGCTGATCAAACGCGTCGGCGGACTTGCAGGGTATCAACTAGCCTGGTGCCTCGCCGCCCTGATAGGATTCCTTGCCACGTGGCTTTACGCCCAACTCCCTGAGCCCCAATGTGTAGAGAGTCAGGGCAAAAAGGGAGACGCTCTGCACAGCTTCGTGGAGGGTTGGCGAGTTTTCTCACGCGACCGACGTTTTGTAGCTTTCTGCGCGGCACATTTCATCTGGAATTTCGGCGTCTCCTTTGCCGGGCCCTTTTTCCAGGTACATATGGTTGAGGACCTCGGCTTTAACGTGGAGACAATCGCCCTCCTGGCAACCATAACCACGCCGGTCAACGTCCTGGGCTATTGGCTAGCGGGGCATTGGGTTGACCGTGCCGGCGCGCAACGAGCCATGAGCGTCAGCATGCTCTTCGTGCCTTTATTGCCGGTCATCTGGATCTTTGCCCGCTCCCCGTGGCATGTGGGGCTAATACAATCTTACGGGTTCCTAGCCTGGGCGGGATTTCATGTGGCCTCAACGCCGCTGATCCTGGCCATAACCCCGCCCGAGTATCGCTCGCGCTATATCGCGATATATAATACTTTTAATGCGGTCGCCTCAATGATCTCGCCTTTAGCCGCAGGATGGGTATATTCTCATTGGGGCTTCACGGCTAATTGTGTTGGCTCCGCCATAGGGCGTGGGCTCGGCGGGTTCCTTTTTTTGCTCTTGGTGAAGACGGGCAGCCTGGGTGCAGCCACCCTTACACCCGTTCGGGTCAAGAAGGCCCCTATCCTGACGCGTAAGGGATAATAACTTTAGAAACAGGAAGTCTTGGCCACGGGAATAGACCGTATAAGATACGTTCAACCTGAAAGGAGGCTCCCACGTGAATGCCACGAAGATAATCAGACCAAGCCCCAAGCTAGCGCACAAGTTTAGGCTCTATGTATGGATCGTTTTTCTTATCTGTTTCTTTCCTTTCGTCTTTCTCGGATTCGTGCCAGAACTGGGCTGGCTCTACGTGGTGATCTTCCTGGCTGCCAACGCTGCGTGGATGGCTCTCGCTTATCTGTTGATTCCTCCCTATTACCGTTCCATCGAGTATGAACTAGGGGAAGAAGAGATCGTCGCCCGCAGAGGGATCCTAACCAAGACTGTGGAGACGGTGCCCTATCGTACGGTGACCAACGTCGCCCTCAAGCGCGGGCCATTGGACCGTCTACTAGGGATCGGGGGATTGCTCATCCACACGGCGGGCTATAGCGCACAAACCACCGCTGAGGCACGCTTAGGTGGTTTGGAGAACTATGAGGCCATCCATCGCGAGGTGCTTTGCTTGAGGCTCTGCGGCGCTACCGAGCGCGTATGGGGACGGCCATCGGAGTTACCGAAACTCGTCCTATAGGGGAGGACTCCTCTGAGCTGTTGCGCCAAATCCTTGATGAGATCAAGGCACTACGCAGGAGCATAGAAAAGGAGTGAAACATATGATAAGCTATAAAGGGTCGCTTTTGGAAGGTTTTTTCCCCGCTGGTTGGGATCTGGCGAGAATAGATGCCTGCTGTAGCCACCCACCGGAGAAGATATTGGAAAGACAACCCTTCTGGCACCCAGAGTTTCAGCCTGTGCCGTGTGATAGCCTGGAGGATTTTAACGTCCTCATGGGACACGAGATCGCCTTGGAGATCAAACGCACTAAAGATGCAGGGCGCAAATTGGTCCTCATTCTACCGGTCGGCCCCATGGGCATGTACCGTTGGACAGTGTACTTCCTTAAAGAGTGGGGCGTGGATGGAACACATGTCTACGGATTCAACATGGACGAATGGTCCGATGCCGAGGGTAACACGCTGCCCCCATCCGATCCGGGGGCCTTTCAGTACGCCATGGAGCACGCTTTCTATGGCCCCTTAGGCGCGCTAACCGTGCCCGAAAGACAACGCCACTATGCGACGAAGGCGATGCTCCCCACTTACCCTGAAAAGATCGCCGGCCTGAAAGCGCAAGGGGCCAAGCTCGTGGTCGTGTTCGGAATTGGGCGGGTGTTCCACATCGCCTTTTGGGAACCGCATTTTGCTGCCGAGTTCACCAGCCTCGCGGAATGGAAGGCCCAGACGCACCGCCTAGGGGCCAAGCTACACCCGCTGACCGTAGAACAGAACGCCATCACCAGCTTTAAGAGCAGGACCACCTTGGTCTCGCCTTTCGCCAATACCATTGGGCCAGGCCTCTTCCTACAGGCTGATCGCATCATCGGAGGATGTGACGGCGCTCTGGGACGAGGGATGCAATGGCAGGGAATGTCGCTCTGGGTGACGCTGCGCTATGGCCCAGATATGTGGGTGCCATCGAGCTTCATGCCTACGTTGCCCGGCAAGCTCTTCTTCCTGAGAGAGCTGGCCGGGCCACTTGTGGCCGAATGCAATTAGGGAGGTAACAATGCAACAGACCGGTATCGGCGTCATCGTCTCGCTAGAAAGCGTCCTAGCCCATGGGGTAAGAGAAATCCAGGAAATGGGGTTGACGGTGTGTCAGCTCAACTCCTGGAACGATGCTCTGTACACGCCGGAAAATGCCACTAAGGTGAAAGCGATAGTTGAGGACAAGGTAAGCATCACTAGCCTCTGGGCTGGCTGGCCTCCGCCGGCGGTCTGGAACTTTTATGAGGGGCCTCTGACCCTGGGCCTAGTGCCCAGAGAGTATCGCTACCGACGAATAGAAGCTCTCAAACGAGGAGCAGACTTTGCCAAGATGTTAGGCCTCACCGATGTAACCACTCACTGCGGATTCATCCCCGAAAATCCGGCGACCACCGAGTACCGCGAGGTAGTCATCGCCATCAGAGAGGTGGCTCGGTATTGTAAAGATCTGGGGCTATATTTTAACTTTGAGACCGGTCAGGAGACTCCCACGACGCTTATGCGCACGATTGAGGAGGTAGGGCTAGATAATCTGGGCATCAACCTGGACCCGGCAAATCTTTTGCTCTATGGCAAAGCCAATCCTTGTGACGCAGTAGATATCTTTGGTTCCTTGATCAGAGGGGTGCACGTGAAAGACGGCACATATCCCACCGATGGGCGTAACCTAGGGAAAGAAACGCCGGTGGGCGAAGGGCTGGTGGACTTTCCACGGCTCATCAAAAAATTGGCCGCGCATGGCTACCATGGCCCCTGGATCATCGAACGGGAGATCAGCGGACCACAACAAAAGGAAGACATCCTCAAAGCAAAAGCGCTCCTGGAATCACTGCTGGCAATCGGCCACGCCTAAGATGGTGACCCGGATCAGCCGCACTTGGCATTCAGGAATTCAGTCACAATAATGAAAGCCCAACGGGCAAAAGGAAAGCGCAGGAGATAGGATCTCCTGCGCTTTTAGAAAGGGTTGCTCAGTTCACCTGGTGAGTCGTTTTAGCACGACGCCCTTGCTATCGCGAACGGTCACCTCCAGAGGAGTCTTCCCTAAAGCATGGGTAGCGCAAGCGTGACACGGATCGTAGGCCCGGAAAGCCATCTCTACCATGTTAAGAAGGCCCGGCGAGATCTCCCCGTTCTTGATCAGGCCTTTGGCGGCTTTTTCTACGCTCATGGCAATAGGAGCAGCGTTATGGTTGGTGGCTACCATGAGATTGACCCCGGTCAGCAGCCCGCGCTCGTCCGTTTGATAATGATGGATGAGGGTTCCTCGAGGGGCTTCAACGATGCCCACACCCTCCTGAGGGATCTCGGTGGGAAGGTTACGGATATGTTCACCGGTGATCTCTGGATCCTCAAGGAGTTCGACCATGTGCTCCGCCGCATAGAGGGCCTCAATAAGCCGTGCCCAGTGGAAAGCCAACGTAGCATGGGCCGGCTTTTCCCCTAGGGTGTTGTACATGCGCTCATAAGCTTGCTGGGCTAAGGGAGTCGCCATACCGTCAGCTACGTTGAGCCTGGCCAGCGGGGCCACGCGGTAAATCCCGCTATCGGCCCCATCTACAAAGCCCTTCCAGCCGATATCCTTGAGATAGGGGAAGGAAATATAGGACCAAGGCTCAAAATGCTCGCGGATGTGGTTCTTATAATCCCGGGGAGCAAATTTGATGACCTCCTTACCATCCGGATCCACAACGCGCACCTTCCCATCGTAAAAGTTGACCTTGTTGCTGTCGTCAACAAGGCCCATATAGTAGGTGCGATGGCGATAGGTATCGGAGAGAATAAGGTCAACATAGTCCTTGTTCTTTAAGACCACATCGTCAAAGATCTGTAGGGCGAACTGAGCGAACTCCACCGCATACCTAGCGGTACCCAGGAATTTTTTCCTTTCCTCCTCGTTCATCCCCCTGGAGACGCCTCCAGGCAGTCCACAAACAGGATGGATCACCTTCCCCCCAAGGGTTTGGATGATCTCGCGGCACTCCTTGCGCACCTTGATAACTTTACCGGCGATCTCCAGCCCCACCTTGTTGATCACACCCAAGATATTGCGCTCGGCCGCAGGGGCCTGAGGCCCAACGACGAAATCTGGGCCACCGAGAAAGAAAAAGTGAATGTAATGATCCTCAACCATAAAAGCGCTGTAGATAAGCTCGCGGAGCAGTTTCGCTGTCCGCGGCGGCTCGACTTTCCAAAGGTCATCTAGAGCCTTGGTTGAGGCCATATGGTGCGCTGTAGGGCAAACACCGCAGATGCGCGGGGTGATCTGGGGCATTTCCTCTGCGGGCCGACCCTCGCAAAACTTCTCAAAGCCTCGCAGCTCGGGGATCTGTAGAAAAGCCCGATCCACATTCCCCGCCTGGTCTAGGAAAATCTCAATCTTGCCGTGACCCTCCAAGCGGGTAATAGGATCGATGGTGATCTTTCGGACCATTGATCAGCCTCCTCGTTTTGTCTCCACCACCTTACTCCCTCTCAGGAGGGAGCCGGCCAAACTGAACCTATAAAAGGTGCCGAGAGGATCTTCAATGGTATTGATGATCCGATTGATCTCCTCAGGATCATTAGAGTCAATGATGGAAGCGATGGCGGAAAGAGCCTTGGCTCCCTGGTCAAGCACTCCATCCATGGGGCCAAAACAACCCCGGCAGGGCATGTTCCCTCTAATGCAACGTTCCCCGCAACCGGAGCGAGTAGCCGGTCCGAGGCAGATATACCCTTGAGCGAGAAAGCACGTCTTAGGATCGGGAGCACTAGTAGCCACACGCTTGAATTCTCTGATAGCGAGCTTCTCGGGTTTAGTCTCGTTGAGTGGACAAGTATCGCATTGCGATTTGTTTGGCGCCAATACGGCTCCCCTTTCAGGCAACTTCCCTTCCAGGATAGCTCTAACCGCTTCCCCAACTAGGGTTGTCGGGGGTGGACAACCGGGCAAGTAATAGTCAACGTCAATGGTTTGGTCAAGTGTTTTGACCGTATCGTAAAAGCTAGGCAGATCAAGCTCGTGCCCGTTCACCAGGGTGGACACGCAAGGGAAAATTGTAGCAGGATTATCTGCGGTAGGGACGG
>Ga0078972_1007161_pt1 | contig 25259 bp, 25 predicted proteins | sample YelNatPaOPGAMG01_FD_67568 | JGI IMG/M metagenome (GOLD analysis project Ga0078972, IMG submission 67568) | Hot spring thermophilic microbial communities from Obsidian Pool, Yellowstone National Park, USA - OP-RAMG-01 (SPADES assembly) (version 2) | ecosystem: Environmental > Aquatic > Thermal...
AAATAAAACAGATGGCAAAGACTATTGAAATACCAATAAAAGGAATGACATGTGCAGCCTGTGCTCAGGCTGTAAGTAGAGCATTAAGAAAGGTTGAAGGAGTCATCAATGCAGAGGTAAATCTTCTTACTGAAAAAGCAAAGATTGAAGTAACAGATAAGGTTGACATTCACAGATTAATAAGCATAGTAAGAGCAACCGGGTATGATATAGGACAGACCAATCTCTATTTACAGATAACTGAGCTTGATCAGGATACTGCAAGACTAATTGAAGAAAAATTATCTAAGATTGAAGGAATGGTAAATGTAAAAACAGATTTAGTAAGTAAAAATATTGTTTTATCCTATATTCCTACAATCATTGATGAGGGGAACATCTTATCCATTATAAAAGGTTTCGGTATTAAGGCAAAAAAATATGCTGATACTTTATTAGCCTTTGAAGAAAAAAAGAAAGAGTTTGAAAAACTAAAAAGAGACTTATTCATAAGCTTTTTCTTTGCCTTGCCTGTTTTTCTTGGCAGTATGTTTCACATCCATTATTTAAATAACGGTTTTGTTCAGCTTATCTTAACTACTCCTGTTCAGTTCATTACAGGATGGCGATTTCACAGACTTGCATTTATAGCCCTTAGACATGGTACTACAAATATGAACAGCCTTGTTAGTCTTGGAACAAATTCTGCATATTTTTATAGTCTTGCAGTGCTTTTATCTTCTTCATCTATGCCTCATCTTTACTTTGAAACCTCTGCTGTGATAATCACCCTCATACTTTTTGGAAGAACCCTTGAAGAAAGAGCAAAAACAAAAACATCAGAAGTAATGCAAAAATTAGTTCAGATGCAACCAAAGACTGCGATTGTATTAAGGGATGGCAAAGAGATAGAGATATCAGTTGATGAGGTAAATACTGGCGATTTAGTGCTGGTAAAACAATCAGAAAAAATACCTGTGGATGGCGTTATCATAGAGGGTTCATGTTCCGTAGATGAATCAATGATAACAGGAGAACCAATACCGGTTGACAAAACAGCTGGTGATAAAGTAACAGGTGGAACAATAGTTCTTTCCGGTGTTATAAAAATTGAGGCAAAGGCTGTAGGCAAAGACTCTCTCCTCAGTCAGATAATTAAACTCATTCAGGAAGCTCAGACAGGAAAACCGCCTGTGCAGAGCCTTGCGGATAAAATCTCAGCCATATTTGTTCCCACAGTAATATCCATTGCTTTATTAACCTTTGCTTTGTGGATTATAGCTGGTAGAGAATTATCAATGGCTTTAAGTAATGCTATCGCAGTTTTGATAATTGCCTGTCCATGCGCACTGGGACTTGCAACACCCACAGCAATAATGGTTGCAACAGGAAAGGCAGCATCTATGGGAATACTTTTAAGAAATGTTGAAAAACTTGAAGAGGTAAATAAGATAGAAATTCTATTCACAGATAAAACAGGCACACTGACTCAGGGTAAACCAGAAGTAAAAGAAGTTCAATACCTTGATATGCCAAAAGAAGATGTCTTAAAACTTATTGGCAGTGCTGAAAAATACTCTGAACATCCTCTTGCAAGAGCCATTTTAAGGCACTGTATGAGAGAGGTAGTTATTGTAGATGAGCCATTGGAGTTTAAGGTAATTGCAGGCGGTGGTGTAAGAGCAAAGGTAAAGGATTCACAAGGTATTAAGAGAAATATTTTAATAGGAAGTGCTAAATTGATAGAAAAAAATAAAATCCCTTTACCAGAAATAGCTTATTCAGATATAGCAACCACAGTTTATGCTTCAGTTGATGGTAAAGTTGAGGCAGTTTTTTATATCACAGACCCTCTAAGAGAAGAAACACCTGAAACAATAAAGGAACTCAAAAAAATGGGCATTGAAATTGTAATTCTTTCAGGAGATAATCCATTGACAGCCAGAGCTATTGCTGAAAAATTGAGAATAGACCATTACTTCGCAGGTGTGCTTCCAGATGAAAAGGCAAAAATCGTAAGAAAATACAGGATAGAAGAAAGAAAAATCGTTGGCATGATTGGAGATGGGATAAATGATGCACCAGCCCTTGCAGAAGCAAACATAGGCATTGCAATGGGAAGTGGCACAGATATAGCAATCCACACAGCTGATGTAACCCTTATAAGAGGAGGCATAAAGGGGGTGCCCTCTTTAATAAAATTGAGCAAAGTAACTCTAACAACAATCAAAGAAAACCTTTTCTGGGCGTTTATTTACAATGCAATTGGCATTCCTATAGCAGGGGGACTTCTTTATTTATTTGGTGGCCCACTTCTTAATCCAATGCTTGCCTCCCTTGCCATGTCCCTAAGTTCAGTGTCAGTTGTGAGTAATTCCCTTAGATTAAAACGAAGAATTTAGAAAATTGACAATAAAGGTAACAAAAAATTTATAATTCATCATACGGGCGATTAGCTCAGTGGGAGAGCGCTTCCTTCACACGGAAGAGGTCGCAGGTTCAATCCCTGCATCGCCTATTAGATTTTTCAAGGGTTTGCAAAGTCTCCATAAAACTGACTGTAACAGAATGTAACAGAATTGTAACAGTTTAGATTTTTCCTTGCTTTCTGGGTATCTTTAAAAAACCTGTAATTTTGTTTACTGCCTCTTTCTTATGTGCCTGACTTAAATGAGAATATCTTAAAGTCATTTTAATATCCTTATGCCCTAAGAGTTCCTGCACTGTTTTTAAGTCAACACCATTCATAACTAACTGGCTTGCAAAGGTATGTCTGAGGTCATGAAAGTGAAAATCTCTTATACCTGCTTTCTTGCAAGCTGTGGTAAAACTCCGTTTCAAGTCTATGTATCGTTTCCCTGTATCTGGATTAACAAAAACAAGGTCAGTATCAAGCCGTCTTCTGCTAAACAATTGCCTGAATAGCTGTTTCAATGGTTCATTGATAGGGATTTCTCTCCTTTCACCGTTTTTGGTTTTTTCAAGCAGTATTAAACCATTTTTCAAGTCTACATTATCCCATGTAAGGTTAAGAATTTCACTTTTTCTCATGCCTGTGTTTAAGGCAACAAAAACAATCGGGTAAAGGTAAGGTTCACAGTTGTTAAGCAACCTAACAATTTCATCTTCTGTAAGGTATCGTAATCTTTTTGTCTCTCCTCTTAAAGGTTTTACCTTTTTAAGAGATTTCAGGGTTTCTTCTGTAATCATGTTCCACTCATAAGCTTTTGTTAAGCTGGCTTTTAAAATTGCTAAATATTTGTTACTGGTGGCTTTTGAGTATTCTTTACTTATCCAGTATGTCTGGAGTTTTTCTATCTCAACTATGCTTATTTGATGCAGTTTAAGCTGTTTAAAATGTTCAGGGAGTATGTTTAGGTAATATTTTTTAATCCTGTAGTCTTCGTATCTGCCATAACACCATGGCAAATAATGGTTTAAAAAGAATTCTGCAAAGGCAATATTTGACTGAGGAATTTTGTTGACTACTTTTTCTGTTGGTTTTTCTACATCTGTTCCTGAAAGCCTGAGAAGAACCTTTGCATATATTTCTTGAGCTTTCTTTTTATCGGATGTCTTTGTTGAAAAGAAATGTCTTTTCCCGTCTTTGGTAACAGCAATCCACCAAATATTACCACGTTTATACAAACTCATGAGATCCCTCCGTTTCTCATGGCCTGTATGCTTGACTTGTCAAAGAACTGTTTATGACAATTTTGATACAATTTCATCAACAACTTTGTCAATATCTGTTGCCTTGATCAAGTGAGTGTTTAAGAATTCTTCTATATCTTGAGGTCTGAATCGGATTGTTTTTTTGTTGACCTTGATATGGGTAATCATGTTATTTTCAATCCAATAATAAACAGTTCGTTTGCTAACTTTTAAAAGCTTTGCTACTTCCTGAGGTGTTAAAAGTTCCATTAGCACTCCTTGATTGCAAAAGTTTTATTACAGTTCTTGCAAATATACCTGACTTTGCAATTAATATATTTTCTCTGCATAACAGAATTGCAAACAGAGCATCTTTTTAAATTTCCGTTAGTTCTTGCAAGTATCCCTTTTACAAAATCTCTAACTTCTTGTTCTTCTTCTATATCAATATCAAAAGGCACTCCATAGTGCAATGCAAGGGCTTTTGCGATAATTGCAAGCTTTTCTTGTCTATTCATCGTTCTTTCCCTCCTGTTCCTGTTCTTCTTCAATAATTACCTTTTTTACTTTCTGCCATGTGGAGTAAAGCAAGTAAATATACAAAGCCATAACAAAGACATCCATAGGTAAACTCTGGTGAAAAATGAATCCTGCCATATATCCCATGCATGCTGTGATCAATAAAACTCTGCCTGCAAATTTCTCTTTTGCGGTTTTCCATATCTTTTGTAACAGTTCTTCGTCTGTGATTTCTTTGAAAAATTGTTTTATCATGGTTTCCCTCCTATCCTAAAAAGTTTAAAATTGCTTTAATCACTTTCCATGCATAATAAATGTTCATTCCTATCGCTATGACAAAAACCAAAAACAACCACCATAGCATGGTTTCTACATATAGCCTTGTAAGTTTTTGTTCTAAAGTTTCTTGTTTCATTGTTTTGCCTCCTTTTTTTGTTTTTTATGTGTTCCTATATATATTTATGCATTTGGTAACCAACCAAATTTTTGGGGAGCAGTCTGATTGAAAGGGGGGGGCGTGTAGGTTTTTCTTCCTTTATGTGTGTGCAGTGGCGAGGAGCCAAAGAAAGTGCTATGCACTTAGGCGACGAGCCACTGCACTTGTCGTTACATATCGTTGTTTATGGCACTGAGCAGAGAGTGGCTTGATCCTGCTTGTCGGGATCGAGACACTCTCTGCGGGGGTTCCACTGGCACCAAAGCATTGTTATTGGTTCTGGCGTTGTTTTTGCTTTTTTTAAAAAAAATCGTTCCACTGGTAACAAAGTGTTGGATTTTAGCTTTTCTGATGGTGGTTGTTGTGTTATGAAATTTCTTTTCCCTTTCTTTCCTTAGTTGCTTAGTAAGCGAGGTGGGCGAAGCATGTCAAGGGCGGCAGGCGTAGCCTGCCGTTCATCGGAGCGAGCGAAGCGAGCGGAGACCCTTGACATGCTTGGGAAGCCCACCGAGCTAAGATAGGATTTGGAAAGAAAGGGAAAAGTTTTAAAGAAAAACCCTTGGGGGAAAATTTCCCTCAAGGGTTTTTCACCATTTAAAGAAAAACAAAAACCCCCTTGAGAAAAAATTTTCCCAAGGGGGTTTTTGTTTAGAAAAAATCCACAAGGCAGGCAACTTTTAAAATTAGTTGCCTGCCTTGTGGATTAGTAGAAACTTCGTTATGTTGTAGAAAAAGAGAAAAACTTCGTTGAAATACCTTTCTGACTTCGTAGAATCGCTCAGAATGAGTTTTTTATATCAGGGGGTTACCTTGGAGGATAGGGGGTATATTTCAAAATCGTTTTCTGGTGGATTTTAGGAAGGCAATGCATGACTGGTAAGTGATGCATTGCCTTGTCTTTTTACTCTGCCATGATTGCGAGCAGTAGCGGAGCAATGATGGCAGTTTCCTGCCACGCATGGCGAAGCAGGCGGATCTAAGCATCGGCAGTTGCGAAGCAAAGCACCACCCTGGGTGCGTCTGCCGATGCTGTCCAGGTTCCGTTTCTGAAAAAGTGTGGATTGGTTTATAGGTTTCGTTTATCGTAGCCTGCGAGCCTAAGTGGCAGGAATTCATGCAGTGGTATCTAACCACTGCATGAATTTAAAGGAGTTATTGTTGGTTTTTGCGTTTCTTTTTGATGATTATAACTGCTACTGCACCAATTACCACCACTGGAATAATGAAAAATGCAACCTTTGGGATTTTCTGGGTTATGGGTTTTGGTTTAATGAGTTTTGCAGTAAGTAGTTGGTCGCTGTTTTGTATAGCTTTATCAAGCTTCTGTGTTATTCTTTCAACTTCTTTTGGATCTTTCTGGTAGTAGTAATATGCTGCTGCATTTACATATTCATCTTCTGCTTTTGTGCTATCAACCTGTGGAAACTCTTTTGTAAGGTATTTATCTTCTGCAAGCTTTATAGCTGCAAGGAGTTTATCCTGTACTGCAAGCTCTTTTGTAGTTTTAGTTTTCATCATGGTATATGTGTTATAAACCTTGTCAATGTATCCATCTACTGTTGCCTTTACTTGTGTAAACTCTGGCCATTCAAGGAGCTTTGCGAATAGTGTTGCCTGTGCCCAAGCAAATTTCTTTTCATTTTCTCCTTTAATTAGGTCTCCATATAGAGAAAAAAGGAATTTAGCCCGATTTAGCATTGTTTTTGCATTTGAGAATTCTATGTCTTCAGGTTTTACTGTCTTAAATATTACAAAACTTTCCACCAAATCGTTTACTTTGTCGTTTTCATACGCTATGAAAAAGAGATCTACTGCACTGGAGATGCAAAACATATATTCAGCTGGATATGGACCTTGTAATGCCATTCCAAGGTATCTATGAAACATCGGCGTTACATTGGTTTCAATTGCCTGTTCCTGTGTTTTTGACTCTGTTATGGATCTTTCTTTTGTTGTTCCTCTTTCTTTGCCTGATGTAAAAGAAGATTTCAAAAATTCCTGTGCAGCATCGATTAGGTTACTGCTACTTGTTCTCAGAGATTCTGTTTGTTTTACTGCCTGAGATATTGATTTAGAAATTTTTTCAATATTGCTAATTTTCAGTGGTAAGGTTGAATCAAAAATTTGCCATGCAAAGATAGATTCTCCCTCTTTAAGAAGTCTCCAACTCCAACATACTTTCCCTTTGCAGCTTGTAGGTGCAAGGTCAGATCCTATCTCATTTACAAAGCTTTCATGCAGTTCTATTACCTTATATGGAGTTCCAAAAAAATGGCAGTGATCGTTTATAAAGTTTGGCAAAACAATCCTGTTCAGTGGTATCTGCTGTTGTTGTGGTTGTTGCTGTTCTGCCATAACTGATAAAGGTAAAAGTAATATAAAAGTTAAGATGATACAAATTGTTTTCATTGTGTTATTCTCCTTTTTTTGTTTTTTCTTTTTGATTTTGATGTAGATAATTATCCCTATTACAGGAATAATTAAAAGTAAAAAGGATTTTTTATTCCCTGCAATATCTGCAATATCTGCAAGCTTTTCTTTTATCGGTTCAAGCTTTGAGTAAACCACTTTTGTGACTGATTCGTCTTTGTTTGCGATAGCTTTTTCAAATTCTTCTAACAGTTGCGGGAGCATTTCTTTCATTTCTGGATATATATAAAAAGAGTTTGAAGAAAATACTATGTATCTCTCATCAAGGTCTGTTATATATGGAACTATGTTCGGTTTTGACTCTGCAAGCCATTTTATGAAAGCATAATCTTTATTTTGAAAATATAACTGTAAAACACTTATTGGTTCTTTCATTTTTTTTATGTGTTCTATTCTTTCTAAGTATGCATTAGATACATCCTGCAAGGCCTTTTCGTCTATTTCATATATAGCACTTCTTACTAATGCTGAATTTATTCTTTTTTCTTTGTCTGGAACATTCCAAAGAGTTGATAATTCCAAAAATTTGGTTAGTATTATGCTTTTTTCTGTATCAGCTAAATTTTTAATCCTATCCTTATCAACAAATTTAACATTTTTAACATTTTGCAAAGTAGCATTTCTGGATAGAAGAAACTTTTCGATAAAGGATTCTATTTTCCCGTTTCTGTATGCCTCCATTATCAAGTTACAAGCTGCTAAATACTTTAGAATGTTTTCAGGATTGTTTCTGATTTCTTCAGGAAGGAAAGGGTTGTTGTCTCCTATCCACTTTACAAATGCAAGTGTGTAATCTACTTTTATGCCCTCTCCCATTGTTTTTGACTGTGACATAGATTGTTTTCTTGAAAAGACATTTTCTTTTCCTGTATCTGTTCCTGCTCCTGCTGGAATTTCTGCGGGGGTAGATGCTTTCTGGGTTGTGGATTTTTTGATAACCGTTGTTTTTTCTATTGCTTGGCTTACTACTTTTTCCTGCCTCTGAAAATCTTCTATCCCTATAGGAAGCCCTTTAACTCCTGTAAGAACTCCTATGTATATATTATTTGGATGGGTTTGCTGCCATTGAACTTCTATTCCACCATTGGATGAACTGCATGCACCGTTAACACAATGTGTGTACCATGCAAAAACCTGAGATGGCATTAAACATAGAAAAACTGTTACAATAGATGCCATAACCGTTAAAACTTTTTTCATTGTTCTTTACCTCCGTTTTTAAAGTTTTTAGGGAGCCAAAGGCTCCCTTTTGGTTTATTTTTCAATTATAATTGAAACTTTTCCTGAACTATTCAGATCAGTGCAAATCATTCCTGCCGATGTGAAGCTCTGGTTGCTTTTCCCTGTGTAGAATTTCTTTGCATTTTCAAGCATTATCTGTTTTTGAGTTTTTGAAAAGCCATTTTCAAGGCAATAAAGAAAACCTTTTTCTGCATCAATTGGAAGTTTGAATGTTGAACTGTATTCTGTATCGTTGCCTTTTGCTGCAAAATATTTGCATTCAACAGTAGCTATATTTTCTGCATGTGCCTTAGGGATTCCAAGGAAGCTAAAAGGGGAGCAACCTGCAACCAGAAAAGCAATAGCAAGAAGTATAACCACCACTGCAACTACTTCAGCTACAACCTTAGCTTTGTCTTTTCTGTCTTTAAAGTTCTGGAAAACTTTTGATACTACTTCTACTTTTCTTGGTTTCATTGTTTCTTACCTCCTTTCTTTGGTTTTTGGTTATTTTTCTTTCTTTTCAAAGACATTTAACCAACCATCCCATCCTGCAACAGGAATCGTATCAAGCTTGATTCGCATCTTGCCGTCTTCCTTTTCCAAAAGAACTCCTACCTTTAGCCACTGTGTTTTTTCTTTGTTTTCGTTGCTCTGGCCGTAGACAATGTCATAGACTTTCACTTTTTTTCACCTCCTTTCTATCGTTGTTTTTGGTTCTGTTCTTCAAGGGCTTTTTCGAAATCTTGTTCGAATTTCTCAAGCTTTTTCTTTTTCTCTTCCTCTCTCTTTTCTATTTCCTTTATCTTTTTTTCAGCCTGTTGTGCCTTTTGCTCTGCTTTTTGTTTGTCCTTGGTGAAAACAAAGTCTTTATTGAAATTGTGCCATTCTTGCTCAAACTTCAGGGATTCCTTTTCCATTTCAAGATCCATTTGGTTTTGCCTTACCACGACATAATAAAAAACCAATGCTGCAAGTGGTGCTGTAATAATTAGGATTTTAAACAGGTTTCCCATCGTTCTGCCTCCTTTCTTGTGTTTTGCTTACAACTGCTTGTAAACAAAACATATATGCACTGTTTTTTTGAGATTCTGGAATGTGCCTTGCATGCTTTTTAAAATTTGCAAAAAATTTACTTGGACTTTGTGATAAAACCTGGATGGCCTGGTTTCCAAAACCGTAATCCCGTAATTTCTGGTAAGTTTGTAAGTCAAAACCAAAACCGTGACATTTAAATCTTTGTTTTCTCATTGTTACCTCCTACAGATTTTTATGTCTGGATAAAAATCACATATTTCTGTTTTTGTAATCTCTTGAGTTCCATCATAGTAGGAGTAAGCATAGTTAGATTGCAACAAAAAAGTAGCCTTTTGCTCTGGATGGTTTCTATTGTTCTGGTTCCATTGTGTTAAGGCATTTTTAAGAGTTGTTTTTGTTTCAGTAATTACATTTTCTGCATGTGTGTAAACAGGTTGCATGTTTTTGTCTCCCTTAAAAGTTTCCATCGTTGCATAAATAAGTGTTCCTGCAAGTGCTAAGCTTAGAAGTTTTCTCATTACTCTTTCCCTTATCATTGTTTTACCTCCGTTTTAGTTTTTATGTTCCTAATATATTTATGCATTTTCCTGGAAAGAAAAAATCGGATTCAGCATAAAAGCCTGATTTCTTTTTGGATATCCTTTCCACTGGATTTTTGACTGAGTCACTGGATAACTCAACATTTTCAGGTAGAAGTGAAAATCTGGAAGGATACCAAATTGTGAAGGTAAAAGAAGTGGTTCTTTTCTTCTTCTGCGTTGTAGTGTTAATCCATCTCTATAATCTGCTGGTCCCATTGAAAGGGATTCGTCGGTCTCCAAAATTTCCGTTTCACCAAAGAGTCTGCTAAGATATTCCTGAGAATTCGGGTCTGATACTGCAAAAGATAGGATAGTGTTGCAGTTGTTTGTGATGGTATAAGCTGTTTCATGCCCATACAATTTCTGCAACTGTGAAATATCTTGCAAAGCTAACCAAAGGGATGCTCCTTTACTTCTTCCTTGCTCCAGTGCCTGGACTACTGTCGTAAGTCTCTGCAAACTTGCAAATTCATCGATAATGATAAATCTTCGGCGGTCTATGTCTTCTGGCATGCTAAGGATGTGTTTCATAGCAAGGTCTATCAATAGTGAAAGTATTGGTTTCAATGTATCCCTTAAGTTTGCATAGTTGCTTACAAAGAGAAATGAGCCTCCATCTTCATCAAGCCATTTTTTGATACTAAATGAATTTTGCAAGTGCCTCATGTATAAAAAGCAATTCGTATACTGCCTCATGGTTGAAAGTGTATCACTGGCAACTTTTGAGCCTGTTTCATATCCCTGGAGATATCCAAGTGCCTTTTTTGCTGGTTCTATTCCTTGTGTGACTGCCATTTGCATCAATTCAAGCATTTGTGGCTCTGTGTATGATACATACTGCCATATTGCTTGATTTGTTTTTTCTCCTGTAATCATTAAATAATGCAGTATAGATGAAAAAATATCCCGTGCTGCATCAACCCAAAATTTGTCTTCCCTGAAAGATGGCGGTATCATGCTGGTTGCGATTGAGTCTATGTCTGGAAGCATGGAAATTTCATCAAAAAGGCACCAGTTTATACAACGACTGTCAAGTGGGTTAAAAATATAGTCTTTTGATGGGTCATAAAAACAACTTAAGTAATCTCCTTTGAAATCATAGATTATCGCTTTTTCTTCTCTCTGGCGTAACTTTTCAATTATCTGGTTCAACAATGTGGTCTTCCCTGTTCCTGGTCTTCCTGTGACAAGAAAGTGGCGGTTTTCTGCTTTCCATGGGATTGGGATTTGCCCGAAATGTAAAAGATGTGCATCTTTTGTTTTTGTTTCTTTTGCAATTTCTTTTGTAAATTCACCATCTGCAATCAATTTAGATCCCCTCAGATGTTCATCTTTCACAATTGCCTTTGCCCTTGCCTTGAATTTTCGTAAAAGCACTGGATACAATAACCATATCGGAGTTGCAAGGACAAAAATAAACCAACCTGCCCGTAAGAAGTATCGAAAGAATTTTGGCAAGTATTGGAACTGGAATGAAAAAATAACATTCAGAAAAAGCCCAATTATACGTGGTTCAAAAAGAATAAAATACAGCACTGGGATCAGTAAATGCAGTATCAGCAATGCAATAAAACAATAAATATACATTTTTGCAGACATCTGCAAGGCGTGATACCATTGTTCGAAGCCTTTATATGCCTTTGGTTCTTTGTAGCCTGTTTTTGCCATTTTTACTCCTTTCTTGTAAGCATTTCTGCTAAAATTTTTGCTAATAAATCTTCTATGTGCGCTAGATATTTCGCTGTGGCAATGACAACACTTTCGATGTTCATAATTCGGTTTCGAATTTCAAAAAGAAGTTCTTCTTTTTGTTTTTCGTTCATGCACAGTTACTCCTTTCCAAATTTCTTTTTGATTTGGGTAATTTTTTCTTCAAGTTCTGCAATGTCTTTTGTGCCTTGTAGCCATTTCAGGGCTGTAGCTCCTACTTCAGTTAAAAAAGCCTTTTCTGTTTCTTTCATTTGTGCCTGAAGTTTCTTCATTTGTTCCTGCAATTTTTTGATGTTCTTTTTGGTCATTTTTCTTACCTCCTTTTTTTGTTTTTTTTGTTTTTCAAATCCACCTTTGATAGACTGTGTTCCTACTATATTTATGCAAAACAGAGTAACCTTATTTTTTTAGGATTCGATTCCCAACCTTTGTTCCATTTCCTGCCTTTTCAGGATGTATTCTTTCCGTTTGTGGTCTGCCAAAATGATGTATTCTGCAACTGTCTTTTCATGCCATGTAAGATACAGCATAAGTTTGTAGATTTCCCGTTGGAGTTCTGAGTCTCCCTGTGCTGTGTTTTGGGTTGTGTTCTGTGGTTGAAAATTTTGCAAGTTTTCAATCATCTTTATGAGTCGTTCCAAAAGGTTCGTTTCTCTCATTTCTTGCATAACAGCATCTTTCAATTTGTCTTTCACAAATTTTGAAAAAGATTTGCCCTCAATTTTTGCTAACTTTGCAAGTCTCTCATACTCATCATCTGCAAAACTGATTGTTGTTATTTTTGCCATAGTCTTATCCCTCCTTTAAATAAAGCGTTCCTACTATAATTAATGCATCAGAGTAACCATATTAATTCTTAATAAGATTTTTCCCTTTACAGGTTAATATGAGTTAAACCATTGGTAATACTTAAAAATCTCTGTATAAAATCATAGCTTTTAATAATAGGCGTTCGTTGTGGATAAAGGGTTTCTGCATCCGTATGGTGCGTGGTGTATGTGGTTATAAGCGGGCTAATTTAAACCTTATTTTTTACGGTTACTCTGGATGCATAAATATAGTAAGGATATATTACTGGAAAGGGGGTATAAAACTTGATAAGTTTAGCTGTTGTCAACGATGCTGGCTATTACCATAGCTTATCTACCAATCATGCAGTAGAGTATTATAAAGAAAATGAAAAAGTAGAAGGATTCTGGCAAGGTAAACTTGCAGAAAAAGAAGGATTGGTTGGTAAAGAAGTCACTAAAGAGGATGTAGAAAGAATAGCTGGCATGGTAAAGAATGGTGAAAGGCTGGGACTGGATATAACATATTCAGCACCAAAAAGTGTTTCAATAGCCTATGCTCTTGGCGATCAGAGGGTAAAAGAAGCACATGAAAATGCAGTTCGGGTTGCAAATGAATGGATTGAAAAAAACCTTGCCGAGACAAGGCAAGGTCAAGGTGGTAAGGAAAGGGTTCAGGCAAGTGGTGTTGCAATAGCAAATTACACTCATGAAACAAGTCGAAGTCATGATCCACAACTTCATACTCATGCAGTGGTTTTAAATGCAGTAGAGAGGTCAACTGATGGTCAAATAAGAGCATTGGAACCACAGAAAATTTTTGAATACCAAAAAGCGATAGATCAGATATACAAAAATGAACTTGCAAGTCGTCTTCAGGAACTTGGATATGCAATAGAGATGAAAGACAAAAATGGTAATTTTGAAATAAAAGGCATAGACCAAAAAATAATAGACATGTTTTCTGAAAGAAGGAACCAAATAAATGAAACAGTTGAAAGGTTACAAAATGAAATAAACACAAACAATGAATATAAACTCCGTGATATAGCTGCAATAGAGTCAAGGGATAAAAAAGAATTCCTTTCAAAGGAAGAACTCAACCAAAAATGGAATGAAAAAATGAATGAACTTGGAGTAACAAAAGAGGATATAAAACAATCCATTGAATCTGCAAAAACTGAGTCAAAAGAGATAGACAAGGATGATGTAAAAGAATATGTAAAACAAGCATGCGACATAATCCATGAAAATGAATCTGCATTCAGTCAAGAAAAACTCACCGAGGTTGCACTTCGTCTCTCCATGTCTCAGGCTGGTAATAATGAAAAAGTAATCACTCAAAAAGAAGTAGAAAAGGCAATTCAGGATTTGCAAAAAGAGAAATACATAATAGACTTAAAAAATGGATATATGACTACAAAGGAAATGCAACAAATTGAGAAGGAAGTCATATCGTACATTCAAAAAACAAATGGAACTGCAAATCAGATAGAAACTGACAAAGAAAAAATAGATACTGCGATAAAAGAATATGAGCAAAAAGTTGGCTACAACATGACCAATGACCAAAAGCAAGCGGTTCATCATATTTTGGAAAGTAAAGATAAAGTAATTGGCATACAAGGTGATGCTGGCACTGGAAAGACAACTGTTTTTCAACACGTTAGACAAGAAATGGAAAAAAGAGGATATGAAGTAAGGGGTATCACTCCAACAGGAAAGGCTGCTGATGTAATGAGTCGTGAGGCTGGGATAAAAACACAAACTGTGGATAGTTTCTTGGCAAATTTCGATAAGAATAAGATAGTGGATAACAAACAGGAGTATATACAAAAATACAATGAAATAAACCAAAAATTTGAGAATAAAAACTGGTCTGCACCAAAAAGCTTTTTCGGTAACAAAACAGAGACATGGGAGTCTCAGGTAAAAAACTTTTTGAAAAATGAATTTGGCATTGGCAAAGAGCAAAAAATGAGTTGGTTTGAAAGAAAAACAGGTGAGCATTGCTATAAAATCGAAAAAGGTGATTTTCAAGGTAAAATGATAGTGGAGCATGTAAAAACTGCTCTAGGTGGACATGAAACACATGTTTGGGTAAAGAATGACAAAGGTGACATAACATATACAAGGTATGCACATGCTGGTTCTGGGGTTTTGAATATTTCAGTCGCAGAAAAAAGTGAAAAATGGATAAATCCTGACAAAGTAATAGAAAAAGGTAAAGAAGTATGGGTCGTAGATGAGACAAGCATGATGGGTTCCAAAGAAGTAAAACAACTTCTGGATGCTGCAAAACAAGCTGATGCAAGGGTAATTTTCACTGGTGATACAAAGCAACTCAGAAGCGTCGAAGCTGGTCAAATCTTTTCTGACATGCAAAGGCATGGAATGAATACAATTCACATGACAGAAAAGGTAAGGCAAAAAGATCAAGAGTACAAAAAGACAGTGGATGCTTTCAGTAAAAAAAAATGGGATGTTGTAAAAGAAAAAATGGAAAGTCAAGGAAAAATAAAAGAGATTCAAAACAGAGAGGAGAGGATAAATGAGATAAAAAAAGATTTCCTTTCGGGTGATCATTCAAAAACTCTAATTGTGACTGCAACCAACAGAGACAAAAATGAACTCAACCAAAAAATCAGAAATGAAATAAAAAATCAAGGCAAACTTTCAGATGGATATAAATATGTTGTTCGGGAGTCAAAAAATCTCAGCTCTGAGGAAAAAAGATTTGCATTTTCATACTCCATCGGCGATACTGTTTTTGCAAACAGGAATGACTTGCAAAATATGGGTATAAAATCAAAAACAAATGAATTTGTGGTTTCTGGGGTGAATATCTCAAAAAATGAAATAACCATCAAAAATACAAATGGCAAAGAATACACAATAAACACAAAAGAGCATGGCGATAAATTTTCTGTGTATCAGACCAAAGAGATAGAAATAAGCAAAAACGATCGCATTGTGACTCTCAAAAACGATAAACAGATTGGAGTAAAGAACGGTGAAATGTGGCAAGTAAAAAGCATAGACTCTCAAGGAAACATGGTAATAAAAAATGAAAATAAAGAAAAAACAATAAATATCAAAAACTACAACTATATAGATCATGCTTATGCCGTCACAATGCATAAAAGTCAAGGCATGACAGTCAATAAAGTAATTTCTGATGTATCATCACAAAAGACTAATTACAATGAAGTTTATACGGCAGTAACCCGTGGCAAAACAGACTATGCAATATACACAGACTCAAAAGATAAATTCTACGATAAAATGCAGATAGAGCAAGCAAAAACAAGCACTCTGGATCAACAACAAACACTGCAACAACAGACAATGGCAACAGACATAGCAAGGACTCCCTCCATGAATCGGGGGCGGTAGTTTTTTTGTAGAAATAAGCAAGCAAGGCTAATTAAAAGCCTTGCTTGCTTATTATTTCTTTTTATAAGAAATATATAAGCACTTTTTTACATGCTTTAAACCGTTGATAGATAAGGATTTGCGGGGTTGGCACCATGACGATTGTGGACTATTTTCATGACGATTGTGGACTTTTCTTATCCGTAAGTAAAAAGGTTTAAAAAACCTTTAAAAATCAATTAGTTATAAAATTATCACATGACGATTGTGGACTATTTAGTTTTTGTTGTTTGTTGTGGCGGGTTGTTTTTCTTATTTTTTTTAATTACAACATAATCTTTCTCAAGTGTATATGTTGAATTTTTCCCTAAACTTGTTTTATTTATTTTTTCTAATGATTCCTTAACAATTCTCCGTTGTTCATATTTTGGATAATGAGAAAATAAACATCTTTCTGCTATTGTGTTAATGGATATTCTTTTCTGATTCTGATTTGCTACCAAAAATTTGTATATATTCTTTGCATACGGGCTTTTAATATCAAAGTATTCGGTGTTAAGGTATATCGGTTTCTGCAAGCAGTAGTAGTAATACTTTTCATCTAGATAGACAGTAAAATCTTCATCTTCATATGCTTTTATTGCTATGACTGGGCTGGTTATAAATTTTCCTTTTATTACTTTCCCGTTTTTATTTGTTTTCTCAATATCATATATAAGGGTCATTCCCTTTATTTTTGTAAACGATTCGATGATGTTTAAGTAGTTGTTGTTTCTTAAAATTTTTTTGATTCTATAAAGCTTTGTTTTAACTTTAACCACTGGTCTATCGTCAAATTTTGTAGGTATTATTTCTGCTTTTCCATTTTGAGCTAAAAACAATAAAGCAAAAATCTTTTCTTCGTCATGGACTGAAATTTCTTTTTCAGCGATCATGATAGCAGTTCCCTTTCCAACTATGTGGGCTGTCTTTTTTACTGGGTTTGCTCCTGCAATTGGATATTTTATCTGCCTATTGTATATTTTTATAGAATTTTTCATACTATATTTATGCAAATTCTTCTTGGTATTTTTTGTTGCTCCCGTTTCCCTTTTTCCTCTCCTTTTCTCCTTTTTTTGCTTCATCTTCCATATGCATAAACTCATCATGATCCCATATCGTCATCGTCGTTGAAAGCAAGGAAAATGGTGGCTTCGGCGATAGGAATATATGATGCTGATGGTATCGTGAAAAATTCGCTTTTTCAATGAAAAGATCTGTCGCAATCGTTCCCATGTGCAAAATAGCCCGTTTCTTCATGGTGAGCCTCATTCGTGCATTGTCGCGCAAGGCTGAAGCTCCACGCTGAGTGGTATTTTCTGTGTTTTCAAACATTGTGGCTTTTGATTGATGGTGAATCAAAAGCCATGTAGCTCCTGTTTCTTGTAGTTTTCTATATATTACGGGGATTTTTTCATTGTCGTTTAAATTCACTAGAAAAAAAAGGGATATAGGATCCAATATTACTAACTGTATATCGTTATCTTTGATATATTTCGCAAGTTCCATATATGTTTCCGTTTCCTTAGGCAAATCCTCAGGATTTGGCACAAAAAGTGCGTCAAGGTATGCAATATCAAAATTTTCATAAATTATTTCCCGATCAAGTTGGTCAAAATTGTATAAAGAGCAAATTTGGATCAATCGATTGGTCACTATTTCGGGTGGATTCTCAAGTTGCGTTGTTACATACATAACTTTTCGATTTTTTCTGCTCCACTGAAGTTCAGGCACCAGAAAAAAATCCTGCAAAATGTATGAGGCCGCCAGCTGTAAGGCTAAGAAACTCTTTCCTGCTGCTCCTGCAGCATCAAGAAGGCATACAGAATTGGTATATAGCAGTTCTTTGCAGAGCCATTTTTCATCGGCATATTTGCCATATATCAAGTTTTCGGCATAAATTGCTTTAGCCTCCTGTATTTTTCGGGCAATATCTTCTTTGACAATTTTTTCTGACATTCCAATTCGTTCAAGCAATTGATTCCAACCAAAATCTAGCAAAAAATCAGCGATATCGTAGCCCTCTACAAATTCTGTAAATCTGACAATAGTAATCTCTTTTGCAAAAGATCGCAACATTTCTATGAGATTTTCTGTGTTTGTTTGCCCTGTTTTGTCGTTATCCTGGAATATCACTACTTTTCGGGATTTGAAAAGGTTTTCATATCCCTTGAAATCGCTGGCTTTTCGAAAACCAAGGCAAATTATGTTCGCTGAGCTTGGCATGTTCGCAATCACCGAATCCGTGCATTTTTCTCCCTCCGTAAGCCATATTTCATCGCTCTGGATCAAAGAAAATTGCTCAAGCCTGTATGGAATTTGTCTTTTGACAAGCCCTACGAATCCATCTGGGCCTACTGGAATTGGCTTTTTTTCAGGTTTTCCACCATCTATTTTTGGTTTTTCGAACCGAATAACTTCATATTCTTTCTGCCCTGCAAGGTTTAGATATTCATATATCCCTGTAACCGTATATCCTTGCCGAAGTAAGTCATTTTTGACATCATCAAATTTGCGTCTTTCTCTGGTAACTTTTGCAAGCTCTGTGTTATGTTCTGCATCCCTTTTGATTTTTTCTTTTGCCTTTTCTAGATTTTCTTCTGAAATTTCACCAAAAAGCAACAAAAGATCTTTGATGAAATATAGCTTTTGTTCACTGAAACAATATATCGTTCCCGTCTCTGGATTTATTTCTGCATTGTGGCTCTGTAGCTTCCCGTCTCCCTTGCACCATGGACATCGTGTGACATAGCTTTTGCCTTTGGCTGCATATGGAATCCCATACTTTTGGAGCAAATCCAAAATTTGGTATTTTGTTTTAATCATCTTTTCCCTCCTATGCAAATTCAAACTTCATTTGCATACATATATGATTGGAAGTAACCTTACTGGGCTTGGGTTTGGTGGCGGTCTTTATCAGTGCATTCAAGAACCACTGGCCATGAATCTTTTGGATTTCTTCCCTGTTTTCGATTGCATCAAAATCCTTTCTCCACATTGGGTCTTCAGGATCGTATTCCATCTCATCTGTCTGGTCGGCGTTTTCGATGGACAGACAAGAAAAAGGAATTTCGTGCATTTCATGCTTTTTGAGTTCCCGTGCTGCCCATCGGCACAGGAGACCAAAGAGGTTTTGATTCGTTTTTTCTATCCCGTATTGCATAGCATATACACATGCCTGCTGGAATATTTCTTCTCCGTCTACTCCATACCTACTCAGTAGCCATCTCCTGTGTTTTTGTAGCTCTTGTTCTGTCATTTTTACCTCCTTTTTGTGTTTTATAGGCCTGCCATAATGGCAGGCCTTAGGAAATCTATCAAAGGTGGAAAGGTGGATTTGTTGTTTTAGCCTCTCAATCTCTGCTGATTTCTTCCATTAGGGTTTTAGCCTCATATATTCGCTCTTCCAGAACTTCTATGTCATTCCCTATTCTTGCCCAGGAGCGTATTAAAGCGCCGATTCTGTTTTCAATCCAGTCTGTTGTTTTATCCATATTCTCTATTTCCCTTTTTAAGTCTTCTATTTCTTCTTGTATTCTTTTTGCCTTTTCCTCCAATTTTTCCTCCATTCTCTCACCTCCTTTCCTTTCTTGTTTTTTAATCCACCTTTAATAGATTTTTATGTGTAGTATTTTTATACTACACATTTATATATTATCATAACAAAAAATATTTGTCAAGATGTGTAGCAAAAAAATACTTTTTTGTGCATATGTTTTTGCATTAATATATTAGGAAGGCAAAAAAAAATAAAAAGGTAAAGGAGGGTAAAAAATGAATATAGGAAATATTCTACGGATAGTCAGAGAGGCAAAAAATATTTCGCTACGGGATATTGCTGCTATGGTAGGTGTTTCGTTTGCTGCAGTGGCACAGGTTGAAAGAGGACTTCCAAGCCTGTCGGAGTCAAAAATTGGTGAAATTGCAAAGATTTATGGGATTAAAAGTATTGAAAGCGATGGTAAAGTTGTTTTTTATCCTGAAATGTTGCATATATGTTATATTCCAGTTTCATATCGCATTGTGCAGTGGGATTTCTTTTATTCTTTCCTATCTCTTATTGTTCCTACTGAGATGGTTTTATTTACAAGGCAAAAACAATTAATTGCAATAGCAATAAAAGACATTCACAACTGTATTTTTCTCTTTTTACCACGTTCTGGAGAAAAACTTGCAAAAGTTTCAAATATAGATGGAATTATAGAAAAAACTGGAATCAAAAAGGTCATGGCAAAAACCGTCGAACTTAAAGACAAAGAAAATATTAAAACCATATCAAAAAACGAATTAGAGCAATATTTTTCTTCTGTCTACTGCTATACTTGCCCAAAAATTGCAGCTACTCTCCCTGATGGCAAAATTCTTTATTATCCTGTTGTGCCAATTGGCACAATTCTAGAGGATTTTTATCAGTATTTATTGCACGAAAAGGATGCACAAAGAAAAAAACATGCAATTGAAAGCTTACTTTCGTTTGTGCATATAAAAATTTTGAAAGATCTTAACAAGGATAGATATGATATGGACTTGAAAAAAGCAAAAGAGATTTGGGAGTTGTAATTGTGTAAAATCAACTGTAACAAAACTGTCACAGTTGCACCAAAAATTGCCATTTTTCATTCTGGCAAATCAAGCATACAAGCCATTTTGTATTTTTGGGTTATCTTGACGCGGAAGAGGTTGTGGGTTCGATCCCCTCCGCGCCTATAGCTGGATCATCCATCATCTTTCAAGACATCTTCAGGAATATAGAGTAGTAGAAAGTCATGATACGTGCAGAGTTCTTAGGGAAATTTTTGCCTTAAAATGAATTTGAAAAACAAAAATAGACTGTGTTATTTTTAAAAAATGCTTGATATTATTAACAAAATCAATACTGCAATTGCTCTTTCAAAGGATTTCTCTGAGATAGGTGAATCTGTTGCAAACATTGTTTCAGAAATAATTCCCGTTGACTGGATGAGTATATGCATACCAAAAGGAAACTCTTTGAAGATAAAGGGACTATTTTCCAGGAGTCCTTCTTATTTTAAGGAAGACGAGGAAATTCCTTTAAAAGGAACAGCAACTGAACATGTTATAAAAACCTGCAATGTCCTTTACGAAAATGATATCTCAAAGGAGCAGAAGTTTTATACAGGAAAGTATCACAGAGAGTCTGGTATAAGGTCAATCCTTAGAATCCCATTAATGCTTGAGGGAAAAGTTTTTGCAGTCTGGACTTTAGCATCAATAAAGCCTCAGGCTTACTCTGAAAAGGATATAGAATTCTTAAAAGCTATTTCACAGCAGATTTCAGCATCGCTTAAAGTTTATATTCTTTATGAAGAGATTAAAAAGCAAAATGAGCTATTTCAAAGTATTCACAAATTAAGCGAACTTGTATTTTCAGAAATAGATATTAATAAAGTTTTTCACAGATTTTCAAAGGAATTAAAGAAATACATTCCTTTTGAAAGACTTGACATAACAATCTTGGAAGGAGATTCTCTCAAATATATTGCTGTTACTGATGATACAGTAACATTAAGAAAAGAAGGAACTATGATACCTCTTAAGGAGACCGCTTCTCAATGGGTTATAGAAAACAAAAAAACTTTGATAAGAAAGGATTTAATTAATGAAAAAAGATTTCCTCTTGATGAACAAAAAATAAAAGAAGGAATAAGATCATCAATGCATATTCCTCTGGTTTATAAAGGGAGAGTCTTTGGAACAATGAATTTTTCTTCAAGGCTACCTAATGTTTATAAAGAAAAGGATAAGATTATTGCTGAAATTTTTTCAGGTCAAATCTCCCATCTTATAGCTGTATCATTTCTTTATTCTCCTTTTTATAACCATCTAACAGAAGTTTACAATCGGAGATACTTTGATGAAAAGATAGATGAGGAAATAAGAAACAAGGAAAGATATGGTGGTGAGTTCAGTTTATGCCTTTGTGATCTTGACAACTTTAAACACTACAATGACATTTATGGTCATCTTAAAGGTGACAGATGCTTAAAAGAAATTGCTCAAATTATGAAAAATACTGTAAGGAAAACTGATTTTATATTTCGCTACGGTGGAGATGAATTTGCTATTTTGATGCCAGATACCTCTCTCAAGGATGCAGTAAAAATTATAGAGAGAGTCCTGCAGAAAGTAAAAAAGTATTTTAAGGAGATTACGATAAGTGCCGGACTTGCCTGTTATCCCCGGGATGGAAGAACAAGAACAGAGCTCATAGACAAAGCTGACAGTTTACTTCTTAAAGCAAAAAAGAAAAAAGACAGCTGTATTTTTGAAGAAGTTATTGAATGAGATCATAAAGAATAGAAAATTCTCGGACTAACTTAAGAAAATAGATTTCTATTTCAGATTCTGATAATTTGAAATTGAAAGAGTTTGTAAATAATGAAAAAAATTTACACAATTGGCACAAGTAATAGAACAGTTGAAAAATTCATTGAAACATTGAAAAGATATGGTATTGAAACCGCCGTTGATGTAAGAAGTTTTCCAGAATCAAAGAGATTTCCCCATTTCAGTCAGGATAAACTTTCCCAATCCCTTGAAAAAAATGGAGTAAAATACATTCACCTTGGAAGAGAACTTGGCGGATTCAGAAAGGGTGGATATAAAAAATACATAGAAACTGAAAAATTTAAAGAAGGAATTGAAAAACTGGAAAAAATCGCTGAAAGCTCAATCACTGTTTTTTTCTGCTGTGAAAAATTGTTTTTCAGATGTCACAGAAGATTTATTTCTCAGGAACTTACTTTAAGAGGATGGAAAGTTTTTCATATAATTGAATGCAATAGAGTTCAGGAAGAGAAAATTAGCTTGGAATTGTGAAATATATTATCAGGATATTTTAGCGATTCTTAAAAAATTTTGCTGAAATACAGCGAAATAATCATTGTTGATACTGAAGCAGGAGTGGAACACTTTGGAAGAGGCATTGAAAAAGGAATTGATATATTTTTCCTGAGTTTATGACGCATTAATTTAAGGCAATATTTTGGAAGATGATATAATTTTAAGGAAATTTAGAGAGATGCTATGCAGGATATGGAAGAGTTCATCTTTAAGCCAATAGGTTATGTTAAGACAAAGGCAGAAACAATTCCAAGACACTGGAGTGTTTCAGATGTGGAGGGTGAGATTATTGTAAATCCTGAATACAAAATTGGTCTAAGGGATATAAAAGCAGGAGACAAAATCGTTGTTATATTCTGTTTTCATAAATCTCCTCCATTTACTTCTGAAAAACTTATTCAAAAGCCGCCGCATTTAAATGAAAAAAGAGGTATTTTCAGCACCTGCTCACCTCACAGACCAAATCCAATCGGTCTTTCAGTCCTTGAAGTAATTGATGTAATAGATAACATAATAAAAGTAAGAAGGCTTGATATGTATGACGGCACACCGATTTTTGATATAAAACCTTATATTGAATATAAAACAGAATATTCTCAAAAAAATTAATTTATTGAAAATTAAAGGTTTTGAGATGAAGATAAAAAATATTCTGATTACAGGACTTAATTTCCTTGAAGAAGTCGAGCAGGATAATAATCTCCATGTCCAGGAAGAATTATTAGTCCCTTTCCTTGATTTTTTAATTTTTGATCTAAATTTAAACAAAGATTTTCAAGTAGCTCCATTTCCTTTTTAAAAATTTTTGAATTAGTGTTTGTGCTAGTCATCAGATATTTAGGTATGTTAAGTATATTTTTTTCTTCCTCAGTTAAACTGGGAATCCATAGAAGATAATCAGCAGTGAAAATTACTCCGTCTTCACATAAGAAAAACACTTGACCAGCTATATGACCTCCTAAACTTTCTAAGACTTTAAAAACTAAATCCCCGAATTTAAAAGAATCTATAACTTTAAATCCATATAAATTTTCCATTTCTTCAGTGTTAAAAGTTTTATATTCCTGAGGAAAATTACATTTTGTAAAATAATTCACCAAGATTGTAAAGTAATGATTAAGCTCATATAAAGGTGTGTTAACCCCATAGGCACGATTCTCATTCTTTATGACGTCTAAGGCTTCTTTATGAATGTAAACTTCAACGCCAAACTCTTTTTGAAAATAACCACTCAGTCCTGCATGATCAGCATCAGGATGAGTTAGATATATTTTTCGAATTTTTTCAGGAGGAATTTTATTTGTTTTAAGCATATTTTTAGTATCTTCATAGTAAATTCCGTAACTTCCATCAATCATGATATATTCTTGTTCTATTTCTAAAAGATAAACATTTCCACCTGATGGTAACTTAAAGGTATGAATTAAAAGGCTTCCTAAAGGAAAACTTGGAAGTCTTCTATAAAAGAAATTTTCACGGGTTTTACTTTTAGAAGCAATGGCAAAAGCTAAAATGTTTCCAAAAATTTGTCCAGCTTCTAAATTTTGTCCAGCTTCTCTGTTAAATTTAAGTAAAGTATCTGAAAGAGATTTTGATGCATTTACCATTTTTCTTAAATTTTCTACTTCTTTTTCTGAGAGAATTTTTTTAAGTTTTAAATAAAATCGTTCAACTAAATTAAGACCTATCAATTTATTCGTATCTTCCTGGTTTACTCCAGAGTATTCCAGATTGTAATGATACCCGATTTCGTTTAATTCATTTAGAAGACTATTTATATGCTTGGAATCATTTACATAGAAAGCGATATTAGCTTTATTTTCTGAAACTAATTCATTAAAAATCATATAAATTACATTAGCTTCATATTTTTTTAGAATCTGAGCTATTTTGAATAAAGTTCCGGGCTTATGTTCTAAATAAACTGAAAGTTTTAAAATATTTTCTAATTCTGTAATTTCCAAGTTTTCTTCGTAGATTTCTTCTAAAAAACCTTGATTTGATAAAACATTGTAAAGGTCCTGCAAGTTTTTTTCATTTAAAGTTTTTCCCTCTATTACAACTCTATTAGGATGCTCAGACCTATTATAATAAAAAAGCACAATGTTTATATTTCTTTTTGAAAAAAATTCAGCCAGTTTGGCAAGATAACCTGGTTTATCTGGAACATATAATTTTGCTCTTATTAAAAATGAATTATTCTCTAATGCTTTTAATGTTTCCCACATAAAAAGAATTATATCAAAAACTCAATTTATTTTTTAAAATTTAAATTTGCTGTAAGCCCCTCAGACAATATGAGCGAAAGACAGCTTTTATTTAATCAGCAATTTTTGATAAAACCCTTTGCTTTAATAGAGAACAACTCCTCGAGCCATCAAGTACCTCGGAATTTAGTGTTATAATATTTTATGAAAATAAGCCTGAATGGAGAAAAACTTAAATCTTTAGGAGTATCTGCTATATTAATTTTTGGTTCAACTGTTGAAGGAACAACACATCCTGACAGTGATATTGATTTTGCAATTCTCTTTAAGGATAAATCCCTGTTAAAATCATCGCCTGTAGAAGTATATGGTGAAATTTATGAAGAATTATCAAAAAATTTTAAAGGTAGAATTGATA
>Ga0078972_1007163_pt1 | contig 25247 bp, 19 predicted proteins | sample YelNatPaOPGAMG01_FD_67568 | JGI IMG/M metagenome (GOLD analysis project Ga0078972, IMG submission 67568) | Hot spring thermophilic microbial communities from Obsidian Pool, Yellowstone National Park, USA - OP-RAMG-01 (SPADES assembly) (version 2) | ecosystem: Environmental > Aquatic > Thermal...
ATATCCCATAGCGATTAGTGATGGGTCTTTCATTTCACTTGGACCATTTGCGGAAAACATTGTTTTGGTCATAAACTCGCCGGTAATTGTCTGTCCGGCCGGGAAGCCAACTGCGGCATAAGTCCCGGGAACATTTCCCGGATTTGGCATAGCCAGAGCCGAGCCACCAACCGAAATAACAACCCCTGGTTGTAATTTAATTTCAAGTTCGGTTGGTTTATCAACCGAGACATTGATATTATCAACCACGCTGATTGGATAAGGGCTGGGCAATTTGGTTACAGAATTAGTACTACCATCCCAGATATCCTGATATAACTCAACAGCCACTTTGTAAATTCCAGGGGCAAGACCATAAATAGTTGCTTCGCCCTGGTCATTAATTTCAGTATCCCGGCGAGTTGGTCCATATACTTGAATTTTTGGAATTGTGTTAAGATATTTAGTTGTGCCTGAGACTAACTCTGAAGTCCTTATCCTTGTCCTTCTAACAATCTTTCCATTTTCATCTTTAACTTTTATTTTCATTGCTCCGGCAGGAACAAGGACAAAGTTTTTGCCAGATATAGATTGGGTATTTCTCAAATCGCACTCCATATCCTGCTGGTTGAGTACTGCCCACTTGGTTGATTGAACCCAGAGATAGTAACTTTTTCCAGTGGAGACCTTGATTTCGAAAGGAAGAGATTGGTTTGTGGGTGTACCAGTGGGAACCCCCCACGAATAAACCAGTCGCGGGGAATTCTGAGTGTCTTCTCCGGCACAAATTGTTATTGGAGAAGTATCAGAAATTACTGCGCGGTCTGAATATTTTTCGTGGTCCTTAAAAGATATTGAGCCGGATATAGTTCCAACTCTGGCAGTCCAGGTGGAGATTGTTATGGTGATTCTATTTGGGCCATCTTTCTGGACCCCGGTTGAGATTATAATTCCATAGTAATTGAAAATATCAGTCACTGTAGGTGTAGTTGATGATATTCTTATTCGCAGTTTCCTGTCCGGAATGGTACTCCCTTTCACATTATAGTCATATCCTTCATCACCCAAAATCTCTGACCAGACGCTCAAATTAAAATTCCCGGGCCCAAGCCCAGTGACAACAAAGTTTCCATTGGCATCAGAAACTGCTTCTGACCAGCCCTTGCCACCGCGTTCAGGACCTGTTGTGTAATAATTTTCATAATCATTACTGGGAATTACTGGCCATGTCTCCCAGTTTCCATAGACATTTATATGGGCATTTGGTATTCCAACTTCCCTGGAACTGGCACTGTCCCACACAACCACTCTTCCTCGAATTGAGCCAGATCCTTGTTCAAGAATGTATGGCAAAAGGTTGATAGTTGCGGTTGATATATTATAAAGATATCCAGTTCCTAAATTAGAATCAGGTGGTTGACCTGTATCCCTGCTCCCAGGTCTGTTTTTAGCATCCCAAATACCTAAATATCCGGGTTTGTTTATCTGAACAGCAATCCTATTATTTGATGGTGGGATATTATAAAAAGCAAAGTTTCCACCTATATCAGTATATGTCTGGGCAAGAAACTTAGCATCGCTAAAATCCCATAATTCCACCCTTGCCCCGGATATTGGTTTGCCACTTTGGTCAAGAACAACTCCAGTAAATGCTGGGTTCTGGCCTGCCTGGTCGGTCTTAGTAATAAGTCGTGCCTGACTGAAATCAACATCAATATTTTTAACCTGGCCAGCGTCTAATGACTGTTCAATATTAAGTTCTAATCCATACTGCTGGCTTGCCATAAGTCCAATATATGCCCGATAGGTTGAAGCACTTGCTGCCGGTGTGTTATAGGTATAAATTGTCGCATTTGCTCCAGAATTGTCCGCAAAAACTCTTGATATACCCATTGCTACAGGCGCATCTGTCTGGCTGTTGCGGATATCTGCAACCATGATTTTCCCTTTTATTGTTTGGGTTGACATATTAATTGCTTCTGTAGAAATATTGACAGTAAACTTTAATGTTCCATAACTACTTGCTGGCAGTGGATAAACTATTCGGTTGATTGTTTTGTTGTCTGAGAAGTTGGTTATTGTTACCGGTGGATAATTAGGACTATGAATCTGTTCAGTAAATGTTGGAGCATATCCAGGAATATCAGCAACCACAATATAACTGTAACCAGTTGAAGCATTAAGAAGTACTGCCATTCCCGAGAGAATAGGAATTAAATATATCTCATTCGGGTCAGGGTCGCCAGTAGAAGAATTTTTTGGTATTCCTGCAAAACCAACCTGACCTGTTGTAATTGGTCCGCCAGCGCTATCTTTCACATAAACAGTAATAGTTGCTCCAAAAATACTTGCAGTAAATACAAAAATCAAAGAAAAAACAAATAAGAATTTGATTCGTTCCATTTGCTCCTCCCATCAATTAAAAAATGCTTTTTGTTTTCTATTTATAATAACGAGCATCCTTTGTATTTTATTGTAGTGGTTTTTCTTATTTCTTAATTTTTCTACTATTTCCTCGTCGGAAATAATCTCAATTGTGACTTTTGTCACAGGTTAATACTGCCAGTTAACTCCAACAAAGTAGTTAAAGACCGTGTAGTTATATTTGTAATTTTTTTCATAACGCATATTTGAGGAAGAGTCCCTATAATTTGTCTGAACAACACAAGAAAGCGAACTGACTACTGGTATTTTCAAAGAAATTCCAAGTGTAATAATCTTCTGATATGTCTTTTCATCTAAATAAGAACTGTCATCTTTCTGTGCCAGACGAGAAATATACTGCCTATAACCTATGTTGTAATACAAAGTCAATTTCGTAATTTTATCAACTTCACCAAGAAGAAAAGTCAATGATGGATTCAAACTATTTTCCCAGAAATCATAATAATTCTCAATATAAACTGCGTTTGCAGTATCAAATGAGTTTTGATTTGAATCGTAAAACTCAAATAAATTAGTGAGTCCTACAATTGTTCTTTCAAATGTGAAATTTGCACCAAGGGTTAGAAAATATATTATGTCCTGTCTCAAATTAGAAGTAAAAGTTCCAGTTTCATCAACGGTTTTTGCATCAGTAAAGTTTTTTAATAAAAAATCAAGTTTTGCCTGAGTAGAACATATCTCACTCATTTTTTTTGTGACTTCAACAAATAAGGCAGAAGTGTTGTAATCAAGAACATTTTTTCCAGCATTTGCTGACAATTCAGAGTAAGTCACAGTATCAATTGATGTCTCAAATTTCTCACTATATAACAATGAAATGTAGTTCGGATAACGGATTGTGTAATAATCCAGCCCTGCTCGTAGATTAAGTCCTGAATTAAGTTGTTTTTCCACTTCAAAACCTGCAATTATTTTATTATAGTCAAAAAGTCCTTTGCCCCATTCTTCGTCATTGGTTTCTTTTAAGTATTCAACATAATAGCCAATTCTTGGTTTAATTTTTAGACCTGATGAGAATTTCTGAACATATTTAAGTGAAAGTCCTGCATCTATTGTTTGCTGGACAAGTGTCCCTCCTCCGACTAAATCAGTTACATCTTTTGTCCCGCGATAGTTAAGAATTACAATTGGCAGAAGAGCAGATGTCTTTGAGAAATTCAAAACAGGCGAGCAGAATAAATCTAAATTTCCGCCAGTTGAGCCTTCATCTTTAAGGTAATACTGGCCACCAGTCAGAGAAACATTAGCAACTGGTGTTAAGGTAATACTAAAGAGTGGATAAGATAAAAGAAAAATTACAACCCAGATAGAAAGAGTAAGTTTTCTGAACACTTGTCCCCCCTTGATTTGAAATTTATTTTACTCTTTGTTTCATCAAACTAAAAATTGGCTCGCCATGGGCGAGCATCTACAAAGTTGCCCAAGCATAGTAATGCAACCGCTACAAATTGGGGGTTATTCAACGCTAAGGCCTTGGGTCACATTCTTTGGATTAGGTAAAGACAATATTCCTGAATCTATCAACAACTTTGCAGAAAACACTAAATCAATTTTTCTTCCTTCAAAAACACTTGCAGTATAAATTCTTTCAAAATTTGCCTGATATGCTTTCTCATTTAATTGTTCTTTTGTCAGTCCGGTCAGGTCGCCTACAGTATAAATTTTTCCATCGTCATTTATAATGTATTCATCTGACTGAATCCACTGGTTTTCACCATAGGTATCTTTCAGACGGAAATGGAAGGCATCAGGTCCGCTTGGCATAGTAAGGGTTTGAGAAAAATTAGTTGATGGTATTTCATTTCCCATCCAGACACTTATGTCATAACGATCATCAGGATATGAAATTTTTGTTTTTTGTGTGAGGTCATAAAATTTTATTTCACTTAGATCTAATTCATTGTTTCCATTTGAATCCTTATATTCCCACCAGACCTGCTTGTTTACAGCAAAATGATATTCCTTAAAGAACAACTTCCAATGAGTTGGTTCTGCAGGATTGTCAGGAACCATATCTCCATCAAGTGCAAGTTCATTTATCTGGTCAATTGTGTTAGACATAACTGAGCCAACTGTGTTTAGTATCCATTCAGGTTTTGTGCTTCCTTCATAGTAAAACATATTTTTTGTTGCTAATGTTAAGTCCTTCGGCAGGTCTTTATTAAACACAAACCACATTTTACCAAAGTTAAATGTATCAGCACGAGTATTCAAGACAACATACTTAAACATATTCGGCGCAGGACGAACAATATATTCTTCAAGTCGGACTCTATTTCCATTTACATCAATTAATGCTTTTCCGTTTTGATATTCTGCTAATTTTATTTCTTCCTCTGCTCGTGAAAGGACTGCTTCACGAGAAATTTCATTCATCATCTCGTTTAATGCTTCAACTTTTACTTCTTCTTCTGGCTTTGGCACTATTGTTTCTTCAAATGGCCTGATATTTTCTGGCGGAATATTTTGTGGTTCTGAAGGTGGTTGATTTGGCAGTATTTCTGAATAACTTCCAGCAGGAATTTCTATTTCTTGACCGGTGGCTTCTTGAAGTGCTGCAACTTTTCCTTCATAAACTTCAACTTTTGTCATCTGGTTGTCATATTCAACTGCAAAGTCAGTTCCTCTAACTGAACAAACTGCAGTTGGGGTCCTAACATTAAAACTTCCTCCTGAAATAAGTTTTGCAACCTTAGAGCGAATTCTACCAAGAGTCAATTGAAATTCTGTTTTTTCTGAGACAAGGGAAGTAACAGAAGTTTCGCTTCCACCTGAAATTCTGACAGTATGACCATCCTGTAAAAGAATTATACAGTAGCCCGTTTTTGATGTCTTTATTTTTTGTCCAGAAGAAATAATATCGCCAACTTTTGCAATTCTCCATTTTCCCATTGAGAAAACTTCAACTTTTCCACTCAACTTTTGAATTATCGCTTTTTGTTCAGCAAAGGAAAGTAAACAGAGAAGCAAAACTAAGGCAAAACTTAAACAAAAAGATGCGATTTTTTTCATGGCTTACCTCCTTATTTATACAGAATTTTTTTCTGGTTGTCAACAATATTTTTAAAAATTACCATTCTTTGCCTTTTTCTCCTGCAATCAAATTTTCAAGTTGTTTTTCAATAATTTTTGTCTTATTCTGTTTTCTTTCTTGTATTTTTGATTTCAGTTCTTTTATACGATTTTCAAGTTCTTCAATTTCTGTTTTATATTTTTCTTCTGACTTCAATTGAACTATTCTGTCTTCAAGTTCTTTAATTTCAGAAATATAATTTTCTTGCCTGAGTTCAAATATTTCATTTAGCAAATTTTTCAATTCAGATTTCAACTCTGTCTTTCTCTCAATGTCTACAGTTGTCTTGTAAAGTCCAGCAATTTCTTTTAATTTTTTTTCAAGTTCTTTTACTTTAAGAATCTTTTTCCAGAGTGAAGGATTTTTCTGTTTCAATTCATTCAGGACTTTTCTTTTTTTAATCTCATCATTTATCAATTTTCTGTAAACTTCTGGCTTGTTTTCTTTAAGTCCCATCAAATCTTTGTAATAACCGGGCTCTTCCTGTTTTATTTCATTTAATGTCTCTATTTCTTCATCTACCTGAGAAAATGCTTTCAAGGCCAGTGAAGTTAAAAAAACAGGTAAAATTACAAAAAATATTAACTTTTTCATAAGTTTTCTAACCTTTCAGAGAGGTCTTTTATTTGGTAATAAAGTTTTTCTATATCATTTCTAAACTGACATTTCTCTTCTTCCTGTGAAATTGACAATTCTATTTCATTTAATCTTTCTGAAATGTAGATTATTTCTTCATTGACTGAAATCTTCTTTTTAGGTCTAATTATATCCTTCTTTATAAAAACAAGAAGAAGTAAGGCAACACTAATCCCAAAAGTTAAAAAATTAAAAATATACCTATACTTCTTAGACGAAAAATCTTTAAGAATTTCAAAGGATGTCTGAGAAATATTCTCAAGAAGGTCATCTGACGGAGTTTCTAAGTATATATTTTCTTTAAGCAATTTAAGAAACTCAAGATTTTTCTGACATATTTTACAGGACATAATATGCACTTTATATTCACGCTCATCCTCAAGTTCATTGTAAAAATAAAGGATTCCTTTGGTTTCCCATTCAGGGCATTTCATTTTTCGGTTTTCTCCTTTAAAATTTTTCTTAATTTCTTTACCGCATAACTCATTCTTGCAAGAACAGTGTTTATTGAACAATTCAGCATTTTTGATATTTCCTTAAAAGACAATCCAGAATATTCATGAAGCACAAAAACCTGCCTCTGTGGATATGGCAAGAGAGCAATTGCTGACTCAAGTTGCTCTCTTGTAAAATTTATTTCTACTATTTCATCAGGATTTTTTTCTTTTACATTGTAAAGTATTTCTTCAATTGAAGGAGAATTTTCCTCTTCAGGGTCGATTTTGTCATAAATTGATACTTCAATATTTTTTTTCCTGAGTGTATCATAAATAAGATTGTTTGTTATCTTGAAAATATAACTTTTAAAATTCACAGGTTTATAATTCGGAAGATTTTTCATAAGTTTTATAAAACTTTCCTGCAAAATGTCTTCAGCGGTGTGCCTGTCATTTATCATACGCAAAATAAAATTAAAAAGTGGTTTCTGATATCTATTTACTATTGTTTCAAAAGCAGAAATTGAACCCTCTTTTGCCATTTTTACAAGGTCTTCATCTATAAGGTCATCTAAGGACATTTATTACCCTGTTCTAATTTTATAACGATTTTGACCTGAAAATTATTGTATTGTGTTAAAAAATTTATTGTCTTTGAAGTAAGATTTGAAATTTTATCTTTTGGCCAGATGAAGTTTCAACAACCATTTTTATGTTTTTTTCTTCCTGAAAATTTATCTTTTCTTGCCAGATAGGGATTTTTGAAATTTTATCTGGTTTTGATGGTTTATCTCCAGCGGTCACAGTTAAAGATTCTTTTTCTTTAAGAATTTCAGAACCCTTTTCATTTTCAACTTTTGAGTTTCCTTTTAATGTCTGAACATAAAGTTTATCTTGAAGCGCTAAAACTAATTCTGAGTTTTCAGAAGAAACATTTGCTACACTTGTTTGAATATTAAATTCCTTAGATTTTATCCATATTGAACCAAAACGCAGTTTGACACTGTCAGTTGAAAGAACAACTATTTCAGTGTTATAGTTCATTTTTAGTTCAGCGGCCCCATCAAAAACTATACCTACGAATGAATTTTTATCTGTTCTCAATATATCACCGGAATAAAGAAATTGCCCTTTTTCAATGTTTTTCCATCTTACCGCACCCTTTGAAAGGATAAGAGGGTTTCCTTTTGTTTTCAAAGAAATTGCAAGAGGATCAATTCCATAAGAGAGGATTTTTTCAGGAATCTTTAGACCAGAATCCAAAATATTTGCTTTTTTTTCTTCAAGAAGAGATATAATCTCAGCAAACTTTTTTTGTGTTATGTTTTGAATTTCTTTTATTTTGTAGCCCTCAAGTTGAATTTTTTCTGATTTTTTTAAAAAACTTTTAAGTTTTGAAAATGACTCTTCCTTTGATGGAATCTCTGGCTGAATTGTAATTAGTTCAACAGGTGATTTGGTGCTGATTTCTGTCTCTGAAGTTTGAGGAAAAGTTGACCGGGATAAAGTATATTCAGAAACTGGTGGGATCTCTTGTTGTGTTTCCTCAGTTTTTATTTCTGGATAAGGTTGCGATTTAGGTTCTGAGAATGCCTGCTCAACTACTTCTGGTTGTTCTTCTTTTAAGATTTCTTTTGGCTGTTCAATTTCTTCTGTTTTAATTCTAAAAGCAGTTTTAGATGCGATTTCTTTATTTTCCTCAGTAACTAATGTTTCAAGAATATAATCTCCTGCGACCGGGCAAATTCTTTTGATTTCTATATTTTTCAATGAAAAAGTTTTTTTGTCAGTGTTAATATAGGTTGGTTCTTCAGTATGCTTGAATGTTACCTTCCCCTTGGAATTATATATATTAAAAACAAAACCAGTAAGTTTTTTTCTATCTATATCCTGTAGTTCCAGTGTTAATGAGAACTTACTGTTTATTAAGAACTCTTTTCTGTCCTGACCTTTTTCATCAAGAATCTTTATTGATTTTATTTCTAACGCAGAAATTATATTTGCTGAAAGGAAAACAAAAAACAAAAATAAATAGGAAGGCGATTTCATTTCAAACAAATTTTATAAAAAAACATATTCTTTGTCAACTTGACTTTTGTTTTTGAATTTTGTATAAAGTTCTGGCGTTAGATTTTCTTATAAAGAAAGGAGCAAAAAATAAATGAACCCAACTCTTGCAACAATCTTAGTTATATGCCTGATAATTATAACAGTAATAAATATCTTTTTTGCGATAATTTTTTGCATAACTTTTATTCGTATAAAAAACATTGTGAAAAATGTAGAAAAAATATTTGGTTTTTTAGGTAAAATTTCTTCTGGCTGGGCTAAGTTTGCCGCGGTCATACTGGGAATTATGGGAAAACTCGGTATGAATAGAATTTGCCAATCAGTCAGAAACAAAAAGGAGGAAAAAAATGTCTGACAGAAATTCATCAGGTGAAACAATACTTGCATTTTTGCTTGGCGGTATTATCGGCGGTTGCCTTGGAATACTTTTTGCACCAAAGTCAGGAAAAGAAACAAGAGAGAAACTGAAAACCTTACTTGAAGATCTGGGAGAAAAAGCAGAAGATTTTATTGAGGAAGGGAAGGACAAAATAGAGGATTTTGTCTCTTGTACCAAAGAAAAAATTTTTGAAAAAAAAGAGCAGGTTAAAAAATAGGTCTATTTTGCCGGGGTAGCTCAGTGGTAGAGCGTCGGTCTGAAAAACCGAGCGTCGGCAGTTCGATTCTGTCCCCCGGCATTTTTCCTTATTTCTCGCTATTCTCCTGCCGCCTTAGCTCAACGGTAGAGCAATCCCTTCGTAAGGGATAGGTTGTCAGTTCAAATCTGACAGGCGGCTGATTTTTGACCAGCAAAAATTCATGATAAGAATCCTGGAAAAAACTATAAAACATTACCTTCCAATATTATATTTCACCATATCCATTGCTTTTTATTTAAGAACATACGATTCCTGTCAGATAAAAATAACGCTTGTTCATATTGGTGGAACAATTCTTTTGACTTTGTGGCTCATCAAACTGGTTGAAGAGTATGATTTTGAATTCTTTAAAAGAAATATTGTTATAATTCTGCCTGTAATTCTTGCTATATGCTCAAACTTATTATCTCATTTTATATCCCCTCTTAAATATGCAAGCGGAATGGAACTTATTCGAAAAATTGTGTACTTTGGAATAGCGCTTCTTGTAATGAAAGAATTTAATTCTGAAGAAAAAATAAAAAGATTATTGAGATGGCTATTTTTTGCATGTTTTCTTGCAACATTTTATGGAGTAATTCAATATCTTGATGTAAAATTTTTCCCTTTGGGACAGGGTGTCCCTGGGCTTGACCCATTTATATGGAGAGCTGCTTTTGGTGCCAGGATCTTTTCAACTTTCGGCAATCCAAATTTTTATGGTGACTTTCTTGTTGTTATGGCACCTATTGTTCTTGCGATGTTTTTCAAAACAAAAAGTTTTTTTCTTGGAGTTCTTTATCTTATGATTGCTTTTAATGTTTATTATACATATTCTAAGGGCGCCTGGATTGGTTTTGTTTTTGGTTTCATTGCTTTCTGTTTTTTTGCAATAAATTTTATTTCTTACTTCAAGAAAGAAAATATCAAAAAAATTCTTATTGGAACTGCGGTTTTTATACTAATTGCTGCAACACCGCTTCTTATAAAAGCCACGAAAGCAAGAACGGATTCAGTAAAATTTCGTGTTTATACCTGGTTATCATGCTGGGAAATGATAAATACAAGACCAATTTTTGGAACAGGTATTGGCACATTTTATGTAACTTATCCTGCCTGGAGAAGGCCACAGATATTTTTTATTGAAGGTAAACACAACACTGAATCAGACCACCCTGAAAATGAATATTTAGAGGTCTGGTATGATGAAGGAATTGTTGGCTTTGCAATTTTTTTATGGATAATTGTTCAATGTCTAAAATGTGGATGGTCAAATCTTAAAATTTTTTCAGAAACAACAATTTTACAAACAGGACCAAAAGGAAAAACTCATAAAATTCCCGAAGACCCAAGAACATATTACATACTTGGTTTTTTATCATCTTTTTGTGGAATGCTTTCTCACAATTTTGTATGTGTGTCTTTGAGATTTGTTTCATCAGGTGTTTTTCTGTGGTTACTTGTTGGTTTAATAAATACATTTTCAATAAACAATCCTTTTCCTAAAGAATCAAATATTCTTAAGAATAGCAAAAATCCTATACCAAAACCCGCAAGACAAATTTTTTATGCATGTTTAGTTATTGTCTCGCTCTATTTAATTCTAATCTTCAGAGGATTTTTTATTGGCGATATACACCACAATATAGCAATATTTCATTCAAAAAGAGGTGAGTGGTCTGATGCTTTAACTAATTATAATATAGTTGCAAAAAATAATTTCGGTTTTATTATGGCTCACTATTTTATGGGAAATGTTTTCAATGACAGATGGATACTTAAAAGAGAATTTCATCCTGAATGGGGAGACAGTGAGAAAGATACTCCCTGGACAGAATATGAAACAGACAAAAAAGGCAGAGTTGACCCTGAGCGTTCAATTTCAAAATATGAAGATGTCTGGTCTCTTGCTCCAAACTATGTTCAATCGCATCACCAGGCAGGACTTGTATATTTGAAACTTGCAGATATGGCAAAAGCAAGAGGCGATATGGAACTTGCAAAAAAATACTGGGAAAAAGCAATTTACAGATTTGAAAGGTATCACGCAATAGACCCCATTTTTGCACAAAATTATTATCGCCTCGCATGGATTTATTTACAGATGGGTGAACCTGATAAAGCAGAAGAAACATATTTCAGACATCTATACACAAAAGATGCGCTTTTTACTCCTGGGACAGACGAAAAGGAGTGGGTATCAGCACAAATAGGAAGACCAGCGACAACCATTCCTGACTGGTGTGAAATTCACAAGGGTATATATCACAGTTTTTACTGGGAGGACTGGGGCAAACGCAGAAATTATGAATACTCTGAGACATATATGAACCTCGGAAACTTAAAATTCATGAAAAATGACCTAAAAAAAGCAGAAGAATTTTACTTAAAATCAATTGAACTCAACCCACAAAATATTCAAGCAATGAAAAATTTGATAGTAATCTACAACAGAACAAACAGAATGCAAGAAGCAATACAACTCTGGCAAAAAATAAGACAAATTTCTCCAAATGACCCTGATGTTCAAAAGGTCTTCTCAAAACCATCTTAAATGAACAAATTATATAAATATGCTATCTATTCTCTTTTGATTTTTCCTGCTTTAATTTTTTTTACTGATTTAACACGCAATCCATATTATTTCCAAATTTTTTTACTTAATGTTCTGGTGCTTCTTATATGGTCTATATATCTTCTACAGAGTATAATAAAAGGCAAAATTAAATGGGTCTTCAGTCCAATTGACTTACCTCTTTTCATTTTCATAATTATAGCATTTTTAAGTTTTTTAATTGCTTATCTATCAAAACAAAACTATCATATTCCTGAAATCATAGAAGAAGGCAAAAAATTGCAAGGTGTCCAGACCGATTACTTAAAATCAAGCATATTTTCAGAAGGAACAAAAAAACTTATTTTCACTCTTGTGAATTTACTTATGTCTTACTTACTTACCTCTGTTCTTATTCCTGTTTTGTCAAATTCAAAAGATGAAAAGGAAAAATTTTATTTCTCCTGCCTGCGAATTCTTTTTCTCGTTGGTTTTGTTGCTGCATCTTACGGTATATTGCAATATTTTGGAATTGAACTTATATGGCCGCGGGAACTAAATCCATTTGGTGGAAGACCTGTATCAACTTTTGGAAACCCAAATTTTATGTCTTCTTATCTTGTTATACTTATTCCTCTAATTGCAGTCCATTTAATTCTTAAAAAATCTTCTGGTAAAAAAATGCTCTATGTTTTCTTACTTTTAGTATATTTTTCTTCAATTCTTGCAACTTTGACAAGGTCATCCTGGGTAGGATTTTTTGTGGCAAGTGCTATATTGATTTTTTATTTTTTCTTCAGAGAAAGAGCCATCTTTTTAAGAGAAAGCAAATGGATCTTTGCAATAGTCATTCTTTTCTTTTTATTTTTTATTCTCTGGCCAAAACCGCATGGTGGAAACACAACTACATTGTCAAGAATTATTGAAATAAAAACAGCAAAAGAAAAGTCATACGGACCTTTACATCAAAGAATTTTAATCTGGGCATCTGCCTGGCAAATGGTTAAAGAAAAACCTCTGCTTGGAAAGGGCTGGGGACTTTTTGAACTTTTCTATCCTTTTTATCAAAATAAAGGGCTTTTTAATGAACTTTATCGTGGATTTAGAACACACGCTAACAATGCTCACAATGAAATATTTGAATATTGGTCACAGGTAGGGACTGTTGGATTTGCCACATATATATGGTTTCTTGTCTGTTTTTTCGTCTATGGAAACTATCTCTTAAAAAATACTCAAAATGAAAATAAATTTTTACTGATTGGAATAATTGCAGGAACAGCAGGTATGATTTTTGACAATATTTTTGGCAATGTCTCAACTCAATTTTGTGTGCCAGCGTTTTTATACTGGTGGAATATTGGAATGTTATGTGGATTTGATAATACAAGAAAAATCTATGAATATAACTTAACAAAATTTGCAAGAATTTTATTTCTGCTAGTAGTCGTTTTCTTTTCTTTTCTTATTTACAGATGGTATCATTTTTTTGCCGGTGAGATCAACTACTTTAAAGGATTTAAACTTTCAAAAAGAGGAAATGTGCAATCAGCAATATACTATTTAGAAAGGGCACATTATCATAACAGAGAAGTCAACAGCGAGTATGAACTTGCAAATTGTTATGCAAGAACAAACCAGCAGGATAAAGCAATATGGGCTTACTATCAGGCACTGTGTGCCAACTGCGGATATGACGAAATACATTTTAATCTTGCAACTGTTTATGCTCAAAAGGGAAATATAGACAATGCAATTCTTAATTATACGCAGTCACTTTTTATAAATCCAATATCCCGGGAAACATATCACGCACTTATTAACATTTTTTTAAGTAGAATTGACAAATATCTAAATCAAGCAGAAATATTACTCAAACAGGCAGTTTTTTTCTTTCCTGAAAATATTGATTTCTGGAATGCTCTTGGTTATGTCTACACTAAAAAAGATGAAAACTTAAAAGCAATTGAGTGCTATAGAAAGGCGGCCCAAATCAATCCAGATTTTGACCTTGTAAGAAATAACCTTAAAAATGCACTAAACAAAGCAGGAATTAAAAATGATCCTATTTTTGAATATGAAGATATTCTAAGGTTAGCTGAAAATAAAATTCGAGAAAAAAACTGGCAGGAAGTTCTGAATTTAAGCAAAAAACTGGTAAAAATTCTACCTAACAGTTTCAAAGCGCATTTCTACCTGGCAAATTCACTTTTTACTCTTGGAAAGTTGGATGAAGCAATAGAAGAGTACAAAGAATCATTAAAAATTTCTAAGGACAATTTGCCTGCACTGACAAATCTTGGATTTTCATATATTAAGAAAAACGATCTTAAGAATGCTAAAGAAACATTTGAAAAAATTCTTCAGATTGACCCACAGAACAAAACTGCTCAGGAGCAATTAAATCTTTTGCGTTCTATGAATCCAACTACAACTTACTGGTAAAATTCACCTGATACTTATAGGATAAAAAACTGGCTGGCCATATTCCTTTTTCCCAAAGTCACCTATAAGTTTTTGCCCTTCTTTGCTTGTAAAAAACTTAACAAACTTTTCAGCAAGTTCAAAATTAACCCGCTGAAATTTTTCAGGCGAAACAGGAATCAGTGAATACTCATTCAAAAGTGCAGGGTCTTTTTCAAAAAGTAAACACAGATTATCTAATTCATTTTTATGAGTAATCCAGGTTGATAAATCACTAAAACAGTAAGCCCCCTTTTCGTTTGCTATTCTTAAAGTGTGAACCATTCCACTTCCTGATTCAATGTACCAATTAGAAAACTTAACACCAGAAATTTTTTTCCATATTGATATCTCTTTTCTATGTGTTCCAGAGTTATCGCCTCTTGAAACAAAATATGATCTTTTATCGCTTATCTTTTTAAAACATTCAACTACATTTTTTGAACTCTTAACTCCTGCAGGGTCTGATTTAGGACCAACAATTACAAAATAATTAAACATAACTGGATATCTTTTTTTGCCAAACCCATTTCTTATAAACTCTTCTTCCAACTCTTTATCATGCACTAAGACCATATCAACATTTCCGTCTTTTGCTAAACGAATTGCCTGACCAGTTCCAACTGGAATAATTTTAACTTTGCAGTTATATTTTTTTTCAAAGGCAGAGACAAGAATGTCAAGGATTCCTGAATCATAAACGCTTGTGGTTGTAGCAACAGTCAAAATCTCATCACTAAAAGACAAATTTATTGAAATCATACAGAAAATCAAAACGATTATTTTTTTCATTGCAAATTATTATATAAAATCTTCATCATCTTGACAAATTTTAATAAGAGTTGTATCATTTATTCAGTATGAAAGAATTACTGAAAAATTTTGTCTTAAGTCAGGGGTTAGCACTTTTTGGGGTCGCAGAGATAAAAGAAATCAAAAATGAGTTTCTTATTCCAAAAGAGGCAACCGAAGACCTTGACTATGCTATTTCAATTGGATATAAATTAAGTCAGCCAATTCTTAATACACTTGTTGACGGACCAAATCAACAATATTATTTCCATTATCAAAGAGTAAATGTCTTACTTGACACAATAGCACTTCAGATATCAGGAATTATTCACTCAAAAGGATATAAGGCAATGCCAATACCTGCTTCTCAAGTAGTTGACTGGCAAAACATGAAAGGTGCTGTCTCACATAAAAAAATAGCAGAACTCGCGGGACTTGGCTGGCGAGGAAGAAATAATCTTATTGTGAATAAACAGTTTGGTTCTCAGGTAAGATATACAACAATTCTCACTAACATACCTTTTGAAATAGAACAAAAAAAAGAAACCGGTTCCTGTGGAGATTGTGAAGAGTGCATAAACATCTGCCCTGCAAAAGCAATATCTTTTTCGCCAAATGAATTTAAATTTGACCTGTGTAAAGCAAAGTTAAAAGAGTTTCAAAAAACAAGAAATATTGGACAAATGATTTGTGGAATGTGTGTTAAAGTATGCAAAGGCAAAAAATAAAACAAATCTTAAAAAATGCCACACAAAAACTGGTATGAAACTTCTGGTGCAAAATGCTTTTATCTTTTTGAGAACTTCTATCTAAAAAACAAATCCTGCATAATTGAACTTTCTTCTGATGAGGAAATAGATGTTTTTTATGAAAATCTAAAGACATTAGGAGAATATTTCAATACGAAACCGGATGTCTTTGTCTATCCACAAGAAGATGAGACACGGAGAATCTATACTTTATTTTTATTTCTATCCAAAAAACCTATCCAATATTTCATTCTATCAACTGACCAATCAATAAATAGAAGGACAATTTCTAAAGAAAAATTTGAGACATTAACTCTTGCCATCGGAAAAAATTATTCCAGAGAAAAAATTATTGACTTTCTTCACAAAACTGGCTACATAAGAACTGATTTCGTAGATGATGTTTCACAGTATGCTATAAGAGGTGAAATTCTTGATGTATGGTCAATCCAGTCAGAAAATCCTTACAGGATTGTTTTTTATGAAGATGAAATAGAATCTATTAAAGAATTTGACATAATTTCGCAGAGGTCTAAAACACTAGTTACAGAATATACCATATTACCCGCAAAAGAATATAACACTGACGGTTTCTTAAAAGATTATATAACAAAAGATATAATGTATCTTAAAAGTGAAGAAATATTTCCTGAGGATTGCTTTCCAAATATAAATTTTAAAGGTAACTTGGGATTGTTAACAAGAGAACTAAAAAATCTTAGAAAACAGCAATATGTTGTCTCATTTTTTTCAGAAAACACAGGGGAACAGGAAAGATTGCTTGATATTCTTGAAGAAAATGGCCTAAAAATAGACGAGTATAAATTTTTTGTAGGAAAATTACATTCAGGGTTTTACTCTCCAAATAAAAAACTTGCATTTATAACTTACAATGAGATCTTTGGAAAATTCATAAAAAAGTATCGTCTACCAAAGTTCAAACAGGGAATGTCTCTTGAAGGACTCTGGGAAATTTCTCAGGGCGACTATGTTGTTCATGAAAAATACGGAATTGGAAAATTTTGCGGGCTAAAACAAATCACTATTGGAGATAACACTTCAGAATATATTCAAATAGAATACAAAGGAAAAGATAAACTTTATGTTCCAGTTGCTGACTTCCATAAAGTTCAAAAATACATTGGGATTGAAGGGAAAAGACCAAAACTTTATTCACTCGATAGTTCGTTATGGGAAAGAGCAAAAATTCGGGCAAAAGAATCTGCTTTTGACCTGGCAAACCAACTTTACAAAATTTATACTGAAAGAAAAGCAATGCGCGGTTATAGTTTTCAAGAAGATACTGAATTTGAAAAAATTCTTGCTGATTCATTTGTGTATCAAGAAACGGCTGACCAGATTAAAGCAATAGAGGAAGTTAAAAAAGACATGGCAAGTCCTTACCCTATGGATCGCCTTATTCTTGGAGATGTTGGTTTTGGAAAAACAGAAGTTGCTATTCGTGCAGCATTTAAGTGTGCTATAAATTCAAAGCAAGCAGTAATACTTGCCCCTACTACAGTTCTTGCAGAACAACACTACAATGTCTTTCTTGAAAGATTAAAATCATTCCCGGTAAATATAGTAATGCTCACAAGATTTCAATCAAAAAAAGAACAGAAAAAAATTATAAATGATATAAAAAATGGAACCGTAGACATAATAATTGGCACACATCGGCTTTTGCAAAAAGATGTTGTTTTTAAAAACCTTGGACTTTTAATCATTGACGAAGAGCATCGTTTTGGTGTTCAGCAAAAAGAACAAATAAAGTTACTTAAGAAATCAATTGATGTTCTATCTCTTACTGCAACGCCCATCCCGAGGACATTGTCAATGGCTCTTTCTGGACTTAAAGATATTTCACTAATTGAATCGCCTCCGGAAGGACGACTTCCAATTGAGACACATATATTACAATACGATGAAAATCTTATAAAAAAAGTAATAAATTTTGAAACTTCAAGAGGAGGCCAGGTTTTTTATGTTTATAATGATATAAGAAGTATTCCTGCTAAGAAAAAAAATTTAGAGAGAATTTTGCCAAATATAAAATTTGCATTCGTCCATGGGAGAATGAGAAGTTCAGAAATAGAGAAGATAATGTGGGAATTTACTCATAATAAAATTGACTGTCTTGTATCTACTACAATAATTGAAGCAGGTCTTGATTTGCCAAATGTCAATACAATGATTGTTGAAAAAGCAGAAAACTTTGGACTATCTCAACTTTATCAACTTAGAGGAAGAATTGGAAGAAGCAAAATTAAAGCATATTGTTATCTATTCTTTTCTCCTGGAGAAATTACTGAATCTGCAAAAAAAAGATTATATGCACTAAGAGAGTTCACACAACTCGGCTCTGGCTTTAAACTTGCTCTAAGAGATATGGAAATTCGAGGGGCAGGAGAAATCTTAGGTAAAAAACAGCACGGTTTTGTTCAGGATGTTGGACTAAATCTATATTGTAAATATCTTTCTGACGAAATATCTAAATTGAAAGGTATTCCTATACCACCTGAAGAAAAACTTCCTTTGCTTGATATAACCGCCAACGCATATATCCCTGATGACTATATTCCTCAGGAAGATATTAGAATAATGTTCTACCGCAGATTTATTCTTGCAGAAAAAGAACAAGAAATATCTGAAATCATAAATGAACTTTCTGATAGATTTGGAAAAATTCCTGAACCAATCAAACAACTTGCTGAAATTGTAAAAACCAGGTGCTTAATGAAAAAAATTAATATCCAAAAAATAAAGGAGTCAGAAAAATATTTTGAAATACTTTTTTCTAACATTGATGGTTTAAATAAAATTCCTGAATACTTCCTAAAAAATTATCCTGATAAAATAGAATTTATTCCTCCAGTAAATGAAAAAGATTCTTCCTTTGGAGTAAGAATAAAAAAACAATCAGATATCAATGCCCAAAAGAACGCTTTGGAATTCATAAAAAATATTTTATCTGACATTATTGAAAATTGTTTGAATATATGATAGAATTAGAAAGATGAAAGGAGGACACATTGAAAAAAATCATTTTCTTATTAACATTGACAATTTTCATGATTTCAGGTTGCAGTAAAGGCAAAGATTCAAAAGTTATAGCAAGAATTGGTTCAGAAAAAATAACCGCAGAAGACATATCTCAGAGAATAAAAAATGCACCGCTTACTTACCAGGAATATCTTTCAACACAGATGGGCAAGGAGCAATTTTTAGATATACTTATAAAACAAAAAATTATGCTTGCTATGGCTAAAAAAAATAATGTCCACAAAAGAAAAGATGTTGTAAATTCAATAAAGGAAATAAGAGATGACTATAAAAACAAAATCAAACAATATGAAGAAGAACTTTTAATAGAAACATATCTGAAAGACCTTGAAGATACTGAATTAAGAATTACTGATAATGAAGTTGAAAAATATTACAATGAGCATAAAAAAGAGTATGAAAAACCCACTGAAATAAGGTTAAGTCATATCTTACTAAGCAGTGAAGAAGAAGCAAAAAATACAATCGAAAAACTAAAAAAAGGAGATGACTTTGAAACACTGGCTAAAGAAATCTCTCTTGATCCTGTTACAAACCTCAGAGGTGGTGACCTGGGAACTTTTAGGCCTGGAGAACTATTGCCAGAGTTTTCAAGTGTTGTTCAAAGTCTTAAAGTTGGAGAATTCTCAAAATTACCCGTAAAAACAAGTTATGGTTATCATATCTTAAAGAAAACATCTCAAAAAAGTTTACCCCCTATGAACATAGAAGAAAGTAAAAAAGATATAAAAAGAATTTTATTGAAGAATAAATTTGACAAATGGATAGAAGAGAAGAAAAAAGAATTAAAGGTTCAAGTTGATTATACCCAATTAAAAACATTGAAGAAATGAGAGGAAAAAATTAAATGAAAAAAAATCTAATTTTTTGTATTATCACTTTTGTTTTAGCAACCGGATTGTTAGCAGAAAAAGTAGTAGATAAAACAATTGCAACAGTAAATGGTGAACACATTTTGTTATCTGACTTTGAAAAAATTGCAGATCAGACAATAGAGCAATATAAATTGATAGCTCCAAAGGAAGATTTATCTGATGAAAAAATTAAAGAAATAAAACAAAAAATACTTGACCAGATGATAGATGAAAAACTTATAATTCAAAAAGCAAAAGAAAAAAATATAAAGGTTTCAAAAAGAGAACTTGAGCATGGAATTCAACAGATAAAATCAAGATTTAAGTCTGAAGATGAGTTTAGAAAAGAACTTCAGAAAGAAAACCTAACAGAAAAAAAATTTGAAAAGAGAATTGAAGAACAGTTAATGGCAATAAAACTGATAGACCTTGAAGTAAAAAGTAAAATAACACCCCCTGAAGAAGAAGAAATTAAACAACTTTATGATAAAATAATGGATTTTATAAATAAGAAAACAAAAACTTCTTCTTTGTCAGAGGAAGATAAAGAAATTGAAACTCTGGCAGGACTCATCCAAAGAAAGTACAGTGAACTTGTAAGGGCAAGACATATACTTATTCGTTCATCAAAAAATGATTCTATGAAAAATCAAACTGAAGCGAAGAAAAAAGCTGAAATGGTTCTAAAAAAAATCAATGAAGGTGTTGATTTTGCTGAACTAGCAAAGGAATATTCTGAGGACCCTGGAAGTCGCGAAAGAGGTGGAGACCTTGGATATTTTGCAAGAGGAGATATGGTTCCTGAATTTGAAAAGGTTGCATTTTCACTTCAGGTCGGAGAGGTTTCAAATATTGTTCAAACTGAATTTGGATTTCACATTATAAAAGTTGAAGAAAAAAGAGCTGCAAGAAAAATTTCTTATGAAGAACTTAAAAATGATTTAACCGATTTTCTAATTTCAAAAAAAGCAGAAAAAAAATATTCTGACTGGCTAAAAGAATTGCGTTCAAAAGCAAATATAAAAATAAATCTTTAATGAATGTAGTCCTTTTTACAATGGGTGATCCCGAAGGGATAGGCCCTGAATTAATAGTAAAATCGTTCATTCGAAAACCCTCCTTATTCAAAAAAGTTATCCCTGTTGTTGTTGGAAACAAAAAAATATTAAAAAAATTTGCAGGGAATTTTTTCCCAATTGTTTCTATTGAATCTATTGACACTGCTAACAAACATAAGAACTCATTTTGTGTAATTGACATACCAAAAAATTTATCTGGCGGGAAAATGTGTATTGAATATATAAATTGTGCAGTTGAGATAATCAAAAAAAACAAAAACAGGATTCCTCTTATTACAGGGCCTGTTTCAAAAGAGAAAATAATAAAAACAGGTCTAAATTTTTCTGGACATACAGAATATCTTGCAAGTAAAACAGGTGCAAAAAAAGTTGCTATGCTGATGATGACAGAAAATTATAAGGTTTTACTTGGCACAAGACATATTCCAATAAAAGAAGTTGCAAAAAAATTAAACAAAAAAATGTTGATTGAACAAATTTTGACTGCTTATGAATCGCTAAAAAAATATTTCAGAATTAAAAACTTAGACATTGTTATTTGTGGTTTAAATCCTCATTGTGGTGACAGAGGAAAAATAGGAAAAGAAGAAATTAGAATTTTAAATCCTGTTGCGGAAGAATTAAGAAAAATCGGATTAAAAGTCATTTGCCCTGTGCTTGCAGATGAAGCGTTCAAAAAATATTCTAATAATACTCTTATCGTAACCTGTTATCATGACCAGGGGATGGTTCCCCTAAAACTACTCTGTAGATATAAAATCGTCAATTTTACCTGCGGGCTTCCTTTTATAAGAGTTTCTCCCGGTCATGGACCTGCTTTTGACATCGCTGGGAAAAATAAAGCAGACCCATCTGGAATGATTTTATCAATAGAAACAGCAGTCAAAGCTCTCGAAAATATTTCCTAAATGGTAATTATTGAGCCTGCAACAGAAAAGGATTTAGATGAAATTCTTGAAATTGAAAAAGAGTCATTTCCTGACCCCTGGACAAAAGAAAATTTTGAAAAAGAATTAAAATTCAAATTCTCACATTTTTTTGTTTGCAGGGATATCAACACATCAAAAGTTGTTGGCTATATTGTCTTTTGGGTTATTGGTGATGAAGGGAACATTATGAATATAGCAGTTAAAAAAGAACATCGCGGAAAAGGAATAGGAAAAATGTTAATAAATTATGTAATTGATTTTGCAAACTCAAAAGATATCAAAAAGATTTTCCTTGAAGTCCGAGAAAAAAATTTTATAGCGAAAAAATTGTACAAATCATTTGGTTTTGAAGTCAATCAGTTAAGGAAAAATTTTTATGGAAATGAGAACGGAATTGTGATGGTTAAAAAACTAAAAACTTTTTTTATAATCTTCCTACTTGGTTTAATTATCAATAAGTTTGCTTATTCAGGCGCAACGGGCAATTTAACAGAAAACAAATATGAGTCATATTTGCACTTTCTTCAAGGATTGATATATCTAAAAAAGAATGCTACAGAAAAAGCAAAAATAGAATTTGAGAAAACAATTGAACTTGACAAAGATGCAGTTTCCGCCTATAAAGAACTTATAATAATATATTTACAACTTGACAAAATAGAAAAAGCAAAAGAACTTGCAAAAAAAATAAAAGAAATCTCAGACGACATAAACACAGGTTTATTTTTAGGAAGCATTTATACACTACTTGGAGATACAACCAGCGCCATAACTGAATATAATTCGGTACTTGAGAAAGAACCAGATAATACAGAAGCAATATTAGTGTTAGCAAGTATTTACTCTAATATTGACTTTGAAAAAGCACTTACCTACTGGGAAAAATACATAAAACTTAACCCTGACTCAAGTGAAGCACTCTTTAGAAAATCTCTGACTTTGAAAAAACTCAAAAGAACTGAAGATGCAAAAAAGATATTAGAACATATAGTTGAAAAAAATCCAGAGGATATACTCTTTCACATAACGTTGGCAGATTTATATGAAGAGGAACAAAATTATAAATCTGCTGCTGAAGAAATTTTAAAATGTATTGATTTTATCCCGAACAATTTTTCTTTTTATGTAAGAGCTGGTGAATTATATTATTTAGCAAAAGAATATGACAAAGCAAAAGACCTTTTTGAAAAAGCACTAAAAATTATTCCAGATGACACTACCACCTCATTCTGGCTTGCGCTCATCTATGAAGAAAAAAAAGATTGGAATTCAGCAATAAACTTACTTGAGAAAACTCTTCCCAAAAACCCTGATATCTTAGTGTATTTACGTCTAAGTTATTATTACTCTCAAGTTGGTAGAACAAATAAATCTGTAAGGTTATTGGAAAAAGCAAAAAAGATTGGTCCTGAAACTGCAGAAATCAATTTTTTCTTAGGGCTTGCCTATATGGATTTAAAAAAACACAAAAAAGCAGAAAAATCTTTTTTAAGGGCAATTGATTTGAACTCAAACTTTACTGAAGCATATTTCTATCTTGGCGTTATATATGAGCAAACAAAAAGATTTGAAAAATCTATACCATATTTCAAAAAAGTTATAGAAAATGACCCGAAAAATGCAAATGCTATGAATTATCTTGGCTACTCTTATGCGGACAGAAATATAAATTTGAATGAAGCAGAAGAACTCATTAAAAAAGCATTAGAGATTGAACCTGAAAACGCAGCATTTATTGACTCTCTTGGCTGGGTATATTTCAGAAAAGGCGAATATGAAAAAGCAAAAGAATATCTTGAAAAAGCAATTGAAAAATTAAAAGACCCTGTAATTTATGAACATCTCGGAGATGTAGAAACTACCCTGGGGGATAAATCAAAGGCAATCCAATATTACAAAAAAGCAATCGAACTTGATAAGAAAAACAAAAACCTTAAGAAAAAACTCAAGTCATTAGAATGAAACTTTTCTCGCCAGCAAAAATAAATTTGTCCTTAAAAATTTTAGGCAAAAGAAAAGATGGGTATCACAATATAAAGTCAATTTTTCAGACAGTTTCCCTATATGACGAAATTTTTATATCAAGCACAAAAAGTGATAAGGAGATAGAGTTTGTATGCAAACCTGAAGTTACAAAAAATCCAGAAGAAAATCTTGCCTATAAAGCCTGGGAACTTCTCAAAGAGCACACAGGAGAAAAAAGAAAAGTTAAAATAGAAATTATAAAAAATATCCCTGTAGGAGCCGGGCTTGGTGGTGGTTCATCAGACGCAGGTTCAATTCTAAAAGGACTGGCAAAATTCTGGGATATAAAAATTTCCATAAATGAATTGAAGAAACTCGCTTTGAAACTGGGCGCAGATGTCCCTTTTTTTCTTTATGGAGGGAAATGTCTTGTAGAAGGAATTGGTGAAAAAATAAGAAAATTGAATCCAGAAAATCAAGAGAGAAATAATTATATACTTCTTATCTGGCCTGGATTTGGAATACCAACAAAAGAAATTTATGAAATGTTTGATAAGTTTTATTGTAAGAAGAAAGTTTATACAACTCAATATCCGATTAACGACCTGGAAGAAGTTGTTTTCAGAAAATATCCTGAACTAAAAAAAATAAAGGAAAAACTCATAGAATTAGGAGCAAAATTTAGTTTGATGTCTGGAAGTGGTTCAACTATATTCGGAGTATTTGAAAAAAGAGAGAGCGCGGTCAAGGCAAAAAATCAATTCAGAAAATACAAAACATGGCTGGTTAGACCTGTCTATAGAGTTTCAAGCAGTTGATTAATTTTTTTTATAAGATTCTGTTTTGACTGAAATCCTACAGACCTTTCAACTGGTTTTCCATTCTTAAAAAATACAATAGTAGGTATTGCCATTATATTAAACTCCGAAGCAAGTTTCTGATTTTCATCTACATTAACTTTACACACCTTAACTTTTCCTTCAAATTCTTTCGCAATTTCTTCAATAATAGGTGCTATCATCTTACATGGACCACACCATTCGGCCCAGAAATCGACAACAGCTACTCCACTTGACTCGTTAATCTCCTGTTTGAAATTCTTATCAGTTAGAATAATTTCAGACATATTAAAATATCTCCTTTCTTTTTGGTGGAGGTGCGGGGAATCGAACCCCGGTCCAGAAATATCCAGATAAGACATCTACAGGCTTAGTCCAGATATGGTTCTCGTCTGTAGTTTGCCTCTGAACAGGGCGCTACAGACCAGCCACAGATTAAGTTTTCCTTCTAAGGTCGTTGTAGCAGACGCCTTAAAAGTAATCCTGAGTTTTGAACGTTGTCTGTTCTATCAGGAGTCAAACAGCAACGCGCTGCCTAATTCAACTTAGGCTGCATATGCATAGGTGTTTGCACCTGTTTGTAAGTGGTCGAATTTTTCGTCCACCAAACTGGCGGACTCGCCCGCCAGAGGCGGACTCGCCCGCCAGAGGCGGGCTCGTGGCCTCCGACCAACCACGACCTGCAGTCATTATCTGAAAATAT